>JGI25382J43887_10000364_pt1 | contig 14540 bp, 12 predicted proteins | sample GraSoi013_1_40cm_3_FD_43887 | JGI IMG/M metagenome (IMG submission 43887) | reverse complement strand
CTTTCGGGCCCGACGCGCAAGGCTCCGCCTCGGTCGAAGCGCGCGATTGAGCCGCCGCCGGCGCCCACCGAGTGTACGTCGAGCACCGGAATGGCGATGGGCAGGCCGCCCACACTCGATTCCTTTGTCGTCCGCGGCTGGCCGTCGAGTAGGCAGACATCTGTGGACGTCCCTCCCATGTCGAAGCTGATGGCACGCCTGAGTCCGAGGCTTTCGGCGAGCCAGGCCGTGGCCACGACTCCGCCAGCCGGGCCGGAGAGGATCGTCCGGACGGGTTCTGCGGCCGCGCGCGCCGCGGTCGTAATACCCCCGCTCGACTGCATAACGTAAATGCGCCCCGGCTTCCGGGCCGAGCCGGGCTCGTCGGGCCCCAGTCCTGTGCTGACCGCGCGCTCAAGCCCGGCCAGGTACGCGCCCAGTCGCGGAGCGAGATAGGCGTTGATGACCACAGTGGACAGCCGTTCGTATTCCCGAAACTCGGGGAGGACTTCATGCGAGGCCGACACAGGAAGTCCCAGGTCCCGAAGAGCGCGGGCCGCGATGCGTTCGTTCTTAGGACTCGCAAACGAGAAGAGGAAACAGACGGCAATTGATTCGGGCTTCAGCCGCTTGACTAGCGCGCCCAGCCTTTTTAGTTCCCCCGGGCCTGGTCGCAGAATGACTTTTCCGCCTGCGACCGTTCTCTCTTTAATGCCCCACCGCAGGGGGCGCGGGACGAGCGGGGGGTCGCGCCGGATGTTGAGGTCGTAGAGCCGCGGGCGCGCCTGGCGGCCGATTTCAATCAGGTCTTCGAACCCGGCCGTGGTGACCAGCGCGACGCGGGCTCCGCGGCGTTCGAGGAGGCTGTTGGTGCCGAAAGTCGTCCCGTGGATGATTTCCGGAGTCCATCTTCCGGACCGGCCGCCGCTCAGTCGCCGCAGGCCTTCAAGGATCGCAGTAGCGGGAGAATCGGGCGTGGAGAAGACCTTGAGGACTTTGACTTGGCCGCGCTCAATGGAAACGCAGTCCGTGAACGTGCCCCCTGTGTCCACGCCAAAACGCATTGTGGGATTCGCCGGCAAACTCTTCCCGCCTGGAAAAGACTTGCCATTTTAACGGATTCAAGCGGCTTAGCAACGACGCCTGAGCGACCGCCGGCGCGGGGTATCCCAATTTTCACTCCGGGACGCGACGGGAGCTAAGGAAGGACTACGAGCTACGTTGCCCCAGCACCAAGCGGGAAAGACGCGCGCGCGGTGAGCGATGAATCAGCGCGATCGCCGACCAGGAGTTTGAAGTAGCCTGCAGCGGCAATCATGGCAGCGTTGTCCGTAGAGAGGGCGGGGGAGGGGTAGTGAACGTGGAAGCCGCGCTCTCTTGCGGTTTGGTCGAAGCTCTCCCGCAGGAGGGAATTGCAGGCCACGCCACCCGAAACCAGGACCGAATCGACACGCAAGGCTTCCGCCGCCGCCAGCGTGCGCTGCACCAAGTCCGTAACCACCGCCCGCTGGAAGCTGGCGATGAGGTCGAGCGTGGCCTGAGAACAGTGCGGGCGGATTTCATCGGGCGTCGGTGCGGACGCGGTCTTGCGCCAGGTGCGACGCTCTTCCGCTTCGCCGGCCAGCGGCGTTCCGCGGACGCGGTAGAGCACGGCGGTCTTGAGACCTGAAAAGCTGAAGTCGAGCGGGTTGCCCTTCATTTTGATTCGTCCGAACTCGACACCCGCGGAATTGCCGGAACGCGCCAGCCGATCAATGACAGGCCCGCCCGGATAGCCCAGCGCGAGCAGTTTCGCTACTTTGTCAAATGCTTCCCCGGCCGCGTCGTCCCGCGTCTGGCCGAGAAGTTTGTAGGAAAACAGNGANGCATGGCCTGATTCGGCCACCCCGTCTTGGACTCGAAACAAGCAGGTATGCCCGCCTGAGACGACCAGGCTGAGGGCGGGCAGNCGAGCTTCTTCGACCGGNTTACCGGTTGCCCGGGCGATCTTGTTTTCGAGCAATACGGCGTGGATGTGCCCTTCGAGGTGGTTGACCCCNACAATAGGTTTTGAAAGCGCAAGGGCGAAAGCTTTCCCGTAAACGAGCCCCACCAGCAGCGAGCCGATCAAGCCCGGACCTTCGGTCACCGCGACTGCGTCCATGTCGGTCGCGCGGAGCCCTGCTCTTTCGAGCGCCTCGTCCACCACCGGGACGATTTTCTTCAGGTGCTCGCGCGAAGCGAGCTCCGGCACCACACCGCCGTACTTTTCGTGGGTCAAGACCTGCGAGGCGACGACGCTCGAGAGGATTCGCTCTCCGCCAGCCACGACTGCCGCGGCGGTCTCATCGCAACTGGATTCAATGCCCAGGACCAGCATCGGAGGACTCCACTCAACATGCTAGCATACGCGGCCACAGGCACGGCGATGGGAGAAACACGGCCGGCGATCAAACACTCCTGGCCGCAACGGGAATGGAGGCAACATGCACGATAGATCATAAGTGGCCTTATAATGAGAACTTGTCTACACCGCAATCGGGGGGTGCCGGGTCTTAGGCCGCCCGCCATGGCGGTTTAGGGGGGTCGGCCTAAACAAGAGTGAGACGACTCCGTGAGCGATAGATGAGCGTGAAGGTAGATCTCGTTGCGAGAACCGTTGAGTTGGCCTCTGGCTTCACTGTCGGTGATTACGTTGGCGCGGTGGACGCCCGCAATCGTGATGTCATTGCGGAGGGGATTCACCGGCGTTTCACCGAGCGGTACCTTGAGCCGGTTTCTGATCCGCCGGCGAAACGGCATGGCTTCACCATGATGGCGATCGCATGTCTGATGATCGAAGCGCTCGAGTCCTTCCGCCGCGGCTGGCTGGATACGAGTCACCGCGGCCAAGGAGAGCAAGCCTTCTGCTCGTTCTTCGATGCCGAGGGTGCATTCGCACCCTTCCGGGGCCATGTGCGGGACTTCTACAAGGGAGTTCGCTGCGGCATCCTGCATCAGGCTGAGACGACCCTCGGCTGGCGAATTCGGCGCGATGGTGACCTGCTGAGCGTGGATGCGAGCATCCGCACTATCAACGCGACTAAGTTCGTCCGTGCTCTCCAGAAAGCGCTCGCCAAATACCGTGACGCGTTGAAGACGGCAGCATGGGACGATGAATCCTGGGTGCTGCTACGCAAGAAGATGGACAGGGTGTGTACCAACTGTACATCCAAGCCATCAGGCGTCGTCTAACCACGGCATGCACCCGACCGCCCAAAAACGGGGCGGCGGGTGATGCCCCGGTCGTTAGAGGTCAAGATTGAAGCCGCTCTTTACCGTACATGCCGGCGAGTTCGTGGCGGGCGACTATATCGAGCGCACGTTTCGGCGCGTCAATGTCTGGGTCCCAGCGAAAGACACTGGCGTCGATCTTTTAGTTTCGGACGGGAAAAACAAGAAGGTAGTGTCTCTTCAAGTGAAATTCTCGCGGGACTTCCTAACCACGCACATCGCCGCCGTCTTTCAGAAGCCGTTGCGTGCTTGCGGGTGGTGGTCGCTTAACCGCCGGAAAATCGTGATCTCTCCTGCCGACTATTGGATCTTTGTCCTTGTTGGGTTCGCTCGCCGCAGCACTGACTTCGTGATCATCAAGCCAGCTGAGCTATTGAAGCGGCTTGATGCCATTCATGGAAAAGCGAAAACGGTTCAAAGTTACCTCTGGGTTACGGAAAAACGCAGGTGCTGGGAAACACGGGGTCTTAGGCGCCCGGATCAGTTGTTGATTGCACAAGGCCTGTTCGAGGACGATGATCGCGACTTCACCGCGTATCTCAATAACTGGGAACCCGTCAAAGAACTCAACCGTTGAGGAACCGCGGGTGGCGCCGACATCCCGCCTTGCGGGACCGTTAAGAAGCCAGGACAGGCCACGGATAGGACGCGGTGACAGAGATGTTGCGCGTGTTCGTGGGGCGCATACATGAAAGACAATGTATGCGCCACCCGCGCGAGAAGGANATTGTCATGGAAGGCTTGTTGCAGCCAACACATCTGTTTTTCGTGGTTCTGATAGTCCTGATAGTCCTGATTATGTTTGGAGTGCCAGTGCTCATCGTCAGAGTTGCACGGGCCCGCCGAGCGCGCTGCATGTGGACGCGGGCAAAGGCGAAACGCCGCCTTTGGCTCGGCGTCACGTTAATCGTCGTAGGCCTGCTCATTCCGGCGCTCACAGCAGCACAGGGGACATCCCCCATTTCGATTTTCTGCTTGATGCTATTTTGGGCTGGCGTATTTCAAATCGCCAGAGCCGCTTACAGGAGGCGAGACATCGAAACGACTAACACCGGCGCGGTGACGCCAGTGCGATGATCTCTATCTTCAGCGCGGCTGGCGCGGACATCGCCTTTTCTGTCGGCGACCGCGGGTGGCGCATACATGCCGCTGTTTGGCATGTGTGCGGTCAGTGAACGCCCAGCCGGAGCCCGGGCCTAGTGCCGCGCGCAATGGCCAAAGCCGCTGGCTCTTGAACCGTTCGAGAGGCTGATGGCGTCATTGTGATGCTGTGCCGGCACCCCCGCATTCTGCATCGCACACATCGCAAGAACCGCGATGTATGCGCCACCCACGCCACACAAAACAAAGGCCAGGACGGACTCGGCCGATTTCCCTTGACTCCGCCGCCCCCTTCATAAATGCGCTACCCTTGCTTGCAACGCCCCAGCGTTTACAAATTCGACGACACTTGGACGTCGGCAGCCCGGACAAGCGCTGAGGATCTTCAACGCCCCAGATGGCGCACTGGCTCCCCTGAAACGGCGATAGCGGAAAGTGCTCTCGCCTCGATTTCAACCAACAACTGAAATCCCGGATGCTTTGACGGCCTCTGTGAATTGAGGTTAGACTGTTTGTCTTGCTGGCGGCGGGCCCTCGGGTCCGCGGCCTGTCATTCGGCCGGTCGGGAGCGAATCGAATACCAGCGTTCCAGTCTGTTGCTGTCCTGCCATGCGGGGGCTTCTCCTTTCACCAATCGAATTTCCTAATTCGGATACCAGGGCCACAGCAGTCAAGGTCTCCGGTTCTTGCAGAGTCTGTCGCGGTAGCTGATGAGGCGAAGATGACAATCCGAAAAGCTGTCCTGCCAGTTGCCGGCCTCGGCACGCGCTTCTTGCCCGCCACGAAAGCCCAACCCAAGGAAATGCTCCCGATTGTCGATAAGCCATTGGTGCAATACGCCGTGGAAGAAGTGGCGGCGTCGGGCATCCCGATGGCGATTTTCGTGACGGGCCGTGGGAAAGCCGCTATCGAGAACCATTTCGACGTTTCTTTTGAGCTCGAGCATCAACTGGCGGGCCGAGGGAAGGAAGACTTGCGCCGTCAACTGCGTTCCATCGCAGGGCTCACGCAGGTGACGTACGTGCGGCAACAGGAGCCCCGCGGCCTCGGGCATGCCGTCTTGACCGCTCGTGACCTGGTCGGCGAGGAACCCTTCGCCGTCCTGCTTTCTGACGACATCATTGATAGTCGCGTGCCCTGCCTGAAGCAGATGATGGCGGTCTTCGAAAAGTACGGTGGTTCCGTCATTGCCATCCAACGGGTGAAACGGTCGGCGGTCTCAAGTTACGGCATCATCCGCGGTCGGCTCGTCCCGGACGAGCAGTGGGACGGGCGGCTCTTTCAGATCGAAGACATGGTGGAAAAGCCAAAGCCTTCAGAAGCCCCTTCAAATCTTGCCGTCATCGGCCGCTATGTCCTCACTCCGGCTGTGTTCCGGGAATTGTCGGCAACACGGCCGGGAGCCGGGAAGGAAATCCAGCTTACCGACGCGCTCCGCCGGCTCCTCAAGAAGGAGAAAGTCTTCGGGTACGTTTTCGAGGGCAAACGCTACGATGCGGGCGAAAAGCTGGGATTTCTTCAGGCGACCGTCGAAATGGCGCTCAAGAGACCCGACCTCGGAAAAGCCTTCCGGAAATACCTCAAGACCCTAGGCCTTTAAACGAGCGCCAGGGCTGCCGCCGGGACGGACTCGAGGCCGTCATTACTTTTTCGGTGAGGGCTTGGTGTCGCTCGATTTCGTCGCCTTGGCGGGCTCGGGAGGTGTTTTGGCTTCGGCAGCGGGCTTCTCCTCGGACTTCTTGGCCTCGGTGGATGAGGACTTTTTGGCGTAATCGGTCACGTACCACCCGCTCCCTTTGAACTGGATTGCAGGTGCTGAGACAAGGCGTTCGAGGCTTCCGCCGCAGTTTTCGCAGGTCTTCAGAGGGGGATCGGAGAACTTCTGGATCTTTTCATAGTGCTTTCCGCACTTCCGGCACCGGTATTCGTAAAGCGGCAATCAGGACCTCCGCGTCCAAACGAATTATACCAGCCGGCATGAAGAGTGGTCAAAACGAGGCTGCCCGCTGCTCTGCGGGAAGCAAGTTGTTTCGTCTCCGGCGAATTGATAGACTGAGAAAGCGAATCGGNCAAGACATGCCGCCGCCGGCGCACTTCTCATGGGNAAAAAGCGTGAGCTCGTTGACCCTCTTGTCGCTTCGAATAATCTGCGCGGGAGACTCTTCATTGTCGGCACGCCGATCGGCAACCTTGAAGACATCACCCTCCGCGCCATCCGGACGCTGAAGGAAGCCGACGTCATCGCGTGCGAGGACACCCGGCGCACGCAAAAGCTTCTGAACCACTATGACGTCCGGACCCCCACCGTCAGTTACCACGATCATAACGAGATGACGCGGGCGCCGGAACTGATCATCAAGATAGAGCAGGGATTGGACATCGCCCTGGTGACGGACGCCGGCATGCCCGTGGCCTCCGACCCCGGCTACCGCCTGGTCCACCTGGCCATCCGGCACAACGTTCCCATTATCCCCGTGCCCGGGGCTTCAGCTTTCGTGGCGGCGCTGGCGGCATCGGGACTGCCCGTGGACAAATTCCGCTTCCTGGGTTTCCTGCCGAGGAAGAGGGCCGCGCGCCGCAAAGCCCTTGAAGAAATCAAGCGCTCCACCAAGACACTCGTCTTCTATGAGGCCCCGCACCGGGTGATCGAAATGCTGGAGGACGTCCGTACCGAGCTGGGCGACCGTCCAGTCGTGGTCGCGCGGGAAGTAACCAAAATCCATGAGGAGTTTCTCCGCGGCCCCGTTTCAGAGGTGCTCGGGAAGCTGGGGACAAAGCGTGTTAAGGGCGAAATTACCGTCCTCGTGGGAGGGCCCGAAGCGGAGGAAAAACGTCCTGCGCCCGTCCGGTCGATCAAGAAGGAACTCGAACGACTGATGGCCGAGAGAAGGCTCAATGCGCGCGGGGCGCTGAAGGTTGTGGCGCGCGCTCGAGGCATCTCCCGCAGCGAAGCTTATCGCCGGCTGCAAATCGAGAAGTCCGCTTCACGCGCGACTGAAAATTGAAGTCAATGGACTCGCGCCGCCCGCGTCAGGAGCGGCCGAGGTCAGAGGTCTCGTCTCGACGCGTTAGGGCATCTCCGGCGTGTAAATCGACAGCGTCGCGCCGACAAAGCGAATTCCGACCCGGTACATCTCGCCCTCTTTGTCCACGCGGACGACCGTGGCGGTGGCGAAGAAGTCCGTCGGGCCCTGGTTTGGAAGTGCCGGCCCGCGCCCAGGGATGACGACCGTCAGCGACCCAAAGAGAGACAAATCGCACTTCGTCAAAATCGAGAGGCCGCGGCGGCTTACTTCGAGCGCCTCGGTCCTTTCCTCGAAGCTCACTCCCCGCGCATCCACGCCTCGAATCTCGACCGGGATGGAGGCGTGAATCCTTTTTTGGCTTCTCTGTTCCACAAGTCTCCGCCTGGCCGAAGTTTCGGCCGTCCTCAGGAGGCGTGGCAGGCGGGAGTCGAGCAGGAGCCGGCGGCGGCCAGGAACAATCCACCGAAGAACTCGTCCACGCGCCCCAAGACCTCCTGAACGTTTTGGGCGCTCTGCACCTGCCTGCGCAGCTCCGAGCCGTTTCTCACGCCGTGGGTGAACCAGCTCGCGAACTGCTTCATCTTCCCAATGGCACCGGGGATCTCTTCCTCGACGAGCATCCGGAAGTAAGTGCGGATCATCTGGTGGCGGTCAGCCTCGGCGGGCTCGACGTAGGCGCCGGTCCGGAAGAACTCCGACATCTGCCGGAAGACCCACGGGTTGCTCGCCGCCGCGCGGCCGATCATGACCGCGTCGCAGCGCGTCTGGTCGTAAAGGGCCTGCGCGTCAGGCGGGGCAAACACGTCGCCGTTTCCGATGACGGGGATGTGCACGTTCGCCTTGACCGCCTCGATGATCTCCCAGCGCGCGTGGCCGCTGTACCCCTGCACGCGGGTCCGCGGGTGCACCGCAATCGCCTCCACGCCGCAGGCCTCAGCCAGACGCGCCACCGGCATCGCGACAATTTCCTCATCGCTCCAGCCGGCGCGGATCTTGATGGTGAAAGGAATCGTTACCGCCTGCCGAATCTTGCTGAGGATCTTTTCGAGCAACGGCAAGTCGCGCAGCAGGCCTGAGCCGCCGCACTTTACGACCTTCTTGGCCGGGCAGCCCAGGTTGAGGTCAACGAGATCGAATCCGAGGTCTTCAATCATCCGTGCGGCGTCAGCCAGGCGGTCTGGATCGGCGCCGAAAATCTGCGCGGTGATCGGCCGCTCTTCNTCCNTGTAATAAAGGTAGCGTTGGGAGCGGAGGTTATGCCGCGCTATGCCTTCGCTTGAAACAAACTCGGTCATGATGAGACCGCAACCGCCCATGCGCTTGATGAAGCGGCGGAAGACGGTATCGGTGATTCCGGCCATCGGCGCCAAAATGTGCGCCGGTCTGATCACAACGTCTCGAATTCGCAGTTCCTCGAAAGTCATCACCACCAGTTTACCGTTTGGAGTCAAGGGTTGGATACGGCTGATCGCAGGTCCGCCGCGTTGGTGATGGCGAAACGCATTTTCCCTTCGGCCACCAGTTCACCGTCGCGTGTGGCGGTCCCGCGGAGCTCTCCAAAGACCTCGCCAATTTTCAGGATCTCCGCCTCCAGGCGCAAGGTGTCGCCCGGCCAGACGGGCGCGAGAAGTCGAGCCGAGGGGATTCGCAGGATCACCGCCAACTTGCCTGCCATTTGCGGGCGCTCGAGCACCAGAATCGCTCCAAGCTGGGTCACGGTTTCAATCAACACGAACGCAGGGACCGGAAGGTCTCGAGCGAGACCGCCGCGTTCCGCCGCGCCGTTGGCGCTGAATTGCTTGATGCCGGCGATTCGCTGGCCCGGAAGGAACTCCGTCACGCGGTCCACCAGAAGGAACGGGTAGCGGTGCGGAAGAACGCGCTGGATGAGCGAGTCAAGATTGGTTCCGTGATCGGGCGCCTGGTCCATCGCGTTATAAGAGCGTCGGATCGATCGCCAACGGGGGCGGGACGCCGGGCGTTGTCTCGCGAGCCCTGGCCGGCACCTCGGCTCTCGGCCGCAGGGGTCTCCTCCCTCCCGCTTCCAGGTATTCCCGGAGCCGCAAGCGCGAGCCCTGGAAGAAATGTCCCAACAGACGGTCCAGCGCCTGGTGCCGCACTTGTTCTTCCGACACCAGCGGGCGGTAAACGTGGGCCCGGCCCCGCTTCTGGCGCGTCACGACGCACTTGCGCGTCAGTCGGTCCATGAGCGTCAGGACCGTGGTGTAGGCGAGCGACCGTTCGGCGAGCAGCCGCGCGCGAATTTCATGGACGGTCCCCGTCCCGAGACCCCACAATGCCTTCATGCATGCGAGTTCGAGCGAGGGAAGGTCGAAGCGGTGATGGTGGCTTTTCCGGGCCATCGGGATCGAGATCGCAGGGGACCGGACGTTCCGCTGATTTCCTAAGTAAGGCCTCCCGTTCCCTTCTTCAGGAGCTCTCTCCCCAGCGCGCGGTTGCGGCTCGTCCATTCGCCTTCGCGGTCCTTGTCCGCGGCGTACTGGGCCCGCATGCTCTCGAGCTTTGAGTCCAGGTCGTCGAGATAGTGGACCACCAGGGCCTCCGGAAAGGAAGGTTCTTTCGGCGACCCGAATTCCAGGTGGCCGTGATGGGACAGGATGATGTGCTCGATCTGGTCTTTCAAGGCCGGGGGGAAATCGGGGATGGCGCGCATCTTGTCGCGGATGATCTCGAGGGCGATGGCCATGTGGCCCACGAGTTGCCCGCGAGTGGAGTATCGGAACCCGCGCCTGAAGTTGAGTTCTTCCGTCTTGCCGAGGTCGTGGAGGACCAGGCCGGTCAGGAGCAGGTCGCGGTCGAGTGATGCATAGTGGTCAGCGACCTGGTCACCGAGTTCGACGAGCGAGAGGACGTGCTCGAGAAGCCCGCCCAGGTAGGCGTGGTGAAAGCTCGTCGCCGCCGGGGCCAGCTTGATCTTTTCCGCGAGGCTCGCGTCTTCGAGGACCACGAGGAGCAGGGAACGCAGGGGCGACTCCGTCATCCGGCGAACGCGGTCCAAAAGGGCGGAGAGCATCTGGTCGGGGTCGCGGCTCGTGCGCGGGAGATAATCGAGCGGGTCCACTTCCTCTTCCGGGCAGCGCGAAATCTTTTGGATGCGGACCTGGCGCGTCCCCTGGTAGTCTTCGACCTCGCCTTCGACGCGCACCACGTCGTCCACTTCAAAGTCGAGGGTGTGCTTGTCGCTGTCCCAGAGCTTGGCGCGGATCAGCCCGCTTGAGTCCTTCAGGTCGAGGTCCAGGTAGGCGCTGCCGCTGCGGGTTATTTTTCGTTCCTTGTTCTGAATCAGAAACGTGGAGCGGACCAGCTTGTGGGGAGTGAGGTCTGCGACGAAATCCTGTTTCATTCGCCCTTCTTGGCCAGCACCGTTTCGCTGGGCCGCTCGGCTCCGGAGTCCACGTATCCCGGGGCCAGGAAGATGTAGCTCTCCTTACGCAGGGTGGTCAGGTAAACGCGCAGGGCCGGCTGCATTTTCTGGTTGTAAAGGATTTCGTTCACTCGCTGTTCGACTTCTTCGAAGCTGGGGATGCCGGGCCGGAATCTTTCGATCACCTTGAAAATCATGTACCCATGAGAGGTCCGGACCAGGTCAGTGGTCTCGCCCGCATCCAGCTTATTGACCGCCTCCGCGATGGCCGTCGCCAGGGTCCCGGGCTTGAAGAAGCCCACATCGCCCCCCTCCGCGGCGGTCTGGTCGTCGGAAGTTTTCCGGGCGACCTCGGCAAAGCGCGCCCCCGCCTTGATCTCGGCCAGGGCGTCCTTGGCTTTCTTCTCGGCTTCTTCAGGCTTCCGCTTGTCTGTGGAGATCAGGATCTCCGCCAGGTGCACCCCCCCCGGGGACTCGAATTCCTTCTTGTGTTCTTCGAAATATTTCCTGATGTCGGCGCGGGAGAGCATGATCCTGCCGCCGACCTCGCGCCCGATAACTTCCCGCATCAGCAGCTTGCGGCGGAGGTTGTCCTTGAAGTCTTCCCAGACGAGCCCTTGTTTTTCGACCTCCTTTTGGAGGTCTTCGAGATTGGCGAGGTTCAAATTTTTCCGGATGTCATCGAGCTGCTTCACGATGTCGGTCTCAACGTTGATGTCCAGGTCCTTGGCCTTCTGCACCATCAGGGCCTGATCGATCAGGTCGCGCAGAAGGTTCTTGGTCTGCTCGCGGAGTTGCGCTTCAAGGTCGGGCCCTGAAAGCTCCTGGGCGAGCTGGGCCCGGAGCTTCTGTTTCTCCCGCTCGAACATCCTCTGAGTGATGATTTCGTCGTTCACGCGGGCGATGATGCGCTCGACGATCCGGGCGGCGGAGAGGTCCCTCGGGACGCAGGCGAGGACTAGACACGCGCCGACCATCAAACCTGGAGTTTTCTTGACCATTCCCCGAATGCCCCTCTTGAGTTTAAATGCCCCTTTGCGTCTGGGTTCGCGGACCCGCGTCGCGCCCTCGAAGCTCCCGCCGTACTCATCTTAATGCCCGGCGTGGAGTTCCCGCAAGACGTTTCCGATTTCCTTGAGAAGATTGCCGTCGCCATCCCGAAGCGAAAACCGGACGACGCCGTCCGGGCGGATGCGCGCTTCGCGGTGCCGCTTGACGAACTCCGTCAGCCGNGCGGGGTCCACCGGGGCCTGGTCGTGGAAGCGCATCCAGACCTCACCCGCCTTCCGCTCGATCGACTGGATCAGGAGCTTTTCGGCGGCGGACTTGAGCAGGGCATAATCGAGGAGGTTCGAAACGGAGGGGGGAATAGGCCCATAGCGGTCGGTCAGCTCGGCTTCGAGGTCGGCCCGCGCCTCCGGGGTCGAGAGGGAGGAAATGCGCTTGTACATCCGCAGTCTCTGGTTTTCGTCGCCGATGTAGTCGTCGGGAATCTTGATGTCGAGCCCGAGGTTCAGCGTCGTGTGGACTTCCGGCTGGCGGGGTGCGCCTCTGAGCTCGGCGACAGTTTCGTCGAGCATTTTCAGGTAGAGGTCGATCCCGATGGCGTTCACGTGGCCGTGCTGCTCCGCGCCGAGGAGGTTGCCGGCGCCGCGCAGCTCGAGGTCGAGAGCCGCCAATCGAAATCCCGCGCCGAGATCTGAAAACTCTTTAAGTGCTGCCAGACGCCGTTTGGCCGTCGGCGTCAACGCTTCCTCTGCGGGAATCAGGAAATAGGCATACGCCCGGCGGTTCGAGCGGCCGACCCGTCCCCGGAGCTGGTAAAGGTCGGCCAGGCCGAAGCGCTCCGCATGGTTGACGATGATCGTGTTGGCGCGGGGAATGTCGAGCCCGTTTTCGATAAGAGCCGTGGACGCGAGGACGTCGTATTCACCCTGCATGAACTTCAGCATGGCCTTCTCGAGCTCCCGCTCGCCCATCTGGCCGTGCGCAACGCCGAGCCGGGCCGTTGGGACCAGCCGCTGGATGAGCGAAGCGAGGTTGAAAATGGATTCGACGCGATTGTGGACGAAGTACACCTGGCCGTGTCGCTCCATTTCCTGCAGGATGGCCGACTGGATCAGGGCTTGATTGAACGGCGCGACCGTGGTTTGAATGGCTAGACGGCCCCGAGGCGGCGTCTCAATCACGGATAGGTCGCGCAAGCCACCGAGCGACATGTGAAGCGTGCGGGGGATGGGCGTGGCGGAAAGCGTCAGCACGTCTACGCCGGCCTTTATCTTTTTCAATTTCTCTTTCGACGCCACGCCGAAACGCTGTTCTTCGTCAATGACCAGAAGCCCCAGGTCCCGGAAGCGAACGTCTTTCGAGAGGAGGCGATGAGTGCCGATCAGGATGTCCACTTTTCCGGCCTCGGTTTCGGCGACGATTTTCTTTTGCTCCGCCGCCGAGCGGAACCGGCTCAGCATCTCCACCCGGACGGGGAAGGGCGCCATCCGCCGGCAAAACGTCGCGAAATGTTGAAACGCCAGGACCGTTGTGGGCGCAAGCAAGGCGACTTGCCGGGAGTCCTGGACCACTTTGAACGCGGCGCGCATGGCGAGTTCCGTTTTCCCGTAACCGACATCGCCGCAGAGGAGCCGATCCATGGGCTCTGTGTTCTCGAGGTCTTTTCTGATTTCCTCGAGCGCGGTCAACTGGTCGGGGGTCTCCTCGAATTCGAACGCGTCTTCGAATTCCTTCTGCCAGGGAGAATCCGCGCTGGTGGCCGATCCGCCGTGCATTTTCCGCTCGGCGTAAAGGCCCAGAAGTTCCTGGGCCATGTCGCGCAGGGCGCGCTTGACGCGCGTTTTGGTGCGTTCCCAGGTGGCGCCGCCCAGGCGGTCGAGTTGCGGCTTGGCCCCGTCACCGCTCGAGCGGTATTTCTCCACCAGGTCCAGGCGCTCGAGCGGCACGTAAAGTTTCGCGTCGTCCTGATAGGTCAGGAGCATGAAGTCCCGCTGCCTGCCGTCCACCTCGAGCTGGCGCAACCCCTGATAGAGGCTGATCCCGTGCTCGATATGCACGACGTAATCGCCCACCTTGAGGTCGCTCAGGCTCGAGATGAAGCTCGATATTCCGGCCTTCTCCCGCCTGCCGCGCGGGCCCCAATCGAATCGTCCGAATAACTCGCTCTCGGAAAGCAGCACGAAGCCCGGCTCGGGAAAGACGACGCCTTCTTCGATCTCACCTGTTGCAATCGTCACCACCCCCGTGGACTCCGCCTGGCCGGTGACGCCCTCGCCTGCCTCCTGGGCGATTCCGTCAGGGCGCGGAGGCGAGGGAGCGGGTGGCCGGGTTGTGCGGACCGCCGTGCCTGCATCGCTGCTCCCCTCGACGGCGGTTTCGAATGGCACGCCGTATTCCGCCAGGATTTCACGCAGGCGGTCGGCCTTCCCGCCCTTGGGCACAGTGAAGATAACGGTCTCCCGCTCCGCCACCCTTGCCCGCAGGTCTTCAATCAAGACCTTCAGTCCACCGTGGAACTTCGGCGGGGGCTGACTGAGCAAAACGAATTCTCGGGCCGCGGGCTGGCTCGCCGGCGAGGAGTCCGGCTCTCCTCGAGTAACCTTTTCGGGCGCAGCCACGGGCGAACTTGGGTCATTTTCCGGCTGCCAGGTTCCAGCCTCCACGGTAAGCTCTTTCAAAAGAAGCTGCGGGTGCGCTTCCACCGCCTTCAGGAATTCAGGCTCGGTCAGCAGGACCTCCTCGGGGCGCGGCGGTGGAGGCACGATATCTCGGACGTCGTCGTACGCCGC
>JGI25382J43887_10000363_pt1 | contig 14547 bp, 13 predicted proteins | sample GraSoi013_1_40cm_3_FD_43887 | JGI IMG/M metagenome (IMG submission 43887) | reverse complement strand
ATCGGGCCGAACGTCGACACCACGGCGGCGGCCGTCGTCCCCGTGATCGAGAAGGCGGGCGCCATCAACATCCCGTACGCCTTCTCGAAGGCGCTCTACACGCCCCCGCGNGGCAATTCCATCCTCGGCATGATCGCGTCCTACCAGGCGGGGCCGGTGATCTACAAGTACCTGAGGGAGAAGCGGGGCGTGAAGAGCGTGAGCTTCATCGCCCGCAACGAGTCCGACCCGCTGAACCAGCGGGACGAGGGCGTGGCCGCGGCGAAGGGGCTCGGCCTCAACGTCGTCTCCTCGGGCGACACCTACGAGCCGGGGNCGACCGACTTCTTCCCGGTCATGTCGCGCGTCGTGCGCCAGAACGCGGACCTGATCGTCCTGTCCGGCGTCGCGCCGGCCGATGCGCCCCTGCTGATCCGGACGGCGCGCGAGCTCAACTACAAGGGCCTGCTCAGCACCGAGACGGCGCAGGACGCCAAGATCCTCGCCGAGGTCGCGGGCAAGGCGGCGAACGGTTTCATCTCGGTGGGCGGCGCCAGCACCCCGCAGATCCGAAGCGCGGAGATGGAGACCTTCGTCAAGCGGTACGTCAAGGTGGCCGGTGAGTGGAACGACGAGGCCGGCACCAAGGTGTACGCTCTCGAGATGATCCTGCGAACGCTGAAGGTCGCCGGCAAAAAGGCCGTCACCGACGTCGAGGAGTTCAAGAAGGCCGTCCCGAAGTTCCAGGTGACCAACCCGTTCCTGAAGGAGCCGAAGCGGCTCAAGTATGTCGGCGCCGCCTACTTCAAGCAGCCGCGCCAGATCGGCGTGCCGATGGTCGTCAACGTCTTCGAGGACGGCCAGTTCAAGACACTCTTCATCGGCAGCGTGGAGGATTGAGACACCCATAGAGCAGGTCGTCGTCAACGGGCTCATCCTCGGGATGAACTACGCCCTGATCGCGCTCGGCATCACGCTGATCTTCGCGATCATGGGCGTTCTGAACTTCGCCCACGGACAGATGTACGTCCTGGGCGGATTCGTCACCTACTACGTCTACGGCGTCTTCGGGCTCAACTACTTCGTCGCGTTGGCCGCGTCGGCCGTCACCGTCGCGTGCGTCGGGCTCGCCTTCGAGCGATTCCTGTTTCGGCGCGTCCTGCGCATCACCACCCGCGAGGAGAGCACGATGCTGCTGGCGGCCGGCACGGCGCTCCTGCTCGACAGCCTCGGCCTCGCCCTCTTCGGCGAGAAGCAGCGGGGTGTCGCCCCGGTCGTCGCCGGTGTCTACGAGATCTTCGGCGCCTTCGTGCCGGCCTCGCGGGCTCTGATCTTCGTCCTCGCCTTGGGGCTCGTCGGGGCCCTGCTGCTCTTCATCCAGTACACGCGCCCGGGGCGCGCGCTCCGGGCTATCGCCCAGGACAAGGAGACCGCGGCCCTCCAGGGCGTCGACATCAACCGCTACTCGGCGCTCGGCTTCGCCCTCGGGGCGGCGCTCGCCGGGCTGGCGGGCGGCCTCCTCGTCACCGTGTTCGCCGTGAACGCGGGCGCCGGCACACCGATCTCGATCAAGGCGTTCATCATGATCATGATCGGCGGCGCGGGGGTCGTCTCCGGCGCCATCCTGGGCGCCTTCGTGCTCGGCTTCAGCGAGGCGCTCGGCTACTTCTTCATCCCGGGCTCCACGACCTACCTCATGATCCTGGTGGGCCTCATCGTCTTCCTGATCTTCCGGCCGCAGGGGATCATGGGGAAACCGTGGGGTTGAGCCGCGCCCCGGCGCCATGAGNCTCAGGGTCGCCGCCGCCCTCGTNGGGCTNGCGCTCTATCTCGTGGTGGTCCCCTTCGTGTTCCGAGAGTCGCGCTACCTGCTGGGCGTCCTGACGACCGCCTCCGTGCTCAGCCTCATCAGCCTCGGNGTCTGGCTCACGTTNGCGATCGGACGCATCAACATCGGCCAGGCCGCCTTCGCGCTCGTCGGAGGCTACACCACGGCGATCNTGTCGGTGAAGCTCGGGGTCTCGTTCTGGCTCTGCCTTCCGGCCTCCGGTCTGGCGGCGGCCCTCGTCGGGGCGGTGATCGGCTGGCCGATCCTCAGGCTGAAGGGCGTGTACTTCGCGATGATCACCCTGACCCTGAGCGAGGCGGCTCGGCTGGCCGCCCTGAACGGCGGGACCATCACGCAGGGCGCCACCGGCATCCTGAACATCCCGTTGCCGGGTAAGGTGACGTTCGCCGGGATCGTGCTCGTCCCCGCCTTCCGCGCGCTGAACGTGCATCTCGCGTTCTACTACCTGGCGGCGATCCTGCTCGTCCTCGGGCTGTTCACGGTCACGCGCATCGCCNGCTGCCGCCTGGGATGGATCTTCCGCTCTCTCAGGCAGGATGAGGCGCTCGCCGCCAGCATCGGCGTCAACGTNGCGAAGTANCGGGTGCTGGCCTTCGCCCTCGGCTGCTTCTTCGCCGGCATCGCGGGGGCGTTCTTCACGGTGTCCCAGCAGAGCATCTATCCGTCGAGCTTCGGCGTGCCGGATTCCGTCTACTTCATGCTCTACTGCTTCCTCGGCGGGCTCTCGTACGTGTCCGGCCCCGTGGTCGGCGCCTTCGTCCTGTTCCTCGGCTTCGAGCTCCTCCACGGCCTGCGCGAGTACCAGATGCTGACGTACGCCGCGATCATGATCACGGTGATGCTCTGGCTGCCCAACGGGCTCCTGAGCCTGCGGCTCCCCGCGCGGCCAGACATGAAGGCCGACACTGCATGATCGTCATGGAGGTGCGCGACCTGACGAAGCGGTTCGGCGGCCTCGTGGCGGTCGACCACGTGACGTTCCAGGCGAACGAGGGCGAGGTGCTCAGCATCATCGGGCCGAACGGCGCCGGCAAGAGCACCCTCTTCAAGCTGATCACCTCGTTCCTCCCGCGGACGGCCGGCCGCGTGATCTTCCAGGGCGAGGACATCACGGGCCTCTCCGCCCACCTGGTGGCCCGCAAGGGGGTGGTCCGCACGTTCCAGGAGACGACGATCTTCAAGGAGATGAGCGCCCTGGAGAACGTCGTCATCGCCCACCACCTGCGCGGGCGGGCGACCTCCGTCGGCCTCTTTCTCAATACTCGCGTGGCGCGCCAGGACGAGGCGGCCTTCCGCGACAGCGCCGACGAGATCCTCGACTACCTCGGGCTCTCGCGGGTGAAGCAGGAAGAGGCGCGGCACCTGCCGCACGGCCACCTGCGCGCCCTCGGCATCGCCATCGCGATGGCGTGCGATCCGAAGATGCTCCTCCTCGACGAACCCTTCTCGGGCATGAACCCGGAGGAGACGGACCGGATGGTGGAGATGGTGCGAGGCATCCGCGATCGTGGCGTCACCATCCTGCTTGTCGAGCACGACATGCGCGCCGTGATGCGCCTCAGCGATCGCATCATCGTGCTCAACTTCGGCAGGAAGATCGCCGACGGCACGCCGAGGGAGATCCAGAACGACGAGGCGGTGATCGAAGCCTACATCGGGCGCGAGGACGACGAGCTCGGGATCTAGCATGTACTTCACCGTGCGCAACGTGAGCGTCTACTACGACAAGGTCCGGGCCGTCTCCGACATCTCGCTCGTCATGGACGCCGGCGAGGTGATCGCGATCATCGGCGCCAACGGCGCGGGCAAGACGACCACGCTGCGCGCCGTGACCGGGCTCGCCCCGGTCGCCTCGGGCGAGATCTGGTTCGACGGCCATCGGATCGACCGCCTGCGCCCCGACCGGATCGTCGGCCTCGGCATCTCGATGGTCCCGGAGGGGCGCCATGTCTTTCCCTTCATGAGCGTCGGGGACAATCTCCTGATGGGCGCTTTCACGCGGCGGAACCGACGATCGATCGAGCAGGACGTCGAACGGGTCTTCGCGCGCTTTCCGCGCCTGAGGGAGCGCCGACGCCAGCAGGCNGGCACCCTGAGCGGCGGCGAGCAGCAGATGCTCGCCATCGGCCGCGCGCTGATGGCACGCCCCAAGCTCTTGCTGATGGACGAGCCGTCCCTTGGGCTCGCGCCGCACCTGGTGCGCGAGATTGCCCGTGCGATCCTCGCCGTCAACCGNGAGGAGAAGGTGGCCGTCGTCCTCGTCGAGCAGAACTCGCGGATGGCGCTCAAGGTCTCGACCCGCGCATACGTCCTCGAGACGGGGCAGGTCGCGCTCGAGGGGCGCTCCGCAGATCTCCTGAACAACGAGCAGGTCCGGAGACTCTATCTGGGCGGATAGCTCCGATTCCTCCCCCCGAAGNTCAGGGATCTTCCCGTCGCCGACTCAGGTGAGCACCTAAACCTGCTCGAGCTTCACGGACTGCGTCAGCTTCGCCGTCATGCGGGCTCTCGAAATTCCTGTCGCGTTCGCCTTCGACCGTGACTTCGAGCGCCCCGGGGTTCCGGCTCGTGCGAGGGATGGCGCGTTGACGTCCAGCCGACGTGAGCGTCGGGCTGGAGACGGCGGCCCCTGAGATTGCGGCCGCCTTCGGCGACGTGCCTCGGCAGTACGCGACGCAGGTGGGCAAGCTGGGTCCGCATGAAGCCGGAGCGGCGACACCCGATGCAGGCCGAAATGGGAGCAAGAGCGATGCGTCGGCACATAACACTGGCTGCTGCAGAATGCTTTTCCTGCGAGATCAGAGGGTGCCGGACATGACCGTGACGGTGTCACAACCTAAAGGTCATCGGTTGACCCGCCCCACAAATTGGCTGATTGGCCCTTCCGCGGCGCGGCGGATCCCGGCCGCCGAGCGCAGAGACCGAGCTTTCGTGATCGCACGCGATGTGATGACGGGGGAAGATCATGAAATGAGGAACAATTCCGCGTCTCGAGTGGCACCGGGCCGTGGCACCTGGCGTTGAAGTTCGTGAAATCACTAGCAATGGGCTCGCCCCTCAAGGCTGAAACGCGGGTTCAAATACCGTTCGCCCCGGTGGCGAAAGCGAATTCGAGCGCTAAAACAGCCGAGGCGTCGATCGTGGCGGGGGAAGCGACTCCCCTTGGTTCCACTTTGGTTCCAACTCGCCCGAATTCAGCCGAGGTATCGCCGATGCCGTCGATCACCACCCTTCGGAATCTCGCGCACTTGCCCCGTCATAGAGCGGCGTGCGCAGGTCCTGAGCTTCGCTTTTAATCAGGGGGTCCAGGGTTCGAATCCCTGACGGCTCACCAAGTTTTTCGTCGATTTACCTCTCGCCTCGGGAGTGGCTGGGGCGGTATTTGGCTCGGCGCCGGGATGACCAGCCGCCACTATTCGTCAGCCCAGGGGAGCCGGCTCGCCGACTAACCTATGAAGTAGTGAAGAACCTCTTCAGGGCTGCGAACAAGCGGGCTCACTGTGCAAGAAGGTGAGCGCTCATATTCTCAGGCACACAATGGCCACGACGCTTCTCTTCAATGGCTGCCCAATCGGACACATCCAGGAGTTGCTCGGACATGAGCAGCTCGACACGACGTGCCGGTATTACCTAGCCGTGGACATCCGGGCGGCAAAGGCAGCTCATCAGAAGTTTCTAAGATACGACTGAGCCTACCCTAAGAAATCTCGAGAACTTCGGTCCAGACCTACGGCGTGATCGCGCCGCGCGCACGTAGGTCGGGGCCTCCCGGGGGAAGGGGCCCTTGGGAACAATTCGACTCAAGGGCGAGGTGTGCCGGATGAGGGGTCCGGATCAGATCTCATCGGACTCGTGGTGGAACTTCCGGCTGCGTGTTTTAGTCGTGTCGGCGTTTTGGCGTACGGCCGCGCTGCAACGATTGAACCGAACTGGCGAAAACGTGATCGCGACTCAAACACCGGTTCGAACCCCATTAACGAAAAGAGCAGGTCGTCGCTGCGCCGGGCACGAGGAAAAAGCAGAGCTTGTCGTCGCTCGTTGTGCCGCTTCGACATTTCTCAGTGGCAGGATTTCCGCCGCCGTAAGCGTAGCGAGCCCGGCCTGCACTCGAGACGACCCGCGCTAAGTCGCGACGGACGCTCAGCAAAGTGATCTCGCCCCCGACGAGACGCCACGCCCAAGACGGTTGGCAGAAAAGGTGCTTCCTGTGCGTGGTTGATCTTGGTCGACGCCGGTCGGCTCCGTGGCGTCGCCGACGAAAGGGGGCACCGCCGCGATGCTCGGGTTCAAGCTGCTTACCTACGATGCCGTCCGGAACGAACTGGGCAGGCACATCTTGGGCACCGACAGCGTGGCCCTGGCGCTCATCACTTCCTTTCTGGCGGGGCTCATCTGTTACGCGCTGATGGTCTGGGACCCGGACGGGTGCGCGCAAAAAAAACACGGCCCCGATAGCGACGAACTGAACTAAGGAAGGGAACCAACAATTTCGAATGAGTCATGCGGCCTGTTTGACGATGGCCACTGGGGCGCTCGCACGTACGGCCTGATCGACCCGGACCAATCGGAAATGCGCAGCGACGTGGAGATTGTGGAGCTGGCTCTCGTCCAGGCGATCGCGAAGTCCCATTTGAATCCCTGACCACAGGAAAGCGTTCAGGGATTTCGCCAGCTCACGGTCGTGAGGCGTTTCCTCTCATAACCACGGGTCAAGCTCAAGCTGTCACCGGATCACGGCGCGGAGGAGAATCGCCAACCCAAAGCGCTCGGGTCCGGTTCGGGAACCGAACCAGTGGCCGGCGGGAAGATCCTCCAGCGGCCCGGGGGCAGGGAGCCTCGCCGTTCAGTAGCCCCACCGCCTCCCGGAGCGTGTCGGCGGCCAGCACGGTCAGGCCACAGACCATGTCGGCCTCCAGCCGGTTGGCGCGGGGCACCAGCAGCGTGCGGACGCCGCGGCGTCGACAGGCCAGGCCGACGGCCACCACGCCAGGCACGGGCTGGATCTGGCCGTCCAGGGCCAGCTCGCCGACGACGGCGCAGGGCTCGGGGCGGTTCCCGTTGACGGCTCCGGTGGCGGTCAGGATCCCCAGAGCGATAGGCAGGTCGAAGGAGGCGCCCTCCTTGCGGATGTCGGCCGGCGCCAGGTTGACGGTGATCCGGTCGGGGCTACCTTCCCCGGGGATTTTTTGAGCAAATTCTGAGTGGATGTGCCTCCGTGATGCCCGCTCCTTGCTGACGAGCTTGCGCACGGGCCGGAAGAAGTTCAGCTGCAGACGAAGCAGACCGTAGAGGCGTTGCAGCACGCTGCACGCCGCGCGCGTGCTGTAGCGGTCATAGCCGATCAGGCGACGCACGACCAAGCCGTTCCGTTGCTCGACCCAGGCCTGATCGTTCTTGCGATAGGGCCGCCCGCGCGTGAAGCGAATGCGCCGGCGCCGACACCAGGCGAGCAAGTGCTCGTTGAGAAACTCGCTGCCGTTGTCGCTGTGCCATTCGCGCAGCGCGAACGGGAAGCGGGTGCCGACGTGCTGCACGGCGCTCTGGACGCGGTAAATAGTGCAAGCCCCAGACGGCCTGCAGTTCCGTCCACGTGGTCGCGACGTCCACCGCGACGAGCGTGGTGAGGTAGAAGCCGGCGGTCGGGTCGCCACAATGGAGGACGAGATCGCCCTGGACCGCGCCGGGCGCGACGCCCGTCCATTCGCTCCACGTCCGCAATGGGACCTGGGCTCGGATCGTCGTCAGGGCGGGAGCCAGGCGGCGCGGCTGCCGCGCGCGGCGCCGCCGGAGCGGGCGCAGGAGGCGGTCGAGCGTCGCCGGGCTGGCGGCGAGCAGCGCGGCCCGAATGGGCGAGCGGAGCGCGAGGGCGTGATGCCGCTCGAGCGCCGTGAGCAGCGTGGCGAGCATCGGGGCGAGGAGTTTGCCGCAGAGGTAGTCACTGGCCTCCCAGACGCGGGCGAGGACGGGAACGAGCTCCGGCCCGTACCGCTGCGGACGCCCCGGCGGGCGCGCGCTGGCAGGCGCGGACTTACGAAGCCGTCGGATGGCGGCCTTGCGATGACAGTCGGTCGTGCGGCAGTACTCGTCGAGGATCTGTCCCTCCCACGCTTATCCGCGGCGGCGTCTCGTGCCTGCAACGCTAGGGCGTACTCCCGTCGCGCTCGTTCCGTCACGGGGCCTCCTCTCCGGTTACCAGTTCGGTAACATCGGTTTTGAGGCACCGACCTCCGTTTCGGTAACACTTCTTTTGAGGGCGATCGGCCTCTTGACATCTCTGACACGTTGGTGTATCAGCCGATCAAACTGCTAGCACGGGGACAATCCTGTCGCGCGGCAGGGGCCGCCATGCGGGTTGGCCACTTTTACTAGGGAGGTGGACAGCGTGTTCAAGACTGACAGCGGCGAGGAACTTTTCGTCCTCGACGGGCACGTGCATCTGTGGGATGCCAGCCCGGAAAACCAAGCCAACAAGTATGGTGCCGGGTTCATCAGCTGTTTCTACGACTACCACCGGAACTTGAGCCCGGCAGAGTACGTCTGGGAGCGGCCGGTTTTTGAGAAGTACGGTCCTGAGAAGATGGTGAAGGATGTCTTTATCGACGGATATGTCGACATGGGCATCTTCCAGCCCACCTATCTGAAGGATTTCTATAAGAACGGGTTCAACACGACGGAGCAGAACAGCTGGCTCAAGGTACGCTATCCCGAGCGCTGGATCCTCAACGGTTCGTGGGACCCACGGGACGGCGACGCCGGCTTGGAGTACCTGGGGTCCCTGGTCCAGCGCTACGGGATTCGGGGCGCTAAGCTCTACACCGCCGAGTGGAAGGGTAATTCCAGGGGGTGGAAGCTCACCGATCCCTGGGCCATGCGCTACCTGGAAAAGTGTCAGCAACTCGGGGTCAGGAACCTTCACGTGCACAAAGGCCCGACCATCTGGCCCCTCAACCTTGACGCCTTCGACGTCCGCGACATTGATGAAGCCGCCACCGCCTTCCCCGAGCTGAATTTCATCGTCGAGCACTGCGGGCTGCCCCGGCTGGAGGACTTCTGCTGGATCGCTACCCAGGAGCGCAACGTCTATGGCGGCCTGGCAGTGGTCATGCCGTTCATCCACAGCCGCCCGCGCTACTTCGCTGAGGTGCTGGCCAATCTGCTGTGGTGGGTCGGCGCCGACAAACTACTCTTTGCCAGCGATTACGCCATCTGGCACCCCCGCTGGATCGTGGAAAAGTTCATGGCCTTCGAGTTCCCAGAGGACATCCGGAAGGAGTTCGGGGTCGCCCTCACCTTGGACGTCAAGAAGAAGATCCTCGGCGAAAACGCCGCCCGGCTCTATGGCATCGACATCCAGGCGCAGAAGAAGGAACTTGCGAAGGATGCCATTGCCGCCATGTCTTGAGGCTGGCGCGCACAGGGAAAAGGCGAATGCGCCGCGATGAGGTCTACGGTCAACTTGGCAAGGTGTACGATCCCGAGCTGGATCAGCCGCTCACTGAACTCGGGTTTATCGGCGGTGTGAGCATCGATGGGAACACGGTCGCCGTGCACTTTCGCCTTCCCACGTTCTGGTGTGCGGCCAACTTTGCCTTCATGATGGCGGCCGACATCCGCGAACGGGTGTCCGAACTGCCCTGGGTCGAACGGGTGGATGTTCAGCTGCAGGATCACTTCTTTGACCAGGAGATCAACGACGGGGTGAACTGCGGTAAGACCTTTGTGGAAACGTTCCCCTTGCTGGCAACGGACAATCTGGACGAGCTGCGCGAAACCTTCCGGGTCAAGGCCCTTCTGACACGGCAGGAGCGCCTGCTCCGGTCCTTGCTTGCACTGGGGTGGCTGGAGGATGCGATCCTGGGGGTGCGGGTCGGCGACCTGCCTGGCCTGCCTCTGAGCGGCGAGGGAACGGCCTTGGCGGAGCGTTATCTCGCCATCCTGCAGGAGCGGGGACTGGCAGGTGACGCCACGGCGCCGGCCTTCGTGCACCCCGATGGGAGGCCCATAGACCTGTCCGAGTTCCGAGTCCGCCTCGAGCACGCCCAACGTACCCGTCTCTCAGTGGAGTTCAACGCCGCGTTCTGCCGGGGCATGCTCAAGACCCGGTACGGCGAGTCTGAAGAGATACCGGGGTTCCCTGACCGGGCCGCCGACCCCAGACAAGCCGTCAGGAGGTTGGTGGAATGAAAGTTACGCGGCTCCATCAATACGACCCGGCGTTTCATGGCCCGGAGTTCCTCAAGGTGGAAGAGGTCCCGGATCCAAAGATCCAGGACGCCGATGACGTGATTATCCGGATCGGGGGGGCTGGGCTCTGCCGGACCGACCTGCACATCATCGAGGGCGTCTGGCGCAACAAGGTGAGCGTTCAGCTTCCGTACACCCCGGGACACGAAAATGCCGGCTGGGTGGAAGGCGTGGGGCCAGGGGTGCGCCACTTCAAGAAGGGCGACGCGGTGATCGTACACCCCCTCATCACGGATGGTTCCTGCCCTGCTTGTCGCCGGGGCAACGACATGCATTGCGAGAACGGCACGTTCCCCGGCATCACCCGGGACGGCGGCTTTGCGCAATACCTCCAAGTCAAGGAACGAAACCTGGTCCACCTTCCCGACAGCGTTGCGCCCAAGCAGATCGCTCCTCACGCCGACGCCGGCCTCACGGCCTATCACGCGGCCAACAAGGCGGCTAAGGTCCTTCAGCCCGGCGATTTCGCGGTGATCATCGGGTTTGGCGGCCTTGGCCACATCGCCTACCAGGTGCTCAGGGCCAAGAGCGCGGCTCAGATCATGGTGGTGGACCGCTCGGACCTGGCTCTGAGCCTGGCCGAGGAGCTGGGGGCCAAGCACCGAGTCAGGGGCGGAGACAGCGCAGTGCGCGAGGTGCTTCAGCTGACGCGTGGGAAGGGCGCCGAGGCTGTCCTGGACTTTGTGGGCGAGGGCGGGTCCATCGATCAGGGCCTGGCCATGACCCGCAACGCCGGCTACTACTACATCATCGGCTACGGCGGTACCATCCAGGTCCCGGCGATTGACATGATCTTCAGCGAGAAGAACATTATCGGCAACCTGGTGGGCACGTACGCCGACCTGACGGAGCTGATGACTCTTGCGGGAGAAGGCAAAGTCCATCTGGCCACTACCTTCTACCCATTGGACGAGATCAACAAGGCGATCTCCGACCTGCACCACGGCCGGATCAAAGGGCGGGCTGTGCTAATTCCGTAGAACCGTAGTAAGGAGGTGTCAGCCTGGGAGGTTATTTTCCGAGAGGCTTGCACTGACGTGACAGGAAGGCCTTGAAAGGAGTGGAACGATGGCAACACCGTCTTCAGTTCTAGTTCAGGCGCGGTCGCCTGCGAAGGAGCGCTACGGGCCGACGGACTGGATGGGTGGTTGGAAGACCTGCTTGTGGGGTTCCCTCGCTGTCGTGCTGTTGACCGCGCTGCACTGGTGGTACACCTCGCGGTATGCCTGGACCGCCGGCATTGATGCTGCCAGCCCCGAGTTCGCCCTGTACTTCAGGACCCTGTTCTGGACGGAGCTGATCGTCGTCGGCGCCGGCACTGGCCTCTGGTGGGGCTGGCTCGTCCGGACCGGGAGGCGGGTGGTCGATGAGCCAGTGACGGCAGATGAAGAAGTTCGCCGCATTGCCGTGTTCTGGGGCCAGGTGGCGATAACTAGCCTGGTTCTCTACGTCATGGCGAGCTTCTGGCCGAACCAGGATGGCAGCTGGCATCAGACCGCGATCCGGGATACGGCCCTCACCCCGGCGCACATCCCCATGTTCTTCTTCTGGTTCCCGCTGGGCATCACCATGACGATCGGAACGTACCTCTATGGGCGTTACCGGCTGCCCAAGGTCTACGGTGCCGAGAAGGGCTTCCCTTGGTCCTTCGCCTTCCTGATCGCCGCATCCGCCAACGAGATGATGCAGGTGGCCTTCAACGAGTGGGCCCACAGCTTGTGGATCAAGGAGGAGATCTTCGCGGCGCCGTTCCACTGGCCCTTCGTCTTCTATGGCTGGCTTGCTGCCGGCATCTTCGCCCTCTGGGCGGAGACCATCATTCGGCTCCTGGGCATCGAGAAGGAAGTCGAGGACACCGCGGCCGCGGCCGCAGCCCGCTAAGGCCGGCTGGTTCCAAGGGGCCCTGCCTGGATCCGCTTCCCGATCCTGGCGGGGCCGTTGGAACCCTGCCCCTGGGTCAAACGCTTTTTTCGAGGAGGGACAAGACGTGGCTACAGCGGCACGCACGCCCCAGGAAGCAGCACAGCTCAACGCGCTGCTGAACAAGAAGTACCGCTACTTTGACTACAAGTGGGACCTGGTCTTCTGGGTGACGGCCCTGCCCGTCGTGGCCGCAGCGGCTGACATCACTAAGCTGCTGTTCGCCGGTGACTGGGACTTCTGGACCGACTGGAAGGACCGGCAATGGTGGATGACCATTACACCGTTTGCCATGATCATTATCCCGTCGGCCCTCCAGTACATTCAGTGGATAGCCTGGAAGTTCCCCACCGGTTTTACGTACACGGCGGTCGGCCTATGGCTGGTGTCATGGTTTGGCAGGTGGCTGCAGTGGGACGTCTTCGTGGGGTACCCGCTGAGCTTTGTCTGGCCGGCCACGATCGTTCCCGCCGCCATCATCACAGACTGGATCCTGCTAAAGACCCGAAGTTTCGTGATCACGTCCGTCATCGGCGGCCAGGCGTTCGCCATCGCATTCTGGGCTGCCAACTACGTCACCCTGGCGCCGTACCTGCAGCCCGTTGAGTTTATGGGGAGCATAGTCACGCTGGCCGACGTCCAGGGTGTCAATTACCTGCGCACCGCCACGCCGGAGTATCTCCGGCTAATCGAATTTGGCTCTCTGCGCACCTTCCTGGAGGAGACATGGCTGGTCACGATTCTGTTCGGAGGTACTGTCGCGACTGCCGGCTACTGGGTGGGGCAAGGCATCGCCCGGGCGCTCGCGATCTGGCCCATCGGGAAGTTCATGAAGAAGGTCTAACAGAGAGGGGGATCAGATGGCGATGAGCCGACGACTGATCTCAGCCACTCTACTGAGCCTGACGCTGACAATGGTGCGCGCCTCAGCCGCCCTGGCCCATGACGGCCCGCTGCTGGGCGGGGGCGTCTTCTTTTCCGCCGACAGTGTGCTTCTGGCGCTCAGCACTTCCTTTCTGGCGGGGGCCATCTGTTACGCCCTGATGGTTTGGGACCCGACGGTGCCCGCACATAAGCCACGGTCCCAATACCGCGAACTAACTAAGGGGGAATGACGATGCGGTACACGAGGGTTCACTCCCTTCTTCTGGCCCTCATCCTCGGTCTGATTTTCACCCTCGGCACAGGAGAGGTGGCTTTCGCACACGGCGAGCGGTCCCAGGAAGGATTCCTCCGGATGAAGACCGCTGCGTGGCAGGATGTGCGGTTTTCTTCGAACAAGATGAGCCAGGGCGAGCAACTGGTCATCACCGGTATGGTCAAGGTGCTGGAGATCTGGCCGCCGACGCTGGACGCGCCCGCGGAAGGGTACCTCAACGTATCCGCCAGCGGACCTCACTTGGTCATGAAGGAGCGGATCGTCAACGGGCATCCTGCACCCGCCTCGTTCGCCTTGAAGAAGGGCGGCGAGTACGAGTTCAAGATGGTCCTGGACGGCCGGACGCCCGGTTACTGGCACGTGCATCCCGTACTGTACGTGCACCATACTGGTGGACTGATCGGGCCCGGCCAGTGGATCACCGTCGTGGCGGCACCGGGTGGCTACCAGAACCGTGTGGGGCTGATGAATGGCCAGACCATTAACCTCGACACCTACGGCTTGGGGTGGGTCTTCTGGTTCTCGTTCGCCGGATTTATCCCCGGCGTCTGGTGGATGCTCTGGTGGACCATGAAGCACCGGACGGTCACCAACGTGGCCGTTACCGTACTGAGCGGGAAGGTCTCGCTCAACGACCCGGGTGAGGACATCGGCCTGATTACCAAGGCCGACCACAGGACCTCGACCCTGATCGCGGCCATCAGCGTGATCCTCCTCGTCCTCGGCTGGCTCTACATGGATCAGGCGTGGCCGACCAGAATGCCGCAGCAGGTACTCCGGTTTACGCCGCCGGAACTGGCCCAGCCGGCCAAGTTTGTTGAGTCGAAGGCCAGCGTGGCGATCTACAATGCGCGCACCGACACGGTGGTCCTGGAAGCATCGGTCACCAACACCGGCAGCCAGCCCTTGCAGGTGGTCGGTTTCACCACAGCCAACCTGATGTTCGAACAGGGCAAGCAGCTTACGGCAGATCCGGCAATGGTGAAGCCCGGGCAGACCGCGATGGTCAAGATGACCATCCAGGACAAGGCGTGGCGGGAAGGGCGGCTGCTCCCCATGGGCGAGTCGCAGCTGGGCATCGGCGGGCTCCTCGTCTTCGAGTCCGGCGGCAAGCGGAACGTGGTTACGACCGAAGCACCCGTGAGGCCGACCGCGTTCACCGAACGCAAGTAGAAGCCTAAGCCTAGGAACTCGGATTGCGGCCGCGGGGGAGGGCGTCTCTCGAGGAGACGCGGCACCCATTTCTCGAAGTCCGTCGCTTCGAGGTCAGCAGCGTTGGCGGTTGGGCGCTTGACGACGTCCGTGAAGCCGATCCCGAAGCGTGGAAGCTCAGCATCGTGCTCGGCGCAGAGGGTGTCGGCACCGAGCGCTCGCCGAACGGGCTCGCTCAGCTTCG
>JGI25382J43887_10000359_pt1 | contig 14593 bp, 16 predicted proteins | sample GraSoi013_1_40cm_3_FD_43887 | JGI IMG/M metagenome (IMG submission 43887) | reverse complement strand
GATGCGCGAGCCGAGATCGTTGGTGGCCTCGTCCCAGAAGTGCGGCCGCAGCCACCGATGGTGGCGCGCGACGGCATCCGCGGTCGAGTCGGGCAGCATCGACGTCGTGGCGAACGACGAGCGGGGGATCTCCACGACCGAGCGCACACTGACTTCACCCAACGTGATCGGTGGCATGACGCTCATGGGCGGTCAAGATACCATTGAATGCGTGACGGGCGCTGCGGCGAAGACGACGGGGATCAGTCCCACCTTTCTCGGGCTGCTCGCGGCCGAGCCGCTTGCCGGGCTGAGCGTGCTCGACGTCGGTACGGGATGGGGACGGCTGGCCCTCGAGCTCGCCCCGCGCTGTCGGCGCATCGTCGGCATCGACCGGGAGCGTTCGCTCATCGAAGACGCGCGCCGAAGGGCGGCCGCGGCCGGGATGGCCAATGCCGAGTTCGTCGTGGCCGATGCGGAGGCCTGCGAGTATCAGACCTTCACGCCCGACATGGTCGTCGCGCACCTTTGCATGTCGGACGCGATCATCGAGCGGGCCGGCCGCGCGCTGGCCCCCGGCCGTCTCTTCGGGTTCGTGGCCTTCGAGGCCGAGCAGTGGCGCGAGACGGGACGGCGCTCGCGCTTTTCCTACGACGAGGCGCGGGCCCGCGCGCTGCTCGACGCCAACGGGTTCGCCGTCGAGCACCTCGAGGTCGATCGCGACACGCGGCGATACGATTCGGTAGAAGCGGCGCTGGCCGCGGTGGTCGGGCTCGAGGACAAGTGGCGGAGTGATGGCCGCTGGTTCCGATACATCAAGTTCCTCGAGGAGGGCGGGCGAACGCTGACGCGGAGCCATCTGATCGTGAAGGCGCGCCGGCGATGACGCTGACCACCCTGGCGCTCACCGCTGCGGTTCGCGAGCGCGCGCGCGACCTCGGCTTCGATCGGGTCGCGGTGGGACCAGCGGCGCCCCCCGTCCACGGCGCGGCGTTCGAGCGCTGGCTCGACGCCGGCTACGCCGGGGACATGGCCTATCTGGAGCGGACGCGCCACGAACGCCTGGATCCCACCCGGCTCCTGCCCGGCGCTCGTTCCGTCCTCGCCGTGGCGATGCTGTATGCGCCTGCCGACCGCGTGGAATCTCCTCGGGGAAGAATCGCCAGGTACGCCGGCGGCCGTGATTACCACGACGTGATGCGCCCGCGGCTCAACACGCTGGCGCGCTTCATCGAGGGGACCGCCGGCAGCGGCACCCGCAGCCGCGCCGCCGTCGACACGAGCGCCGTCCTGGAGCGCGACCTCGCGGCTGCTGCCGGGCTCGGCTGGATCGGCAAGAACACCAATCTCATCGACCCCGATCTCGGCTCGTACTTCTTCATCGGCATCGTGTTGACAACCGCGGAGCTCGAATCCGACGCCACGCAACCCGACCGCTGCGGGACCTGCCGGGCGTGCCTGGATGCCTGCCCGACTCAGGCGTTCGTCGGGCCGTGGACGCTCGACGCCCGGCGCTGCATTTCGTATCTCACGATCGAGCATCGCGGCTCGATCGCCGCCGAGCTCCGGCCGGGCATCGGCGACTGGCTCTTCGGCTGCGATATCTGCCAGGAGGTATGTCCGTGGAACCGGAAGGCGCCGTCGGCCAGTGATCCCTCGCTGACCCCGAGCGATCCGCCTCCGGCAGCGATGCTCCTGAGGCTCGACGAGGAAGAATTTCGCTCGCGCTTTCGCAGCACGGCTTTGAGTCGCGCCAAGCGATCCGGCCTCCGCCGAAACGCCGCCATCGTGCTCGGCAACGCGGGCGACCGGTCCGCGCGGCTCGATCTCCTGCAGGCCGCCGCCGACGCGGATCCAGCCGTGGCGGACGCGGCGGCCTGGGCGCTGGAGAAATTACAACCGTGAAGTGACCCGCTGGCTCACGCTTTGCTCCTGCCTTTTACTCAGAAGCGGTCATTTCACGCAAAGGAGTCCGAGCCATGGACCAGAAAGACCAGCGGATGGACGCGGACCGGGACGATCAGAAGAGCGGCCGTCCTGTTCAGCTCGACAAGGACAAGCCCGGCCAGCAGGGCGGCGCTGAGCCGCAACATCCGCAGCACGAGCAGGGCGGCCAGCCGCAACCGGCCGGCCGGCCGATGCCCGAAGAGCACAAGAAGTAGCAGCGGGCCCGCAAGCCTGCTTGTTGGTGGCGCCCCGGCGGCTTCGTCGGGGCGCCATCTGTCTTTGCGCGCGCCTGCGGTATCCTGCTTGCGATGCCGCTTGGGGCCATGATGGTTGGCCTTTCGCTGTGGGCCGCGACGGCTGGTGGCAGCGACCTGCCGCGGCCATACCAGGAGGCGCTCGTCGCGCTGCGCACCTCGAAGGATCCCTCGGTTCGAGCGCTCGCCGCCATCGCGCTCGCCCATGGCTTCGGTGACGTGCCGTTGCCAGATCCTCCGGAGGTCGTGGACGCGCTCAGCGACGCCATGCACGGCGACGCCGATCCGACGGTGCAGGCGATGACGGCGTACGCGCTGTCCGTGCTGCGCGATCCGCGAGGTGTGCCGCGTCTGATCAGCGCAGTCCAGTCCACGGCCGCCCGCGGCGTCGACCCGCAAGGGCCGTACAGCGACGCCGTGCGGCTGCCGGTCCCGTATCTCTATCGCGCTCTGGGCCATGCCGGCGGGCGCGAGGCCACCGCGTTCCTGATCGAGACCGCGCGCACCGGCCCGTCACGNGCCCGCGTCGTCGCCATCGCCGCGCTCGGTCTCGTCCTGGACGACGACGGTGAGGTCGAGCGGGCATTGACGACGCTGAGCGCCGATGCCGATTCCACCGTTCGCAACGCCGCCCGTTACGTCATGAGCGAGCGCAAGCCGCGGAGCGGAAAGCGATGAGACTACGTCAGCTGGACCACTTCGGCGTCGATGTCGCGGACCTGGCGCGGGCCGAGCGCTTCTACACGGATGTTCTCGGCATGACGGTGCAGATGCGGCTGCCCGATCAGGTGCTCCTGCGTTATGGCGACGGCGCCTGCGCGCTTTTCCTCAAACCGGATCGGCCCCCGGGCGGGCGCGAGCAGATCGACAACCCGCTTGGCAAGTCACATCACGCCTTCGCGGTGGAGTATGCGGAGCTCGAGCCTGCCCTTGCGCTCTTCGAGGCCCGCGGCATTCCGTACCACGCGCCCATCGACTGGGGCGATCACGACTGCCTCTATTTCCTCGATCCCGACGGCAATCTCCTGGAGCTCGTCGGCTATCGTTGAACAGGGCACGGGCACCCGGGCTCTCGCCCGCACTTCGGTAAATTTCACCGCTCGCCTCGGCGCGCGGCGCACCTCGGCTCGCACTGCGGCCCCGCCGCGATCACCGTGGACGATCGATCAGGAGCTCGACGAGCGTTCCGACTGTGCGGCACGGATGTCCCTCAGTGTTACTATCCCCGCGATGCTGACCACGAACCGAGTGGCTGCCGTTGCACTCGCGGTGCTCGCCGTCCTGGTGCTGTTCGAGAGCCGTAAGCTGCCGCTGGGATCGCTCCACAACCCGGGCCCGGCGTACATGCCGGTGCTTCTCGCCCTCGCCCTGCTCGCGTTCGCCATTCTCGTCGCCGTCTACGGCGGAGCCGGGCGCGGACTGAGCGCGGTCGGCTGGTCGGAATGGCGTCACGCCGCGGCCATACTGGGCACGTGCGCCTTCGCCGCCATCGCGCTGGAGCGCCTCGGCTATCGGCTGACGATGGCGGTGTCGCTCGCCTTCCTCATCGGCGTGATCGAGCGCCAGGGTGTGATCCTGACGCTGGCGCTCGCCGTCACGGTCGCCGCCGGCTCCTACTTCCTCTTCGACACGCTCCTCCGCGTGCCGCTGCCGCGCGGACCGTTCGGGCTCTGACCGCTCGCTGATGGCGGAGACCGTCCACAACCTTCTCCTCGGTTTCTCCGTCGCCCTCTCCCCGCCGGTCCTGCTCTACGCGTTCGTCGGCTGCGTCGTCGGGACGATCGTCGGCGTGCTGCCCGGCGTCGGTCCACTGGCCGGCATCAGCCTCCTGCTCCCGGCCACCTTCGGCCTCGATGCCACGAAAGCGATCGTGATGCTGGCCGGGATCTACTACGGCGCGATGTACGGCGGCTCGACCACGTCGATCCTCATGCGTATTCCCGGCGAAGCGGCGTCGGTGATGACCTGCATCGACGGGTATGCGATGGCCCGCAAGGGTCGGGCGGGGGCGGCGCTCGCCATCGCCGCCGTCGGCTCCTACGTCGCGGGGACGGTGAGCGTCGTCGCCCTGATGTTCCTGGCGCCGCCGCTCGCCTCCTTCGCGTTGAGATTCGGGCCGCCCGAGTACTTCGCCCTGTTGATCCTGGGCCTGCTCGTGCTCGCCTACATGTCGAGCGGGTCGATGGTGAAAGCGCTGGCGATGGCGACGCTCGGTCTGCTCCTCGGGATGATCGGCATCGATCAGATGACAGGGTACTTCCGTTTCGCCTACGGCGTCGTCGAGCTGGGTGACGGGATCGGCGTCGTGCCCGTCGCCGTCGGCCTCTTCGGACTCTCGGAGATCCTCGCCACCGCCGGGCAGGAGACGCCGCCCGCCGTGATCAAGCCGACGTTGCGCGAGCTGTTGCCGTCGCGACAGGAGTGGAAGGAGTCGATCTGGCCCATCGGGCGGGGCACGGTGCTCGGCTTCCTGATCGGGATCATCCCGGGCTCGGCGCACATCATCTCGTCGTTCGTGTCCTACGCGGTGGAGCGCCGGCTCTCCCGGCGGCCNGAGGAGTTCGGGCACGGCGCGGTGGCGGGGGTGGCCGGGCCGGAGTCAGCCAACAACTCGGCCACCTCGGGGGCCTTCGTTCCCATGCTGGCCCTCGGCGTGCCCTCCGGGCCCATCCCCGCCGTCATGCTGGCGGCGATGATGGTGCACGGCGTGTCGCCGGGGCCGCTGCTCATCAAGCAACAGCCCGAGCTCTTCTGGGGCTTCATCGCCTCGATGTACGTCGGCAACGTCGTGCTGCTGATTCTCAACCTTCCGCTGGTCGGCGTCTTCGTGAACCTGCTTCGCGTGCCGTACCCGCTGCTCTATCCCGGCATCCTCGTCTTCTGCATCCTCGGCGTCTATGCGGTCAACTCGAGCGTCGTCGACGTCTGGATCATGCTCGTCATGGGGCTGGTCGGCTATCTGCTGCGCAAGCTCGACTTCGAGCCGGCGCCCATCGTGCTCGGTGTGATCCTGGCCCCCATGATCGAGATGGCGCTGCGCCAATCGCTGGCCATGTCCGACGGGCACTATGCGATCTTCCTCACGCGCCCGATCGCGACGACCCTGCTCACCGTCGGCGTCCTCCTCGTCCTGCTGAGTCTCAAATCCCTGGTCACGCGCGGCCTCGACTGGCGTGCGCGGATCGCCATGGCCGAAAGAGGAGAAGAGCGATGACGCGTGCGCGTGTCCTCGTCGGCGTGGTGGCGCTGGCCGTCGTGGCCGGTGTCGCCGGCGCGCAGGGCAGCTATCCGACGCGCCCGATCACGCTGGTGGTGCCGTTCCCGCCCGGCGGCGTGGCCGACCTGACGGCGCGACCCGTCGCCGCGGCGCTCGAGAAAGTTTTGAAAATCCCCGTCGGGGTCGTGAACAAGACCGGCGCCGCCGGTGCCGTGGGCATGCAGTACGTGGCCACGAGCCGCCCCGACGGGTACACGCTGCTCCTGGCTCTTTCCTCGATCTCGATCATTCCCGAGGCCGACAAGATCTTCGGGCGGCCGCCGGCGTTCACCGTCGAGCAGTTCGCGCCGATCGCCCTCGTCTCCGCCGACCCGACGGTCCTGGTCGTCCGCGCCGAGAGTCCGTGGAAGACGGCCAGGGAGTTCATCGAGGACGCTCAGAAGCGTCCCGGCCAGATGTCTTACAGCTCGTCGGGGGTCTACGGCACGCTCCACATGGCGATGGCGCTCCTCGAGCACGGGGCCAGCGTAAAGCTGCGGCACGTGCCCTATGCCGGTGCCGGGCCCGCGCTGACCGCGATCCTGGGCGGCCACGTGGACGCGCTCGCGTCCGGGCCCGCCGTGGTGCTTCCGCATCTCAAGGCCGGGAAGCTGCGCGCACTCGCCGGCTGGGGCGACACGCGCGTGGCCGCGTTGCCGGACGTGCCCACGTTCAAGGAGCTCGGCTATCCCGAGGCCGAGTTCTACATCTGGGCCGGAGTCTTCGCGGGCAAAGGGACACCGGAGCCGATCCTGACCAGGCTGCGGGACGCCATGCGGCAGGTAGTCAACGATCCGGACTTCAAGGGGGCCATGGACAAACTCGAGACGCCCATCGTCTTCAAGCAGGGTGACGACTTCCAGCGGTTCTTCGATGCCGACGCGCGCCGGCTCGCCGCCGGGGTGCGCCGGGTCGGCCGCATCGAGACGAAGTAGCACGCGCGGTCGCGTCCTCAAATCTGCGTGCTACAATTTCGAGGGTCATGGCCATTCTGAAGGTCGCCCGACTCGGGCATCCTGTCCTGCGACAGCCGGCACGACCGCTCTCCCCGGAAGAAATTCTGGCCCCCGAGACCCAGCAGTTCATCGACGACCTGATCGAGACGATGCGCGAGTACGACGGGGCCGGACTCGCCGCCAACCAGGTCCACGTCCTCAAGCAAATCGCGGTCATCGAGGTCCAGGCCAATCCGCGCTATCCCGACGCGCCCGAGATCCCGCTCACCGTGATCATCAATCCCGTCGTCACGCCGTTGACAGACGAGATGGAAGACGGCTGGGAGGGCTGCCTGTCGGTTCCCGACATGCGGGGCGTCGTGCCCCGCCACACGGCGGTCCGGCTCGAGTTTCACGACCGTGAAGGCGCGCGCCAGGTCGTCGATGCCAAGGACTTCTTCGCACGCGTCGCCCAGCACGAGACCGATCATCTCAACGGGCACGTGTACCTCGATCGTATGCGCGACCTGTCGACCCTCTCCCACATTGCCGAGTGGCAGAGGTACTGGCTCGGCGTCCGCGAGCAGGGCGATTGATGACATGAGGGGCCNAGAAATGGCCCCCCAGATTCGGAACATCGGGGGCCCCGACATGGCCCCCGATTCCCCCCAGGCCGTCGCCGGGCCGTCGCCCGGCTCCGGCCAACAGCGTCCCGTCCTCGCCGTCGTCAAGGACCTCTTCTTCGTCGCCCGCATTCGCGAGACCGCACGTCTGGCCGGCGTGCCCCTGGCCATTGCCCGCAGCGCCGACGAAGTCGAGGCGGGCGTCACCGGGCCCCGTCTGCTGCTCCTCGACCTGACCACCGGGTTCGACTACGCGCGCATCTTCGACGCCGCCGAGCGCGCCGGAGTTCCCGTCCTCGCCTTCACGACGCACGCGCTCGCCCGCGAGACCCAGCCCTGGCATGCGCGCTGTGCCCGCGTGGTGACGAAGGAGACGTTGACCGCCGAGCTGCCATCCCTTCTCCGCGAAGGCGTCGCACCATGAGCGCGGAAGATTTCGTCAGCGCCCTCGACGCCGAGAACCACGTGCTCCTCAGCCGTCTGGCGCCGGACGACACCCTCAAGCCCGAGGTGCAGGGTGAACTCAACGTCGTCAACCTCCTCAAGGTCGCGCTCAAGAACGAGGTCGAGGCCACCGAGATCGCGGCGCGCTGGCTCTGCGCCACGGATGACGTCGACGTGAAGATGGCGTTCGCGCGCCAGGCCGGCGACGAGGCGAAGCACTACCGCATGATCCGCGATCGTCTGCGCGCGCTCGGCGTGCCCACCGCGGCCTACGCCAATCCGCTCGGCAAGGGCTACGGGCCACTGTTCAACTATCTCGACTCGCTCAAGACGACCGTCGAGCGCGTGGCCGCCGGCCAGTTCACGCGCGAGGCCATCGCCGTCGTCAAGAATCGTCAGTTCATCGAGTTCTGCGAGCGGGCGGGAGACCGGGAGACGGCCGCGCTCTATCGCGACGTCATCGAGCCCGACGAGCGCTACCACCAGCAGCTTGGCCGCGAGCTGCTCCTGCGACTCGCCACGACCGCCGACGCCCAGGCGGCCGCCCGGCAAGCGGCCCGGCGCACGCTCCAGCTCGCTGACGAGCTGCAGCGGGCGGCGCTCACCACCGCCGGTATCCACCACGCTCCAGGATGCTGATCGACGACGCGCTCCGGGCCTTCCGCGACGCCGTCTGCGGCGCCGAGCCAGAGATCGATCTGGCCCTCGGCGCGCTCGAGGTTGCCCGGGTCGAGCATCCCAACCTGGCGGCGGCGCATGAGCAACAGCGCCTCGATGTCCTGGCCATGCGGTCAGGCGCCAGCGCCGTGGGCGACAGTGTGAAGGCGCTCCACCGGCTGCGCGAGTTCCTCTTCGAAGAGGAAGGCTTCAGCGGCAACGGCAAGGACTACTACGATCCGCGCAACAGCTGTCTCAACGACGTCCTCGACCGCCGGCTCGGGATTCCCATCACGCTGTCCGTGCTCATGATGGAGGTCGGCCGGCGCGTGGGGCTGCGCATCCTGGGCGTCGGATTGCCCGGCCACTTCGTCGTGCGNGCCGACGTGGGCCCCGATCCGGTGCTGCTCGACCCCTTCGATGGCGGCGCCGTGCTGACACCGGAGCGGGCGGCCGAAGTGGTGGCGCGCGCGCTCGGGCGCCGGGCGCCGATGACCGAGCAGCATCTGGCCCCGGTGACCAAGCGGCAGATCCTCACGCGGATGCTGATGAACCTGAAATCGGTCTACACGCAGCGGCGTGAGTGGACGAAGGCGCTCTCGGTCTACGACCGGCTGCTGATCCTCGACGGGAGCGCCGCCGCCCACTTCCGCGACCGCGGCGCCGTGTACGTCCGGCTCGGGCATTTCCACAAAGGCCTGAGCGACTGGGAGCGCTACCTCACGCGGTGCCCGCAGGCCGAGGACGCCGACGCCGTACGCCACCAGCTCCGCCAGGTTCGTCAGCGACTCGCGGCGCTGAACTGACGTGAGGAGGGGCGCCGGCACCCTTGCCCGCGCGCTGCTCGTCGGAGTCGTGGCCGCATCCTGTGCGAGTCGCGTTCCACCCATCGGGCCCGGCGGCACCGCGTTCACCTCGTCGTCCGACGAACGCCGGCTGTGGAGCGAGGCCGAGCGCGAGGAGGAGAGCCTCCTCACGCGGGTGACGATTTACGAGGATCCGCTCCTCGGCGAGTACCTGGGCCGCGTTGCGGCCAAGCTGTCCCGGCTCGACGCTGGATCGGGCGGGCCCGTCATCAAGTTCGTCGTTCTCCGCGATCCGACCCTGGCCGCGTTCGCCATGCCGGAGGGCCGCGTCTTCGTCCACACCGGACTCCTGAGCCGTCTCGAGAACGAGGCGCAGCTCGCCACCATCCTCGGCCACGAGCTGACGCACGTGTACGACCGGCACTTCATCGCGTTCACCCGCGACAGCGACAGCACGAAGGTTCTCAACCGGCTCCGTGAGATGGTGGCCTCCCTCGGCACGCCGCCGACCGCCATTCAGGACAGTCGGGACCAGTACGTGGGCGCGGCGGTGCTCAGCCGGACGGCCAACGCCATCCTGGGCCTTGGGCTCAAGATCACCGCGATTTCGGCCTTCAACGGCTACGGCCGCGAATTCGAGCGCCAGGCCGACGTCGCCGGAATGGCCGCACTCGTGCAGGCCGGGTACGATCCCAAGGAGTCGCTGAAGCTGTTCAGGCTCCTGCGCGACGAAGCGGCCGCCCGCGGTCCCCTGGAGGCGTTCTTCTTCGGCAACGCGGTACGACTCCAGGAGCGCTTCGACACCGCCCAGCAACTGCTGCGGAAGCGCTACGGGGAGGAAGCCAAAAGAACGGACCTGGTCAAGAGCACCGACGACTTCGAGGCCAGGATGCTGACGCTCGTTCGCGAGAACGCCGCGCTCGATACGCAGGCCGGGCGCTTCCCGCTCGCCCGCAAGCAGCTCGATCGCGTGCTCAAGGCCACGCCCAACGATGCGATCGCCCATCTCTACAACGGGGAGCTTCATCGCTTGCAGTCACAGCGTGCGAAGACCGTGGCCGAGCGGGACACCGAGGCGCGGATGGCCCTGGAGAGCTACGAGCAATCGGTCGCGCTCGATCCCTCCTATCCGGATCCGTTCCGACAGCTCGGTCTGCTCTTTTACCAGCAGAAGGATCCGGCCCGGGCCAGGGCGGCCTTCGAGAAGTACCTGGCGCTCAAACCCGATGCGGCCGATGCCAAACGGGTGAAGGAGTACCTCGTGGAGTTGGACCGGTAGCTTCCACCGGCCGCCCGCGCCGCCGTCCTCCGTTCACGCTTGCTCTCGTCGGGCTCGTCGTTCTCCTGACCGGGCTCACCGGTGCACTCATCGGCGGCCTCGCCTGGCTCGAGCAGCGAGGGCGCTCGCGTGCCTTGCTCGACGCCGCGATGCTGCAAGCGGCGCGGCTCACGGCTGCGAACGCCGACCGCGCGCTGGAGGACGCCGAGTCCACCGTGCGGCTGGGCCCACTGCTCGCTCAGCAGGGCCAGCTCGATCCCGACGACGCCGGGGCGCTCGAGCGCTTTACGCTGGCGCTCTTGCGCGCGCACCCGCACGTGAGCTGGATCAGTTACGGCAGTCGCACCGATCACTTCGTCGGCGCCAAGCGCGACGACCGCGGCAACGTGTTCGTGAATCACAGCTTTCCGGTCGGCGAGCGGATCCGACTGGTGGAGGATCGAATCTTCCCCGACGGACGCCGCGAGCCGGTACGCAGGGTGGACGACCACGGGTACCGGCCGTCGCAGCGTCCGTACTTCCGCACCGCGNCGGCGAAGCGTGACATGGTGTGGACGGAGCCCTACGAGTTCTACGCCGGCGGCGGCCTCGGCATCACGTGCGCGGCGCCGCTCCTCGACGCCCGCGGCGACGTCCGGGGCGTCTTCACCGTCGACTTCTCGCTCGATCGGCTGGCCGGCACGCTCCAGGACCTGCAGGTCTCGAAGCACGGGCGTGTGTTCATCGCGACGGGCCAGGGGACCATCCTGGTGAGCCGGCGGGGCTCGGGGGCGTCCCGCGTCGAGGTCATCGATGCCGAGCTGGCCAGCGCGACGATGCAGAGGGCCACGCTCGAGCAGCAGACCACGTTCGAATTCGAGCACCAGGGAACGCGCTATCTCGGCCGTGCCGTCCCGTTGAGCGTCGGTGATCTGAACTGGCTCGTCGAGGTCGTCGTGCCGGAGCGCGACTACACCCAGCAAATCGACGCGGAAGCTCGGATCGCCCTCGGCCTCGGGATCCTGGCCCTCGTGGTGGCCGCCGCCGGCGGGGTGGCGGTGGCGCGATGGATCGCGCGCCCCCTGCGCGAGCTCGCCGACGTGGCGCGGCGGATCCGCCATGGCCAGCTGGACGTGACGATCGCCCCCCGCAGCCGAGACGAGATCGGCGTGCTGACCCGCGCCATGGGCGACATGGTTCACGCGCTGCGCGACCGCGACTTCATCCGCGAGACCTTCGGGCGCTACGTGAGCCCCGAGCTGGCCGAGCGAGCCCTGCGCGACCGCGACGCCTTGCGGCTCGGAGGCGAGGTGCGCGAGGTCGCCATGCTGATGTCGGATCTGCGCGGATTCACCGAGCTGTCCGAGCGCCTGGGACCGGCGGCGATGATCGACCTCCTCAACCGCTATCTGGCCCGAATGACCCCGGTGATCATCGAGTGCGGGGGAACGATCGACGAGTTCATCGGCGACGCCATCTTCGTGCTCTTCGGTGCGCCGTTCGGCGGGCCGAACGACGCCGAGCGTGCCGTGCGCTGCGCATGGGCGATGCACCAGGCGCTGGGCGTCTTCAACGAGGAGAACCGGGCCGACGGGCTTCCCGAGCTCGCCATGGGCATCGGGCTTCACCTCGGCCCGGTGGTGGCCGGCAACATCGGCAGCCCCGAGCGCCTCAAGTACGGCGTGGTCGGGCCAGCCGTGAACATGGTGGCGCGCATCCAGGCACTGACCGCCGGGGGTGAAGTGCTGCTCTCCGAGGAGCTGCTGGCCCGGGTGTCGGGCCTCGTGACGGTGAGCCCGGGACGTCTCGAGCGGGTGAAGGGCGCCCGGGAGCCGGTGACGGTTTACTGCCTCCTGGCCGTGAAGGATCCCGCGTAGAGCTTCTCGGCGTCGACGATGACGCGAGCGGCGTCGGCCCGACCCCGCAGGTCTTCGACGTTCACGGTCTTGTGCTCGAGGACCTTGTAGTCGAGGAAGAACCGTTCCAGCTCCTTGAGACGGTGGGGCGGAAGGTCGGCGATGTCCTGGTAGATCGCGTACTCGGGGTCATCGGCGTGGACGGCGATGATCTTGTCGTCGCGGCCCTTCTCGTCGATCATCATCATGACGCCGATCGGGCGCGCCCGCACGATGCACAGGGGGACGACCGGTTCCTGGCCGAGCACGAGGGCGTCGAGCGCGTCGCCGTCCTCGCAAAACGTCCGCGGGAGGAAGCCGTAGTTGGCGGGGTAGTGGACCGCGCTGTACAGCACGCGATCCACGCCGAGGAGCCCGGTCGCCTTGTCGAGCTCGTACTTGACCCTCGATCCCTTGGGGATCTCGATCACGACGTTCACGCCCTCGCCACCGTCGGCCTGCAGCGGAACGTCGTGCCACGGATGCATCGCGCCCTACTTGACCTTGTAGGCTTTGGCCTCGGCCGCGATCCTGGCCGCGTCGAAACTTGTTGATCTCGTCGATCAGCTCGTTCGTCACCCAGGTCGCCCGCTTCCACCCTCTGCTTGATGATCCCCTGTTTCAGCAGGAAGTCCACGTAGGCGGCGTAGTTGGCGACGGAGTTCTCGCCCCAGCGCTTGACGCCGGCCTTGTCCAGGCGCCAGTTGACGGCGCGGGCGCGCAGCACCTTGGCGTCGTCGCTGATCGCCGTGGCCTCGTCTTTGCCCGTGGGCCTGGTCTGGGGGAAGACCTCGTAGAGGATCTGCACCGCCGCCTCGGGATTGGTGATCGCGAAGATCGTTCCCATCGCGTAGCCCCGGGCGACGGCGATCGCCTCCTTGCGTCGGTTCCTGAGCGTCTCCTCGAGCGCGAGGAGACCATTGGACGGGTAGCGGTCGATGTCCTTGGTCTCGAGCACTCGGAGCTTCACGCCGGCGTTCTCGATCATCGCGTACTGGGTGTCGAACTGGCTGAGCGCGTCCACCTGCTTCTGGCGGACGAGCGCCGCCGTCTGCGCGCCTTCGCCGGCCACGACGANGTTGACGTCCGTCCCGGGATTCATGCCGTGGGCGGTGACGAGCGCGCGGGCGATGTGCACGCCGGCCGAGGCCATCGAGATGACGCCGATGCTCTTGCCCTTGAGGTCCTCGATCTTCTTGATCGGGCTGTCGACGGGAACGGCGATGCCGTAGATGTTCCCCTGATAGGCGGTGTAATAGATCTTCGCCTTCACGCCTTGCGGACGGACGACGGCCAGGGGCTCGACACTGGGCAGCGCGAACATCAGTTCACGGATGGCCACGTTGGTCGTGCAATCCGTCGAGCCGGGAAGGGGAATCAGCTCGACCTCGATTCCCTCGTTCTTGAACCAGCCGAGCTTGGTGGCGATGGCGAACGGAGTCGTGGCCGCGGAAATCGTGCGCGCGCACCAGCCGACGCGCACCTTGATCTGGGCCGTGGCGTCGGCGACCGGGGTCAGCAGCACGGCAGCGAGAACGAGCCGAGCAAGCAGCCGGACCTTCATGCCTGACCTTTCCTAACGGTTGGGGTTGCTGCTTCTCCGAGGGATCCCAGAAGAGGACCCGCCGCCGGAGGAGCAGGATGCAGCGATTCAGGAGGAGCCCGAGCACCGACAGGATCAGCAACACCGAGAACTGGCCCGAGACGTCCATNGTGAAGTTCATCGACTGGATGAGCATGCCCAGCCCGGACTGGGCACCCACGAACTCCGCGACGATGGCGCCGATGAGGGCGAAGATCATGGCCACGTCCAACCCGGCCATGACGAAGGGCAACGCGTTGGGCAGGCGCAGCATCCAGAAGATCTGGGAGTCGCGGGCAGCCAGCGAGCGCATCAGGCTCACGCGCTCCTCGTCGGCGGAGCGCAGGCCGACCATGGTGTTGACGAGCAGGGGAAAGAACGCGACCAGGGCGGCGTTGACGACCTTCGAGGTCAGCCCGAGCCCGAACCAGATCAGGATGAGCGGCGCCAGCGCCACCTTGGGCAGGGACTGGAACATCACGATGTAGGGATAGAAAAAGTATTCGACCCAGCGGCTCATGGCCACCGCGGTGCCCAGGAAGAACCCCAGGGCCGAGCCGAGCACGAAGCCGAGCAGCGTCTCGAGCAGAGTGACGTAGAGGTGACGGAGATAGAGGCCGCTGCTGAGACCACGCCAGAGCGCCAGCGTCACCTGAGAGGGCGCGGGCAGGATGAACTGCGGGATCTGGAAGAAGCGGACGACGGCTTCCCACGTCCCGATCGAGACGCAGAAGAGGGCCACGGTGAGGATGAGGTTGCGCGTGTTCGTCTTCACCCGTCGAGCCCCCCACGGATGTTGAACTGCTTTCGGATGACCCGCACGTACTCGCCGAAGCCCGGCGTGTTCATGACCTCGAGCGGTCGGGGCCGCGGGATGTTGACACGCACATCGTCCATGATGCGGCCGGGTCGCGGCGTCATCACCAGCACACGATCGGCCAGGAACACGGCTTCTGG
>JGI25382J43887_10000356_pt1 | contig 14614 bp, 11 predicted proteins | sample GraSoi013_1_40cm_3_FD_43887 | JGI IMG/M metagenome (IMG submission 43887) | reverse complement strand
GCGCTCTCGGGGCAGTTGATGGTGAACCCGGTGACGATCGCCTGCGCGTACGAGAGCACGTTGTCTCCGACCCAGGCCATGGGCAGGTAGGCGAGCGCCTCGTCGTCGGCGCGCAGCCCCTCGCGCTCGGAAGCCAGGCACGACGTGACGATGAGGTTGCGATAAGAGAGCATGGCGCCCTTGGGCGCGCCGGTCGTGCCGGACGTGTAGCAGATGATCGCGGTGTCCTCGGCCTGGCCCTTGGCCAGCTCGTCCTCGAAATACGCGGGGTGGCCGACCGCGAACTTGTCACCCCGTTCCTCGAGCTCGGCCAGCGACATCAGGCACGGCTCGCTGTAAGTCCGCATGCCGCGGGCGTCGTCGTAGACGATGTGCTCGAGCCGCGGACACTGCGCCTGGACGTGGAGCAGCTTGTCCACCTGCTCCTGGTCCTCGGCGATCGCGAAGCGGACCTCGGCGTGGTCGACGATGAAGGCCAGCTCCTTCTCGATCGAGTCCTGATAGAGCGGGACGGGCACGCCGCCCAGGGCCTGGACGGCGAGGACCGACCAGTAGAGCTCCGGCCGGTTGTCGCCGATGATGGCCGCCTTGTCGCCGCGCGCGAAGCCGAGCGAGGCGAGGCCGAGCGCGATGTGGCGGGCGCGCTCGTGGTAGTCCCTCCACGTGTAGGACTGCCAGATGCCGTAGTCCTTCTCGCGGATCGCGACCTTCTCGGGGAAGCGCTGAGCGTTCCCGCGGACGAGCTTCGGAAACGTATCCGCTACGTCCCGATTGATGTCGTCCAAGTCGCCTCCGCTGGCGGCCACGTCCGGGTAAGCCGGGACTCGATGGGAAAACGGGCCGGTGTCGAGTGGGCGAAGTCTAAAGGACGCGCCGGGGGCGTGTCAAGCAAATGGGTCGGAATGACGGGAACTTACGCGGAGGTCTGACGTCGCTCTGCGTCAGAGCATCCCTGCCTCATCGGCTCAGGAAGTCACGGATCTGCCCCCCCACCTGCGCGATGGCGAGCACGCCATCGAGGTGACCGCCGTCGCCCGGTATCTCGGCGTAGCTGACGTCGCGGCCGTTCTTGCGCAGCAAGTCTAGCGCCTGCTTCGAGTAGTCGGGGAACAGCAGCAGGTCGGACGCCGCCGGCAACAGCAGCGTGCGCGCCTTGATGTCCCTGATCCCTTCCTCGAGCGAGCCCTTGTGGCCGGTGACGAAGAGCTGGTTGGCGCGGACGAGATAGAGGAACGAGTTGGCGTCGGAGGCCTTGGCGCGCGCCGCCGCCACCTTGTCGAGGGTGTCCTCGATCGCGTACTTCGCGTCCCACGTCTTTCCCGGGTCCTTGTCGGGAGACGCCAGCTTGCGGCCGAATGTTTTTGCCGCCCAGCCGTAGTGGCGGGCGTGGAGCGTCACGATCTTCAATGCCTCGGCCAGTCCGGCCGTGGGCTCAAGGCCGCCGTAGTAGTCTCCATTCTTCCAGTTGGGATCGAGCTTGATAGGCGCGGCCCAGATGTTGGCCCAGCCGATGCCGTAGGCCCCCAGCTCGGCGGTGCCGATGACGGGCACGATGCGCTCGACCATGTCGGGATAGGCCGCCGCCCACTCGAACGTCTGGAGCGCGCCCATCGAAGCGCCCATCACGGCGTGGAGCTTCCTGACCCCGAGCGAGTCGAGCAGCGCCTTCTGGACGTTCACGAAGTCGCGGACCGTCACGATGGGAAAGGTCATGCCGTAGGGCTTGCCGGTGTCGGGATCGATCGACGCCGGTCCCGTGGTCACGACGTTCGGATCCTTCGGGCTCAGGTTCACCAGCGTGTCCGACGAGATGACGAAGTACTTGTCCGTGTCGACGGGCTTGCCGCTGCCGATGATCGCGTCCCAGTAGCCCGGAGCGGCGTCGCTCGGGTTGTACTTGCCGGCGGCGTGCGAGGTGCCGGAGAAGAAGTGGCAGACGAGGACGACGTTGTCCCTGGCCGCGTTGAGCGTGCCGTAGGTCTCGTAGCCGACGCGCACGTTCTTGATCGTGCGGCCAGCGACGGTCTGGTACTGCGGCATCGCGAACGTCTTCTTCTCGACGGGGCCGTCGTAGGCCAGGGCTGCCAGCGGCGCCGCGAGCACGATCAGCACGGTGGCGAGACGGACGAGACTCAGCATGGGTCCTCCCTACGTCCCCGACGATTCGATGAGCGGAAGCGCGAAGTATACGACGAATGCCGCGGAGGCGACGTAGACCATGAAGTGGACCTGCCCGCCACGGCCGCCGAGCAGCTTGATGGCCGCGTACGTGACGAAGCCGGCCCCGATCCCGTTGGTGATGGACCACGTCAACGGCATGATGAGCATCGTCACGAAGGCGGGAATCGCTTCCTCGTAGTCGTCCCAGGCGATGTCACGGGCGATCGTCATCATCAGGAGACCGACCAGGATCAAGACGGGGGCCGTGGCCTGGGCGGGAATGACGCTGGCCAGCGGCGCGAAGAACATCGAGAGCAAGAAGAGGACGCCGACCACGATGGCGGCGAGCCCGGTCCGCGCGCCCTCGGCCACGCCGGCGGCGCTCTCGATGTAGGTCGTGTTGCTGGAGGCGTTGGCCAGGCCGCCGAACGCCGCCCCCAGCGAGTCCACGAGCAGCACGCGGTTGGCTCGTGGCAGCCGCCCGTCCCGCTCGAGGAAGCCGCCCTGCTCGCCCACGGCGATGATGGTGCCCATCGTGTCGAAGAAGTCCGAGAGCATGACCGAGAAGATGGCCAGCAGCGCCGTCACCGTGCCGAGGCGCGCGAACAAGCCGAAGTCGAGCCGGCCGAAGGTCGAGAAGTCCGGCGCCTGCACGAGCGCCTGGGGCAGCTGGGCCGCGCCGGGCGTGGCAAAACCCTTCCAGCCGGCGAAGAGCCCGTTGAGCGCGATGGCGACTAGCGTCGTCACGATGATGCCGATCAGCAGCGCGCCGCGGACACGCCTGGCCAGGAGCACCGCCGTCAGGATGAATCCGAGCAGGAACACGACGATGGGCAAGCCCTTCAGCACGCCGAGGCCGACCGGCAACGGCCCCGCCGCCGGCTTGACCACGAAGCCCGACGTGAAAAATCCAATAAAGGCGATGAAGAGCCCGATGCCCACACCGATCGCGCGCTTGAGCCCGATCGGCACCGCCGTCATCATCGCCTCGCGGAAACGCGTCAGCACGAGCACCGTGATGGCCAGGCCTTCGCAGAACACGACCGTCATCGCCTGGGGCCATGTGAGCCCGCGGCCGGCCACCAGCTCGAAGGCCACGACGGCGTTCAGCCCCATCCCCGGCGCCAGCGCGAACGGATACTTGGCGAACACGCCCATGGCGATCGAGAGCACCCCCGCGGTGAGGCAGGTCACCGTCAGCGTCGGAGCGAACGGCAACCCTTTGCCCTCGAGGCCGGGAACACCGCCGAAGCCGAGGATGACCGGGTTCACGAAGATGATGTACGCCATGACCATGAAGGTGGTCGCGCCGGCGCGGACTTCGGTGGCGAGCGTGGAAGTTCCCCAAGCAAGGCTGGCCCTTTCCGGCGAATCGCCGACCATAGCGCTGCGGAAGATATCATTCGAAGTTCGCCTGTGGTAACCGAAGGTTGCAACTACGCTCCGAAGTTCCTACCGGTGGAGCTCGATAAGAATTCGATGAAAGGCGAGAACAGCCTGCGCAGAAACTCCAAGTTGCCATGCACTGCCCCGATCAACGACCGATCAACATAATGGGCGCGCGCGGGCGGAGTGACTGGAGTTCCTCCAGCGTCGACGGCGCACCGAAAAGTCGTTCCTCTGTGGCGATCGAGGAACAGACCCTCGACCGCCGTCGGCCTTCTTCGCGGGACAGGTTCCCCGCGACTACTTCGGGCGCGGATGGCTGAACTCCGCTCCACCCGAGCGACCGCCTCGCTATCTGCCTCCGGCCGGATCGTGCGGGTAGAGTGGCGTGTTCTTCGCCGCCGCTTCACTCGGCGATCACCCTTAGAATAGTCAGTATCTTAAGTATCTTGACTTTATTATGTTTTGGGAGCAATGTACTTGACGAGTAAATGGGAACAATATATGATTTCCTATGCGGATCATCGCGAAGAAGGCCCTCCGGGAGTTCTGGGAGCTGAACCCGGACTCAGAGGAACCGCTTCTCGCGTGGTACCGCGAAGCGCAGAAGGAGGATTGGGATACCCCCGCGAAGGTCAAGGAGAAGTACCGGAGCGCGAGCGTCATCGGCGATAGCCGTGTGGTGTTCAACATCAAGGGCAACCATTACCGGCTCGTGGTGAAGATCAACTGGCTCGTGGTGAAGATCAACTATCCGTACCGGGTGGTCTACATCCGGTTCGTGGGCACGCACGCCGAGTACGACAGGATTAACGCGGAGGAGGTGTGACATGAGCATGATCAAAGCAATTCGGACCGAAGCGGATTACGAGGCCTCACTCGCCCGCATTGACGCGCTCATGGACGCCGAGCCCGGCACGCCAGAGGGTGAGGAGCTCGACGTCCTGACGGACCTTGTCGAGCACTATGAGGAAAAGCACGTCGCAATGGGCTATCCAAGCCCCGTTGCCGCCATCGAATTCCGGCTCGAGCAAGCAGGCCTGACCCAGCGCGACCTCGTTCCATTCATCGGCAGTCGAGCTAAGGTTTCCGAGGTGCTTTCGGGCAAGCGGCAGATCACGATGCCGATGGCCCGGGCGCTCTATGAGCACCTCGGTATTCCAGCTGAGGTACTTCTTCGAGAATCGGGAGCGTCAGTCGCGGATCCGTTGGCGGAGATCGAGTGGAATCGTTTCCCGGTGAAGGCAATGGTGAAGCTCGGTTGGATCCCGAAGGTCAAGAATCCCGAGTCACGTGCAAAAGAGCTCGTCGGCGACCTGATTCGGCGTGCGGGGGGGCCAGCGGTCGCCGCTGCAGCCCTCTACCGCAAGAACGATTACGCCCGTGCCAATGCCAAGATGGATCCATACGCGCTCAAGGCGTGGTGTTGGAAGGTGCTCGCCGACGCCAACGAAGCCCGCCCACCAGTTTTGTACAAGCGGGGAACCATCACTCTTGATTTCCTCGGCCAAGTCGCGCGTCTGAGCTGGTCAGACGAAGGCCCGCGGCTCGCCAAAGAATTTCTCGCCAAGCACGGCATCTCGCTGGTCGTCGTTCGCCACCTGCCGAGAACCTATCTGGACGGCGCGGCACTCAAGCTTGGCGACGGCACGCCAGTGGTTGGCCTGACCCTTCGGTACGACCGCGTTGATAGCTTCTGGTTCTGCCTCCTACACGAACTCGCGCATCTCGGCTGTCACATGGAGACTGACGGCGACGCCGCCTTTGTCGATGACCTGACGCTGCGCGAGGTCGAAGGTGGCCGGCGGGAGCCGAAGGAAGCTCAGGCAGATCAATGGGCTGAGGAGGCTCTGGTCCCGGTCGCGATCTGGGAGACAAGCGAAGCACGTCGAAATCCCACGCCCATGGCTGTGGTCAGTCTGTCGAGGGCGGTCCAGGTTCATCCCGCGATCATCGCCGGCAAAATCCGACACGAACAGAAGAACTACCGCCTGCTATCGCATTTCGTCGGGACCGGTGAGGTCCGGCGTCAATTCGGATTGATCGTGTGAACACGCGACCCTTCACCTGCGAGCCGATCGACAGGGACACTAGCTGATGCGGCTCAACGTGTCGGAGGACCGGTGAGGGAGAACAGACGGAATTGATCGGAACGGCCTCGGACCAGCCATTACGACCATTCCGCGTCCTGACCCTGGACGGCGGCGGCATGCGAGGTGTCTATACGGCGACGTACCTCGGCGAACTTGCCGAGGCATTTGCTCGGAAGAGACACACGGCGCCGCTCGATGTTGGAAAGGGATTTGACCTCATTGTCGGCACCAGCACCGGCGGCATCGTCGCGTGCGCTCTCGCGGCAGGCGCGCCGCTGCGGGATGTCGTCGCACTGTATCGCGACCACGGTGCCGCCATCTTTCCGATGAAGCTGCCGACTGCCCTCGGTTTTTCCGTCATCTCGCAGCTCTTTACGCGGCGCGCGGCCCTCGCCCGCGGTGCGCAGGCGCTCCACGAAGTCCTTGAAGCACGCTTCGGCAATGAAACGCTTGAAGGGGTATATCGCCGGCGCGGTATCGCCTTGGCAATTCCTGCGGTAGAGATGAATCGGAACCATAGCTGGGTGTTCAAGACGCCTCATCATCCCAACACCAACGGTCGGGACAACCGCTACCGCCTCGTTGATGTCTGCCTCGCGACGACGGCAGCGCCTTTGTTCCGCTCTCTCGCGCCCATCAACGACCCATACGGCGGGCCAAGTTACTTCGTCTTCGCGGACGGTGGCCTATGGGCTAACAACCCTGTGATCGTCGGTCTCGTAGAGGCTCTTGAGATCGCGGCACCGCGGCAGTCAATCGAGATCTTCGCCCTCGGAACCTGTGCGCGTCCAGCCGGTCAGCGTATTGATCGTAGCGCCGTCAATCGCGGTCTTCTTGAGTGGAAGTTCGGCGGCGAGGCTGCCGCCGTCTCGCTCGACGCGCAGGAATTCGCGTTCGACAACATCGCCAGGATGCTGTCGGGGCACCTCGATCGGCCTTGCACGGTGATGCGCTTCCCGCGGGCGCAGATTCCGGCTGACGTCCTGAAGTATTTGGATCTCGACGAGACACGCCTAGAGGCCGCCGAAGCACTGATCAACCAGGCACGGCACGACGTCAACATGACGAACAGCGCGGTGACCCACATCACCGAGAGGGCCGCCTCATCTGCGGCCTTTTCGACGACCTTCCCGAGGTGGCCGTGCGCGAATCCTCCACATATACACCATGAGTTGAAAGGAGCCGGTATGTTCGACTGCTCGAAGGATGTTCTGAGCTACCACAGCGACGAGGTGACGCTGCCGGTCGCGGAGCAAAACAACATGCGCGAACGGCGCGATGCCAACCGCACCCGGCTGAAAGAGGGGTTGAAGAAGGCGAGGCGCCCTGCTCCCAGCACCTTCGAGACGCAGGGTTCGTACGCGATGCGGACGATGATCCAGCTGCCCCGCAAGAACTGGGATATCGATGACGGCGTCTACTTCAAGGCTGCTGATCTCAAGGGTGAGCGCGGAGGCGAGATGAGTGCGCTCGAGGCGCGACAGATGGTCCGCGATGCTCTGGACGATGGTTCTTTCCGCACGAAGCCCGAAGTCCGAAGAAACTGCGTCCGCGTCCATTACGACGCCGGATATCACGTCGACATCCCGGTCTATCGCATCCGGATCGAAAAAGATCTCTTCGGTAACGATGTGGAAATCGTTGAGCTGGCGAGCACGGACTGGAAGCGTTCGGACGCCCGCGACGTCACGAAGTGGTTCAACGATGAGAACGAAAAGCAGAGTCCCGATATGGATAACGGGCGCCAGCTTCGTCGAGTCACTCGCGACGGCAAGAAATATGCGCAGAGCCGTGACAGCTGGGCCGACAAGATCCTCAGTGGCTTTGGGATCACCAAGCTCGTCACGGAGTGCTTCCGAGGGAGCGCGACTCGCGAAGACGAGGCGCTGGTAAATACCCTGCGTGCCATCCGCGACCGCCTCGAGTTGAACCTGGAAATCAAGCATCCGGTGACGCCGAACGAGACCATCACGAAAGGACCGGACGACGCGCCCGCGAAGATGCTTCGCGACAAGATCAAGGAAGGGCTCGAGACGTTGAAGATTCTCGACGACCCGTCGTGCACGCGCACACAGGCCTTGGCCGCGTGGGACAAGTTTTACGCGACTGATTACTTCACCAAGCGTGACGCCACCAAGGCGCGCGTGACCGAGGCCGCTGCGGCACTCACCACGCCGGCCATTCTCACGTCACGCACAGAGGCGGCTCCTCCCCCGGTCCGGAAGGATGGTGGCGGGCGCTATGCGTAAACCCCGCGCCGCCGCGGAGTCCGCTCGCTTCGCGGCGGCCGCCGCTGAGATCGCGCGGTACTTGTCGGATCGCGATCCCGCGGCGCGGGCACTCTCTCAGGAGGAGATCTACGTTCATGGCTCTGATCATCTCAAGGCGGGCTGGCGCATCAGCCTGCAGGTTGGTGACGATTTCCATGCTGTCGACGTCCTCATCGATAACCGGTTCCCGTTCTCAATCCCGCGCATCGGCCTCGTCAATGCTCCGCCGCCGCTGACATGGCCGCACGCCGAGCCGAGTCTTTTGTGCCTGTACGACGAATTTACCTCGACCGACGTCATTCGGCCCGTCGCCGTGCTCAAGGCTGTCCTGGAAAAGGCCGCAACGCTGATCGCCGCGAGCGTGTGGGGCGAAACCCAAGATGACTTCCGTACGGAATTCCCCACGTACTGGGCCCGCGAGCACGTTGTATCCGGTAGCATCGAATGGCGCAGCTTGATCAGCCCGGGCCCTCCAAGTCGTCTGATCCGCGTGTGGACCGGCACCGCCTTTATTCTCGTGGCCGACGATGCGGCCACTATCCAGCGGTGGCTTGAACACTTCTTCGGACGTAAGGATCGCGATTTCGGCCAGACCGCTGCCGGCCTTCTGCTCTGGCTCCCACAGCCCCTTCTTCCGTCTGAGTATCCGAATTCTGGCCGCGACGTAGTCGCCCTCGCCCGGACTGCCGGCTCCGAGGCGCCGCGACTGCTCGAGGAATTGGCAGACGGGGCGCCGTCGCGAGCCTCCGTTCTCCTCGGCGCGTTCTCTGGCGATGGCCCCTGCTTGGCCGGCGTCACGATTCTCAAATTGGAATCCGGAACATTCCAGAAAGTCCGACGGCCAGATCCGCTCAGCCGCGGATTCCGTCCGGGACATATCCCCAAGGGGCTACTCCGCCAACGGTACCTGGCAGCGGCAGGTCTGACGGCGTCCACCGTTTCGCGTGTCGACGCGGCCTGGATCCATGGTCGCGACCGCGATCCACGTCAAGAGCACCTTGCCCGTAAGCGCGTGGTCGTGCTCGGCTGTGGGTCACTCGGTGCACCGATCGCGGTCAAGCTCGCCGCCGCTGGTGTGGGCCGATTCGCGCTGGTCGACCCGCAAGCGATGACCGGTCCGAACACAAGTCGGCACTCGCTCGGAGCGCCCGACGTCGGACAGAACAAGGCCGTCGCGTTGCGCCACCGCCTGGAACGTTCATATCCTCACCTCCTTTCTGTGACGGCCTACGCTGCGACCTGGCAAGATGCACTCGCCGCCGACGACAATCTCTTCGTCGACGCCGATCTTGTCGTAGTCGCGATCGGTAACTGGCATGCGGAAGCGGAATTCAACAATTGGCATCTGCGCCAGGGCCGCCCGTTCCGCGTGGTCTACGTGTGGACCGAGCCGCGTGCCTATGCAGGTCATGCGGTAGCAATCTGCGCAGAGGGGGGATGTTTCCACTGTGGCTTCGACGATAGCGGCGGAGCTCGTGTCCCGATCACGCTTTGGCCCGAGGACATGATGCGCGAGCGTGAGCCCGGTTGCGGTGCGGTCTTTCAGCCGTATGGGGCCATTGAGATGACCTACATCGAGGCGCTCGGGAGTGAGCTCGCGATGGACTGCCTGCTCGAACCCCCGTTGTCGACGGTGCATCGAACGTGGGTCGCGGACCGACACTCGATCGAACGCGCGAAGGGGTTGTTGAATCCCGTCTGGGTTGATGATTCCGCCCGTCGCCGCGAAGGTAGCTGCCGCGACGAGAAACTATGGGAACGGCGTGAGTCATGTCCCATCTGCGGCACACTCCCAAACGCGATCGGGTAGTCGTTCATCTTGAAAGACCTCGGTTCATCTGGTGTCCAAAACACAGACTAGGTATTATTTTCGGGCGAGACGAAGATACTCGGTGATCGTATTTGATCTGGGCGCTTCGGAGCAGCGCCTCCTCCTCGAGACTTCGGTCGTCCAGCATCTCGAGGCACATCGACAGCTGTCGCCTCAGCATCGAGAAGCTGGTGGGCAGTTGTTCGCGACCTTCTCCGGTAATGACGTGGTCATCAGAGAAGCCACCGGCCCGCGGCGAACCGACCATCGTACAAGGACGTCGTATCGCCCCGATCGCAGGGCAGAGCAACAGGAGATTCTCGAGCGCCATAATCGTGGGCTCCACTATGTTGGCGATTGGCACACGCACCCATCACCACAGCCGACGCCGTCAAATCTCGACTACCTCAGCATCCAAGACACGGTGCGAGCGTCCGCGCATCAACTGAACGGTTTCGTGCTCATCGTTGTCGGAACGCTCCACGCGCCAGAGGGACTTCACGCTTCCGTGAACGACGGAAATCGGGCGTTCGCACTGAGCGTGTCCGGGGTCGCCCGTGGCACTGCTGAATCGTGATCGCGAGCCTTAGCTGACGTTGCGCGCCGAGCAGCTGCGAGTTGACCGAGCGCTCGGAGTACTCGACGTAACTTGGCCACTGCGTGTTCAGTCTCGTCGATTTTCTCAGAACGGAACACCGCGTGACGTGCGACGATTTCCGGGTAAAACGTCGTTGCGACTCAAACACGGGTTCGAGCGCCGGCTTTGCCGGCGCAATCCTCGGGGGAGGCAGCGAAGCGGGCCGAAGGCCCGCGAAGCGTCGGAAGGGGGGCGGAGCCCCCCTCCGAGCAAATCACGGCCGCCGGAATTTCTTGAAGTCGACAGGACGCTTCTCGACGAAGGCGTTGCGCCCTTCCATCGCCTCGTCGGTCTGGTAGTAGAGGTTCAGCGCGGTGGTGGCGAACTCGGCCACGCCCGCCCGCGGCTCGGAGTCGATGTTGAAGGACTGCTTGGCCATGGCCAGCGCCGTCGGCGACTTCTCGAGCAGCTCGCGGCACCACTGCTCCACTTCGGCGCGGAGCTGGGCGAGCGGTACCACCTTGTTGACGAGGCCCATCTCAAGAGCCTGCTGGGCCGTGTACTGCCGGCACATGTACCAGATCTCGCGCGCCTTCTTCTCGCCGACGACGCGCGCAAGATAGCCCGTCCCGTGGCCGGCATCGACGCTGCCTACGCGGGGACCCGTCTGGCCGAAGATTGCGTTCTCCGAGGCGATGCTGAGATCGCACAGCACGTGCAGCACGTGGCCGCCGCCGATGGCGAAGCCATTCACCATGGCGATCACCGGCTTGGGGCAATGGCGGATCGCGGTGTGCAGTCCATCGACGTACATCGGACGGCCGCCGTCGGCCGAGTAGCCGCCACCGCCGCGCTCCTTCTGATCGCCGCCCGAGCAGAACGCCTTGTCGCCGCTTCCGGTGAGCACGACGACGCCCACCGACGGATCCCAGCGCGCATCGAGGAACGCGTCGGTCAGCTCGTGTACGGTCTTCGTGCGGAAGGCGTTGCGCACCTCGGGGCGGTTGATGGTGATCCAGGCCACGCCGTCTTTCTTCTCGTAGAGGACGTCGGTATACGTCATAGCGGTTTCCTCAGGATGCGGCTCAGCTCGCCCACGACGCCGCGCCGGAACGTCAGCACGCAGACGACGAAGATCGCGCCTTGCACGATGGTGAGCCAGGCGCCGAGCTGGGCCAGCCAGTGTTCGAGGCCGATCATGATGAACGCGCCCACGGCCGGCCCGAACACGGTGCCGAGCCCGCCCAGCAGCGTCATCAACACCACCTCGCCCGACATCGTCCAGTGCACGTCGGTCAGCGAGGCGAGCTGGAAGACGAGGGCCTTCGTCCCGCCGGCCAGCCCCGAGAGCGTCGCCGAGAGCACGAAGGCCAGGAGCTTGTAGTGCTCGGCGCGGTAGCCGAGCGAGATGGCGCGCGGCTCGTTCTCGCGCACGGCCTTGAGCACCTGGCCGAACGGCGAGTGGATCGCGCGGTACACGATCACGAACCCGATCAGGAAGATCGCGAGCACGACGAAGTACAGCGTGTAGGTCTGGTGGAGATCGAGGACGCCGAGCATCCGGCCCAGCGGGACCGCCTGGATACCGTCCTCCCCGCCCGTGAACTTCACCTGGACCGAGAAGAAGAACACCATTTGCGCGAACGCCAGCGTGATGTTGGCGAAGTAGATCCCGCGACTGCGGATGGCGAGCGCCCCGATCACGAGGCCCAGCCCGGCCGCCGTGGCCGTGCCGGCGAGGATGGCCAGCTCAGGAGGCAGGCCCCAGACCTTGGCGGCGTGCGCCGAAACGTAGCCAGCCGAGCCGAGGAACGCGGCATGGCCAAAGGAAAGCAGGCCGACGTAGCCGATCAGGAGGTTGAAGGCGCAGGCGAACAGCGCGAAGCAGAGCGCCTTCATCAGGAAGATTGGATAGAGGAAGAACGGCGCGATCGCGAGCAGCACGACCATGAGCAAGAACGCGACGACCTGGTGCCGCGGCCACGCCGCCGCCACCGACGCGGGCGGAGCGACGACGTAGTCCTTGACCGTCGCGGACATCACGCGGTACGACCGAACAAGCCAGCGGGCCGCACCAGCAGCACGAGCGCCATGATCACGAAGATGACCGTGTTCGACGCCTCCGGATAGAAGACCTTCGTGAAGCCCTCGATGACGCCCAGCGAGAACCCCGTGAGGATGGACCCCATGATCGAGCCCATCCCGCCGATCACGACGACCGCGAACACCACGATGATGAGGTCCACACCCATCAGAGGATTCACCTGATAGATCGGCGCGGCCAGGACGCCGGCCAGCCCGGCCAGCGCGACGCCGAACCCGTAGGTCAGCGTGATCATGCGTGGCACGTTGATGCCGAAGGCGCGCACGAGCGTCGGGTTCTCGGTGGCCGCCCGGAGATACGCGCCGAGTCTCGTCTGCTCGATGACGAACCAGGTGCCGAGACAGACGACGAGCGAAAAGACGACGACCCAGGCCCGATAGGTGGGCAGGAACATGAACCCGAGGTTGTAGCCACCGGTGAGCTGGCTCGGAATCCCGTAGGGCAGGCCGGACGATCCGAACTCGTTCCGGAACACGCCCTGGATGACCAGCGCGATGCCGAAGGTCAGGAGCAGGCCGTACAGGTGATCGAGGTGATAGAGACGCTTGAGCATCGTCTTCTCGAGCACGATGCCGAGCAGTCCGACGGCGAGCGGCGCCAGCAGCAGCGACCACCAGTACCCGAGACCGGCGAGCTTCAACAGGAAGTAGGCCACGAAGGCGCCCGTCATGTAGAGCGCGCCGTGGGCGAAATTGATGATGTTGAGCAGGCCGAAGATGACCGCGAGCCCCAGGCTGAGCATCGCGTAGAAGGCGCCGTTGATCAGCCCGATGAGGAGCTGACCGAACAGCGCCTGCGTCGGCACCCCGAAGATCGTGGCTATTTCTTCACCAGCGGGCAGTCGCCCTGGTCGAGCGGGCGGAACGCCTGCTCGGCGGGAATGGTCGCCCGCACCTTGTAGTAGTCCCACGGCGCCTTCGACTCCGACGGCTTCTTGACCTCGAAGAGGTAGGCCGGGTGCATCTTGCGGCCGTCGGCCCGAATCGTTCCCTTGCCGAAGAGCGGATCGTCGGTGGGCATCTCCTTCATCTTGGCGATGACCCTGGTGCCGTCATCGCTCTTCAGCGCGTCCACCGCCTTCAGATAGTGGGTGACCGCCGAGTAGACCCCGGCGTGGATCATCGTCGGGTGGATGCCGCGGTTGCGCTCGGCAAAGCGCTTGGCGAAGGCGCGCGTCTTGTCGTTCATGTCCCAGTAGAACGTCTCGGTGAAGATCAGGCCCTGCGCCGTCTGCAGTCCGAGACCGTGCACGTCGGTGATGAACACGAGGAGACCGGCGAAGTTCTGGCCGCCCTTGACGACGCCGAACTCGGCGCCCTGCTTGATGGCGTTGGTCGTGTCACCGCCGGCGTTGGCCAGGCCGATGATCTTGGCCTTGGAGGACTGGGCCTGGAGCAGGAACGACGAAAAGTCCTGAGTGTTCAGAGGGTGGCGGACCTTGCCGACCACCTTGCCGCCGGTCTTCAGCACCACCGCCTCGGTGTCGCGCTCGAGGGCGTGACCGAACGCATAGTCCGCGGTGAGGAAGAACCACGTGTCGCCGCCTGTCTTCACGATGGCGTTGCCGGTGCCGTTGGCCAGCGCCCAGGTGTCGTAGGTCCAGTGGATCGTGTTGGGCGAGCACGCCTTTCCGGTCAGGTCAGAGGTGGCCGCCCCCGACACGAGGAAGGCCTTGCCCTTGTCGCGCGTGATCTGGTTCACGGCCAGGGCGACGGCCGAGTTCGGCGTGTCGACGATCACGTCCACCTTCTCGGCGTCGTACCACTGCCGCGCGACCTGGGAGCCGATGTCGGCCTTGTTCTGGTGATCGGCGAAGATGATCTCCGTCTTCAGGCCCTTGGCGGCGGCGCCGTAGTCCTCGACCGCCATGCGGGCGGCGACGACGGAGCCCTGCCCGGTCAGGTCGGCGTAGAGGCTCGACTGGTCGTTGAGCACGCCGATCTTGACCACGCCGTCCGAGATCTGCGCGTGGGCCGCGCCCGCGGCGAGGACGAGCGTGACCGCGATGGTGAAGAGTTTGACGATGAGCATTCGATCTCCCTTCGGGCGTTAGACGCCCAGGTACTCGTGGAGCTTGTCCATGTTGGCGTCGAGACGGTCGTTCGGGATCATGTCCACCACCCGCCCGTGCTCCATCAGGTAGTGGCGGTCGGCCACAGTGGCGGCGAAGCGGAAGTTCTGCTCGACGAGCAGGATCGTGAACCCCTCGGTCTT
>JGI25382J43887_10000354_pt1 | contig 14660 bp, 15 predicted proteins | sample GraSoi013_1_40cm_3_FD_43887 | JGI IMG/M metagenome (IMG submission 43887) | reverse complement strand
CCAACAGCAGGACCGAAGATTAGGAGTGATGAGATGTCGATTATTTCGGCTGGATCGAACCTGAGGTAGAATAGGATTGGGAATGGTGGTTGGATCGCGGCCGGGACTATCAGGCTGACTAGGTAGGCTAAGGCGCTGAAGGTTGCGGCCCCGGCCAGGCTCATTGTGACTGGAAATTTGGTTTGTGGCAATCTCATTTGATTTCGGCGGGGCGAGAGGATTAATCTACTCATAAAAGAGTTTCTACTCAATATCGAGTAACAAGTCAAGCATTACGTGATATGACAAGAAGGGATTGGAACTCCCTAACTTGAGCTCCTGTTTTCGTCCCACCGCTCGGGTCGAGGTGCAGAATGTTTCTCAAATCATCTACGGTGTCGACGTCGAAAGAGGATCGAGCGTTAGAGACCGCATAGACCGGAATCTGCTTCTTCTGTGCATAGCGTAGGTGACGTGTGAAGCTCCACCGACCATAAGAATGGTCGATGATGTCTGGTGGGGAGCGTAACATGATGTTGGTGCCACCGTCAAATGAGGGCGACAAGATGACTCGGGGAGAGTCCGAGCCTATTCTCAGAATCTCATCGAAGTCTTGGGGTTGTATTAATGGGATGTCGGCGAGAATGTTGGCTGTGGTTGTTGCTCCCGTCCCTATTGCTCGGCTGGTGGCTTGTTGGATTCCTGTGTTGAGACCTGGTCCGGTTTGAAGGAGTGTTTTTGAGCCGTGTTTGGTTGCGGCGGCGATTACTGTCTTGTCGAGTGAGACTACGATAGTTTCCTGGAAGGCGTTGGATGCTTGTATAGCGTTCAAGACGTCTTCGAGCATGCCTAGGACTAGTAGTCTTCTTTCCTGGATCGTGAGATGACGGGACAAACGTCTCTTGGCATCGGCGAGAGTTTTTACCGGGACGATTGCTACTGTTGACAATCCTGCTAGAGGTTCTCCGCTAGCCTCATAGTGTCCTGTGCTAGCTTGGCTTTTGCTGCGGCTGAGTCCATTATAGTCTGTGTCGGGACGACTTTCATATCTAGATCTTTGATCTTGGGGAGGAGTTGCTTGTCGATGTTGTCGATTACAAAGCCCTGGGCGACTCCCTTGTACAGCTGGGCGACGCCGTATGCGGATGATTCTATTCCTAGGTCACTCATGAGCCTGTCTAATGGTCCCTTCAGTGCTTTTCCGCCGACGATTGGTGTGACGGCGACTGTCTTCTTGGTGGCTTTGGCCATTGCCTCTCGCATTCCTGGGACTGCTAGCATGGGTCCGATGCTTAGGATTGGGTTGCTGGGGCATATGATGACTGCGTCCGCTTTGGCGATCGATGCTGCGACGCCTTCGGAGGGCGTTGCCTTGTCGGCGCCGTCATAGAATACGTCGAGTACTCGGTCGGTGAATTTTCTTTTTACAAAGTATTCCTGGAATTCCAGTAGTCCAGCTGGCGTCTTGATTCGTGTGGCTATTCGATCGTTGGATACTGGTATGATCCTTGTCTTGACATGTAGAGAGGTCCGGATCTTATCTGTGACTTCGGAGAGGGTGAAACCCTGCTGCATGAGCGCTGCTCTGAGAAGGTGTGTTCCGAGGTCGTGGTCGCCGATTCTGAACCATGTCTCGGCCCCGTAGATCTCGAGTTGTTCCATGCACTTGTAAGTGTCCTCTTTTAGTCCCCAGCCTTTTTCCTCGTCTACCAAGCCTGCTAGGGTGTAGCTCACTATGTCGATGTCTGGGCTGATGTATAGTCCGAGATATTCTAGATCGTCGCCCGTGTTAGCGATTACAGTGATTTTTTCGGGTGGATAAACGTGTACGAGTCCTTCTAGGAATCTGGCGGCTCCGACTCCGCCGGCTAGACATGTTATCGACTGTAGCAAACTAGGAGAGGACCAGACCCCGTTTTCTAGACGGGCTTGCGCCTTTTGTGGGGCTAGTTAAACACTAGCTGAGTTTCAGTTCAGATTCAATAGAAGGGAAAGGTCTAGTTCGAATGTGCCAAATGGTAGGCTCAATCCCCAGGCTTTGATGACGTGCGGGTTCAATTCTCCAATCGTACCGATATTCTGGTTCTTCGTGACTATTTGTCCGGTGCGTCCTTCCAGGAAGCTGGGATGAGTTGATGGTCTGACGGAATATTCGATGCCTAGGCTACGTAGTAGAGAGTCCAGTGATTGCCTAATCTCGGTGAAACCTGCTGTAGCATGTACTGTTACTGCTGATAGTTTCGGTATATCCTTCACTCGTGTCGGTGTTGATGGGTCGCGTGTGAAGCAGTTTCCTACTTCGAATATTCGTTGAGGATATTCGACGTGGGTATTATTGGAGAGGAATTCCATGAGGCTTGGGAGCAGCCAGGGACGGAGAATAGTGTAGGTGGTCATGCTGGGGTTCTGTAGCTCGATCTGTTCATTCTCGGGCATGTTCATCTTCTTCGCCATTGTTTCCGGCGAGCTTAGACTGTAAGTCATGATCTCCTGGTAGCCTAGACCCACCATTAATTCGGCAATATTGTCCAGCTTGGCAGTAACGGGGGATAGCCCGCCGACTGTGAAGATTCCTGGCCATTCAGGTTTCAGGGTGTTGATGTCCATTGCGATTCCAATGTCTTCGACTACATCGACCTGGTGCATGATGTCGATTCGATATGGTGGCACACCGATCGCGATCTTGTCGCCGATAACTTTCCCTGTCGAATACCCGGCTCGTTTGAGTAGATCGATTGCTTGTTTGGATGTTAGATTAGTTCCGAGGAGTTTGTTGGCATAATCCAACGATACCTGGAAGGGCTGTTCTTTTAGATCAGGAGTGGTCGTCCTCGTGGGAGCGTACGGATATTTCTGGGTGCAGCTGTAGATCTTGCCTCCTCGTTCTGAAAGGGTTGTCACGACGATCTTCAACGTGTCCTGGACTGTTTCTAGGCTTGTCCCAGTTACTTCGATGAGAATATTCTTGGTTTCAGTTGTGACTTTTCCGAGGTCGGTGGAATTGATTATCGGTGGTAGAGAGAGTATTCTGTCGTTCTTGTCTATGAGTAGTGGCCAGTTATCGTGTTTTGAGATGGCTTGTCCGTACTCGATCCCTTTAGGATGTGATTCGACGATCTGGCGGAGAGTCATTGACGTATCTGATCCTAACGGTATGAAACTGGTATCGTCTGGATTGCTGACTGTGTATCTTATCGGTGGTTTGATGAGATCGGCTTGGTAGAGGCCGATGCTGGCCTTTCTCCGTTTACGCCCGTATGTCTGGTCCATCTTCTCCTGTAAACTGATCCAGCTCTTCAACGCCTCCTCGCTAGGTTGGATGTTTCGGACGATGGCACATGCGATGTAGGGACGGATAGATCGGAGTCGTCTGTCGATGGTTATACTGTAGCCGGATGGACCCTGGACCGTTGCTGGCTTGGACTGTTTGAGTTTGAGGTATCCGCGTAGGGCTCTGGCGACGCCTTCCACGCACCAGATGTCGGGATGATTGCTATCCTTGACTTCAATACTGACGGTTGATTGACCGTTTTCTTCTTCCAGAGATTCGACATCGGCCTTGACGTAGGCTACTAGCTTGTTGAGCCCATCTTTGTCATGTGGGATCTTGGTCCCGATTAGTCCGTCGAGGTCTTTGAGGTCGAATTGGACTGATGGCACTGTTTGATCATTCGAGCTTTTGGTTTCGTATCCATTCGAGGTCTGGGCTGAAGAGTTGGCGAATGTCAATGATTCGTTTGTTCATCATGTATAATCGATCGATTCCGAGTCCCCAAGCGAGGACCTGGGCTTTGATGCCTAGTGGGATTGTGACTTCTGGGCGGAAGATTCCGCTGCCGCCGAATTCGACCCAGCCATATCCCTCCTTGTAGGCTTGGAGCTCGACACTGGGCTCAGTAAATGGGAAGTAATCGGGTTTGAAACGAACCTTATCTGCGCCGGCGATTTCTTTGGCGAACATTTCCAGTACGCCTAGGAGGTTGCGGAGGTTGAGGTTGGGATCGATTATGATTCCTTCTACCTGGTTGAACTCCATCAGATGGGTCTTGTCTAATGGGTCGGGTCGGTAGCATCTGGCTACTGCGAAGTATTTGCCTGGTATCTTGACGTTCTTGGAGAGCATGGCGCGGACGCTTAGGGCGGTGCCGTGGCTGCGCATGATGAGCCGTGCTGCTTCGTCTCGGGAGTAACTGTATCTCCAGCCTTTGGAGCCGGTCTTGTCTCCGTTTTCATGGGTTTCTTCTACACGGTCGACGGTGCCGTTCCAGATGGATAGGTCGCCTTTGCTGGGGTCTTTGAGATAGAATAGATCGTGCACTTCTCGGGCGGGATGGTCTTGGGGCATGTAGAGGCAGTCGCAGTTGATGAACGCATACTCGACTAGTGGTCCGGTGACTTCTTGGAATCCTAAGCCAATGAGCTGTTGTTTTGCGTTACGTAGGAATTTGGCGTAAGGATGCAAACGACCGGGCCAGGTGTTGGGGACGTTGCTGGATACATTGTAGGTTCTGAGCTGGACACGCTCCCAATCCCCAGAGGCGATCATGTCACCGGTGAGATTGCTGACTTCAGTCTTCGGAGCAGTAGTGGATGTGGCTAGTGCGGCTTCGGTCCCGGCTGGAGTTATCTCGACTCGTCTATCACTTCTTTCGCGAGACTCTAGGATATTCCGTCGTATTAGTCGGATAGCTGAGAAGGTGAGCTCGTTTGGGAGCTCCTCTTGAGTGAGAACCTTGTGATCGATGAGAGTTAGTAGTTCTTCGTCGCTGTCTCTCTCCCGCTCTCTTTCCACAATAAGCTCGGTCTGGGAATCCCTCTTTTCCAAGCGTCCCCATTTTTTACGAGTAAGCCATCCGGTTACTATCGGGACATAGTCGGGTGAGAGACCGGTTCTTTCTACTGCTTCTTTCGGGGTGAGGTGACCACCAGATTGAACGATAATCTTGGCTACTTGACGTTCCGGGAGTCCTTTGGTCACATATTGCTCGCCTTCCTCAGTGGCTTGTATCTCAGTACGCTTCTCAACTAGCTCCTTGATTAGTCCTCTAGATGAGAGGTTGAGGATCGCCCTAGCCACGGCGGAATCTGCCAAGCCTGATTTCTGGGCTAAAATAGCGGGTGTTGCTTTGCCACCGGATTCTTGCAGAGCCTTGAGTATCCTAGCTTCATTTTCTCCGAGCTCTGACAAGGATTCTGCTCTTTCCCCGGTTTTTTTGTTGAGGGTTTTCTGTTCGGAGGTTAGGCTGGGTATATTTGGATTTGAAAACCGCTATCCGGTCCGGCACGGGCACCAGTGTTTACCATTAGCTAGCCAAAATAGGTAAGAATCTCCCTCCAACGTGATAGTTGCAGGGATTTTCGTATGGAGTATAGACCTCCGATGGACCCGTTTCGTCCCGGACCGGCGGAACCTTTCCCCCAGCCGTTCAGACCACCGATACCAGTTGCTCCAATGTCTGACGAGTTGGGGAGATTGTTGAAGGAGGTTCTGGATCGGTTAACGACAATGGACAGTAGGTTGAAGAGAATTGAAGACCACTTGAAGATCGCTAGAGCCTAATTCTCTTGATCCGAGGCTCTATGGGCAGGCTATTTCACAGCGGGAGCATTGGCGTGGCTCGCGTGCTCCCAGTCGGCCTTGGCCGCCATTATGAAATCGTTAATGCTCAAGCCCTTGATCGAATGAGTGGTCAACGTTAGCTTAACTCGACGCCATGCTATCAGAATGTCGGGATGATGATCCTGTTCTTCAGCGATATTGCCAATCTTGTTAGCGAAGTCAAGGCCTCCGAGATAGGTTTTGAACATGAACTCCTTCTCAATCTTGTCGTCGAGAATCCTCCATCCGGGCGAGCTCACGAGATATTGTCCAGCCTCTTTTGCAGTCATTGGTGGAATGCCTTTGCACGGCCGACAGTTCTTGCTCGCGAGAGCCTCGCTCATTTCCTTCACCTAGCCTCGATAATCCTCCACTCTGACCAGAAACAGCAGAACGAGAGATGCTGGTCCTGGGTATCCGGACACCTCAAATCCCGTTCAAACTTCGCGACCCAATAACCCACTGGATTCTCGACCGTTGCAGCTAAAGTTACCTGAGTACAGCCGGATTGAAAATCAATAGAAACACATGTTTTGCACAGGTTTCAAACTCGCCCCGAAAGCCCGCCAAGTAGAGCCACCCACCTAAACAGCGGATACCCAAGGAAAACCTGAGGATCATGATACTTCGATGCCATCATACCGCCACGGACTAAGGAAGTCGCGCAAAGACGAAGATGGTCACCAGTCGACTCGTGCTGCCAAAGGACGAGCTGGTATGAGCGGAGGCAGTGGCGAAGATGGTATGCAAGGCTGGGGCGGAGGTGTCCGGATATGCATGTCGTGTCAATGGCCCATTTGTACCCGGCGGCATGAATCTTCTCGTGCAAAAGAGCGTCAGTCCCCTTTCGTTCCTTGAACGCACGATACCCCCCGACGTCTCTTACGACATTCGTCTTGTACATTGTGTTATCGATAGAGACTGAGGGGCCCCATCTCATCGTTCTAAGAAGATTTTCCCGATCCATCGCCGCAAGGGTCGCCGAACCCTTCGCCACCCTAATCCCTTGTGCTACAGCGACCCCCGGTTCGGAGATTAACCGAGAGACCTTCTGGAACCAGTTCGCGGAGATGATAATATCCTGTTCGAAGCTCGCATAGACCGCTGTGTCGACCAGTGACAGCGCGAGGTTGCCCTGTCTTGCTATGCCCCTCGGTCCGGGGAGCACGCTCCAACCATGCTGGCGGGCGACCAACGTTGTTGCGTCGATGCTTCCCCCGTCAATGATGAATCGATGGCAGATTTGGTCTTCTGGTACACTCTTTTCGATGGATGACAGTGATTCCTCCAGAGTTTCTTCACCATTCAAAGTCCACATGACCAAGTCTAGCATTGTTTCAAGCTCAGCTCTCCACATCATTGGTTCATCTTGCTGCATCGACATGGCTTCTGCAGCGGCAACCACTTTATGTGTTCTCGGTTCTTGTTTCGGAGAAGCCCTGCAAGCCAGACAATTGATGAAGACAACACTCTGGATTTATTTCCATCACGAGGTGCGTTTCAGTGAAAGCATATTACTCTCTGCAACATGGCCTTTCGCTCTCTGTCAACTAAATCTCGGATAATTTCGAGTAAAGATGGTCTGCGTCAACCCACTTCACGCTGTATCCGTACGACCCCAGAAGACCGACGAGCTCCTCTCTTCGATTACGATCGTGTAACTCCACTATTAGATGCTCAACGTTTTTTTGTTTCAGGGTTTCCTTAGCGCCTTCCAAGACTCTAAACTCTGCCCCTTCAACATCAATTTTGAGCAGAGTAAAAGGACGGAGAATGTCGAGACTGTCGATAGTCCTTGTCTCGACGTTCACTCCTTTCTCTCCTTTGTATGCATGAGCAAATTGAGGCTGCGATGCTGGGTCATAGTTGAATTCCTGAAGTATAGTGTCAGAGGTCCCAGCAAATCCGATATGAGGGTCGAGAAATAATGTTGCGAACCCATTCGTGTCGGATAGTGCATAAGGCCAGACCTTCAGGTTTGACACTGCCTTTCTCGCGGCTTTCTTCAGAAGCTCTTCTCTAACCCAAACATTGGGCTCAAAGGCATGAACTTCGCGAAAGTTCTTGTGGAATCCTAAAGAATAGACTCCGACATTCGCCCCCACGTCCAAGAAACAGCCTCCCTTGATTCTTCTCATGATCCGTTTGACCGCCGGTTCATAGGGCGGATGTCTATGTCTTCGTAGGAGCCACTTCTCGAAGATAAATTTCCAATCGGTCAATTCGTTCTCCTTTTCTTCGCCACGACCAGGCTTAACCGGCCGCCTGGCCGCCGTGCCAGATGGCCACGGTCTCTATTTCGAGCTCCTTGGAGAACTCGACTCAACCTGGTATTCAAATATTGCCTAGCGTAAACTCGCGGGTTATGAATCAATGCCCAGCGCCTGATTATCCTGCCTTCCGTGGAAAAGAATTCTTGAGTCCCTGTGTCTGATACCCGGTCCGGGGATTCTAACTCCTTGAAGGAAAGTGTGTCTCCAACAAAATAGACTGGATAGAACTCAGCTGCTCGCATAAAAAGCATCCAATCCGACGACATCACATTGCGGACGGGGAAGCCGAAATCCTTAGCAAAACTGGCGAGGACTATTCCAGCCGAAGCATGTATGAAGTTCCCTTTGTGCAACTGGACCGCGACCTTTCGACCTGATATTGGCCCTTCTGAAAAGGGCTGTGGAAACTCTGTAGCTTCTCTCCCGCTGACTTCAGCCCATCTATCCCAGCTGAGACCAATTCGATTATCCTTCCATACCTGAACATGTTTCTCGAGTCGTTCACGATCCCAATAGTCATCACTGTCTAACAATGCAAGGAGCCTGCCTCGAGATAGTAGTGCTCCGAGTCTTCGGGCGTCGGTCACCCCTATATTCCCCCTGTCCACGAATCGTATACGAGGGTCACTCTTCGACATCTCAAGGATGCACTCCCTATCAGGCGGCGGACTGTTGTCGACAATCAGCAATTCGAACTCTTCATAAGTCTGTTTCAGGACGGTGGAGATAGCACGCGACACGAAGGTCCCCCTTCCTCGTGTAGGCATGACTACCGAAATTGTAGGTCTCATGAATTGAAAGACACGGCCCAATTAAGAGCGATCCGCTCACGAGGTCTATGTGAACAATTCCTTCGGACTCCCATACCTGTGTAGATGAGTCTGGAATCGTGGCCCTGAAACTGATCATGCGAGTCTTTAGAGCCAAATTCAACAATTGACGGATTAATCCGCGGAAGTGGCTTCGGCAAAGAGTCGGAACTAGGCTCCTGCTCTCACCAACACAGTCGACCTAATGGTGAATGAATGGGATCCAGCTGGGTCGAACCTGTGTCCCCGATCTAATCATCGCGAAGCTTCCACGCGGGCAACCGGGTAAGATATTGTCCAGCGACTTGTGGACACTAGCCGCAGGCATTCACAGGGCCTGCGACTCTTGCTGACTGGAACCCGAGTCTACATCTTCAATTCTCTATCTGCCACGCGCAACTTCGATTAGCTTTTTTGATGCCAACCAGAAACGGTAGACAGGTAGGTCTTGAAACCAAAAGTAGCGATATTGGGGAGGTCCCACATGATTGTGTATTATCGGAATATCTATCCATCCATGAGGCTTTCTCGGGACAACTCGCTCGTGTACCCACCCATGGAAGCGTACACTTGAGCTAACGAGTCTTGGTTCATAGTCAGGGTTCAAGACTGGCACATACCTGCCGTTCCACAAGTTCACTCGTCTGATCCAGTAGTAAGGATACCGTGGCTTCATGCCCTTTAGGTAATCAAACAGCATCTTAGGAGCCTCTTCATCATCGTCAATAAACAAGACCCAGTCATATTTCTCAAGGAAAGTGTTGCGAGCCTCTGCGAAATTTGTGATTTTGCCCGGATAATCTCGTCCGAGCGTGACAATCCGATAATCCAGTGGAGTTCTCGACCCGTTGTACCAACCTCCTCTGCAGAGTAGTATATTTGAATTTGAAAATGCGTAAACTCAGTCTAGTCTCCTGTTAGGTGGTCTGGGAGTTCTAGGAAGAAATTTCGGGCTCTCTCGAGTCAACATTATTACCGATACGACTGCCTCATGAACTGTCTGATCGCATGTCCAGCTTGAGTCTAGTTCATCCAGCAGAAATTTCCACATTGCCGGAAAACACTCGAAGCTCGGGAAGGGGCACGATCAATTTGCCCCCAGACTGCAAATATTCTCGTTCATCGCGTCTGATCTCTTCTATGAAATGATGGGGCAATACGAGAAAATAATCGGGTTTGTCTTTTCGAGCCTCTTCCTTGGAAACTATCGGTATGAGAGTCCCCGCCGTTTTCCGGCCCCATTTCTCGGGGTTTGCGTCCGTTGCCTTCTTGATAAGAACGTGGTCAAGTTTGCAATATTGGAGAATGGTGTTGCCTCGGTTTGATGCACCGTAGACGTACACGGTCTTGCCTCTTCCTACTTCGCGTCCGACGAAATCGTGCAATTGGTGCCTAATTCTATCAATTCTCGTGGCGAAATTTCGGTAAGTAGTAAGATCGCTTAGCTTCAGATGACTCTCGCGTTTTTCAAGCGCAGCAACACTATCTCCAACAGCATACTGTCCACGATGAGAGATGAATGTGCGAAAGCTCCCCCCGTTCACGTCGTTTGTCTCTACTTCAAATACCTGCAGACCATGCCTTTCGAGCAGTTGTCGCATCGTTCCTAGGGAGTAATATTCGAGATGTTCGTGACCGATATTATCAAAACCATTGTGTTCTAGCATAGTAGCCAAATAGTTTTGCTGCACGACCCAGACTCCATTTGGCCCGAGAATTCGTGATATGTCTTCTACGAAACTGTTTGGGTCCTCGAGATCGTAGAACATCGCAACGCTCGTAACAATCTTGGCCTTGCGTGCACCGAACTTCTGCTCGAAACGTTTGGCACTAAAAAAATCATTGAAGATGTAATCCGTTCCTTTAGTTGCTTCGGGAACAAGGTTTTCTGCAGGTTCGAACCCAACGAGCAGAGAATCGTCGGTCGGATACGACCGCAGAAGAGTTCCATCGTTGCACCCAATGTCTACGATTATGTCTTCCTTGGTTGGTTTCGCAACCTCGCAGGCCTTGAGGGCTACGTCGGCGAGCGCTTTTCGCATTGTGGAGCTGATTCCGGATTTATACCAATAATGACGATACAGGCTCGCCCTCGAAAAAGTGTGGCGGAGCTGGATTAGGCCGCAATTCTGGCACCTGACTAGCTCAAGCGGCGCCTTAACGGCGTGCCCTTCTGCTGTGAGAAAGTCTGGGACGTATTGCTCCCCCAGGGAAAGAACACTGTTGAGTGTCAGGTGCTGGCAGAGTCGGCATGCTTTGACAGCAGTTGCTCGCTGATCCCTCATCTTGCTCGCTTTCGTGCTTTTGATCTAGCGGGAGTATTTTGACATTCGTCCTCTTGCAGGCACTCTACTCACCACATCCGCGTAGTAAAAAAGAGCTGTTTCAGACATCGAATGGTCGGAAGGGGTTCGGCCCTCTTGATTCAGCTAGCCTCCAATTGTCTTTGAGGAAGAGGGTATACAGTCCCGTTCCCATTTGGTGGCATCATAAGCCCGATTCTCTTTTCATCTCGGGTCAACTCACGAACAAAGAATCGGGAATAACGCATTAATGGATATGCAATGAACGCTGAGGGAGTGTGAGATTTACCGGCGATCTTGGCCCCCAACAGGGGAGATAGCAGGGTGCGGAATAGTTGCTCAGGGATAGGCATCTCGAAGTCCCTTTTCAAGAGCCAGTATGTGCGACACTTCATAATCGCACGTAGCGAGTGTCTAAGAAACTGCCAGTAGCTTGGCTTGTAGTGATAGGTTACGGTACCTGCATCGACCAACCAATTGTAGCCATGTTGGATTATTTTTTCCCGAAGAAGACTGTCTGTTGAATACGGACAGCCGTAGGGATAGCCGCCCGACTCTCTTATCGTACTGGTTCGATAGAGGGTATTATCCAGACTATAGTTTGCCCAAGATGGATAGTGTCCTCGTTTCTGATAATCATCCAACTTTTTGAGAAGTTCTGATCCCTTGAAGCATCGGAAGCCCTGTGCAATCGCAACTCTCGGGTTTCCCAGCAGTGGATGGATTCTCTCGAGCCATCCGGCTTGTATGAAGACATCGTGCTCAAAACTTGCATAATAGTCTGTATCGACCAAGGAAAGGGCCTTGTTCGCCTGTGTCGCTATTCCGGGCCTCGTAGTATAGACTGACCACCCGTGATCGGCAAGGATCTCGCGGGTCCGGTCCTTTGATCCCCCGTCTACTCCGATTTTGTGACAGATACGGTTCGATGGTATCGCTCTCTCGATTGAAGACAGGCATCCCTCCAGGGTTGACTCACTGTTGTAAGTCCAAATCACAAGGTCTAGTCTATTCACATTTTCTCCTCCTGCCGCCACATGTATGGTGTCGTCGACGAGGAGGTATTCGAATTGAAGAGCGAAGCCACGGTCCTAAGCTGCGGTGTTCCGCTCAACTTGAGTCCTATCGACTCAGTGGTGAAGTTGTCAGTTAGCGTAATTGCCCACGATCTCTGCAATTCGGGTTTCGAAGGCATGCGAGCTGAACAAGTTCGCTCGAAGCCGAGCGGTTTCGGCCATGGATGTTCTTAGGCTCTCGTCCCCAACAAGTCTCTCTACTTGGCGTACCGCTTCTGCTGTATCGGTCCATCTAAACCCAGCAGTATCGACTACGAGTTCCCTTGGCCCCCCACTATCGTGAACAACCGGCACAAGTCCGGCGGCCATAGCTTCAACGATTGTTATTCCGAACTGTTCGTCTCTAGCGCAGTGTATGTACACCTTGGCCCGTTGCAGCAATTCCTTACTTTTCATAAGAGGAGCTAGAACAATTTCGCAGTTCTGTGGTAGGTTTCTCATGAGCTCCTCGTAATAGCCTGTCTTGTCTCGCGAAACGCTACCTATGATTACGAATCTAAGTTGAGGAAGATTCCTCGCGATTTCTAGGAATGTGTGGTGCCCTTTCTCAGGCCCTATGCGACCAACGGTCAATATCAGATTCTCACGTTCAGATCGTTGGGAAGCGTACTCGTCAACAGCGCATGGCGGATAAAGAGTGGTAGCGTCGCGTCCCCAGACCCTTTTGATGCGCCCTCGGGAGTAGTCCGAAACACTCAACAGCTTGTCTATATTCGAGAGTTTGTGGCGGTAATACCGAGAGGCGGGCCAATAATAGAACCTCCAAGACCAAGAGCCCGAACCTAGCCCGAGATGAGTGAAGTATTCGGGGTAGTACAGATATTGAATCGTCGGGGCCTCTGTAGAGGGCACATAAGGAATGTCCTGGGTGCTTAAGATTATGTCGGGTCTCAACCTCAGTTTGGCGAGTGCCAATCCCTGTTGTCTTCGATAATAAATTATCATCCGATACAACAGAGCCTTGCGGGTCCGAGGTTTGAAGCTGGGATAGGAAATTCTAGTGACTTTGTTGAAGAACCCCTCGCAACCATAGAAATCCTCGACGTGCCCAACGTCGAAATCCTCCGAAAGAAAATAGACCTCATCGCCACGATCTAGAAGAGCTTTCGCGGAATGTATGGCGACTCTCTCGGCCCCGCCTAGCACACTCATGCGTGGATGTACTACTAGCGTTCTCACCGTGTGGCTTCCTACGATTGAAGAGATCCTACCTCGTCGGAGCTATTTCTTTGTTAGTCCATCTATGAGTCCGACAATCGTGTCCGAGATGTACTCCCTTTCGGGCTCGCCGATTCCCTGATGATTGCCGAAGAAGAACGAGTTCCTCATGATCATCCGAGAATTGGGTAAGTCTCCGACCACACTGTACGGAAGTTGCTTCATGACAGGTTGCTCTGCCATATTGCCAGCCATAATTGGACGGGTCTCTATGCCAGCTTTCTCCATCCCGCCGACAAGATCTTCGCGCTTAAAGGGTGCATCAGGACGGACAGTCAGAGGATACCCGAAGTAGACGTGCCTAGTCCCAATCGGGTCCTTTGGTGTCATTAGAACATCCCCGTACTTTGACAGTCTCTTATGCCAGTAAGCCGCATTCTCCCGCCTAATCTCTATGAAACCATCCAATTTACCGATCTGGTGAATCCCGAATCCTCCTTGAACTTCTGTGGGTCGAAAATTGTAGCCGTAGGTTACGAAGAGGAACCGTGGATCGATCCCACTGTGTTCCATCGCATGTTTTGGGCCTTCTCTTAGGTCGCGTATCCAACCGAAGGCACGCATCGCCTTCAGGTACTCATAGAACTCGTCGTCATCTGTAACGACCATGCCTCCCTCGATTGTCGAGATGTGGTGAGACATGAAGAAGCTGAAAGTGCCCATGTCCCCGAATGTCCCGACTTTTCGACCCTTGTACTCGGCCCCGGTGGACTCGCAAGAGTCCTCGAGAAGGTACAGATTATGATCACTTGCCACCTTTACTAGCTCGTCCACTTCGCAAGGGCATCCTAGAAGGTGAACCGGCATTATGGCGCTCGTCTGTGGATCGATCGCTTTCTTCACTTCTTCGGGCTCAATGTTCATGGTTTCCGGATCCACATCGACCAGAACGGGTGTGCAACCAACATTCGCAATCGGGTAGACTGTTGTCGCCCAAGTTACCGCGGGCGTGATGATCTCGGTCCTCGGCATTATCCGATCCTGAAGCAATGGATTCGTCAATACAGAGAGCGTTAGTAGGTTGGCTGAGGAGCCAGAGTTCACCATGACCGCATGCTTAGACCCCAAGTATTCTGCGAACATCTCCTCAAATCGCTTCACCTTCCTCCCCATCGTCACCCATGTGGAAAGCATGGACTCCAAGGCCTCCTCCACCTCGTCTGCCCCGTAGCTGGGAATAATTAGTGGAATCTTTGTTTTGCCAGGGACAAACTCATGCTTGTCCTTGATCTTGAAGTGTTTTCGAATGTAGGGACGTACCCTGTCGAGTGTCTCGGACATTATTCGGCGTCTACCGGTATTCGCTTCATCTCAGAACGGTACCAGGCGAATGCTCGCTTGAGCCCATCCTCAAAATCCACCTTGGGCTCCCAACCCAACTCTTTCCGAGCCTTGGAAAAGTC
>JGI25382J43887_10000352_pt1 | contig 14696 bp, 15 predicted proteins | sample GraSoi013_1_40cm_3_FD_43887 | JGI IMG/M metagenome (IMG submission 43887) | reverse complement strand
CCATGTACACGCTTCCCTCGACCTGTCCCTCGACAAGCAGCGGGTTGATGGCGCGGCCCACGTCGTGGGCGATCCACACCTTGTTCACGCGCACCAGCCCCATGCGCGCGTCCGCGTCGAGGTCGACGACGCAAGCGGAGTAGCTGTACGCGGGACTTGGTCCGACACCAGAGCCCTTGAACGGCCCGGCGATCTTGGGCGGCGTGTAGCTTCCCGCGCTGGTCAGGGTGCCGAACCGCGCCTCGGCCAGGATGCTTGCTTCCTCGAAGCTGAGGTCGCCGATGCGGCCGTCGGTCACCTCGACGTCGGCAGGGTCGCGGCTCATCTTCGCCGCCGCGGCCTCCACAAGCTTCGCGCGCATCTTTCGCGCGGCTTCGAGCGCCGCGTTGCCCGCCATGAACGTCACACGTGAGGAATAGGAACCCAGGTCGATGGGAGTCGTGTCGGTGTCGGCGGTTACCAGGCGGATGTCGGGAGGCTGGAGTCCAAGCTCCTCGGCCACGATCGAGGCCAGCACCGAATCTGATCCCTGCCCTATGTCCATGGCACCGCAGAAGACGGTGACGCCTCCCCGGTCGACCTTGATCTGCACCTCGGAATGGGGCATATCGTTCCAGTAGATGGCCGTACCCGCGCCGGACATGTAGCTGGAAATGGCGAAGCCCATACCGTGACCCGCGCGCCTGGTCCGATCTTGATAACCGGACGCGTTCATCACGCGCTCGGTGCACTCTTCGAGTCCGCACGAGGTGACGCGTAGCCAGTTCACGGTCCTGCTGTAGGGCTTGACGAAGTTGCGCCGTTTGAGGTCGACCGGATCCAGGCCGAGGTCGCGCGCGATCTTCTCCAGGTGGAGCTCCAACGCGAAGCGCGGCTGCGGAGTGCCATGCCCACGCTTGGGTCCGCAAGGCGGTTTGTTGGTGAACACACGACAGCCTTCGAAACGGTAGGCGGGAATATCGTAAGTGACGGTCTGGAGCGCACCCGTGTAGAAGGTGGAGGCGACTCCGTATGAGCCGTAGGCGCCTCCATCGAGGGCGCTGCGGAAATGCATCGCGGTGATGCGGCCCTCGCGCGTCACGCCGGTCCTGACCCACATCAGCACGGGATGCCGGCCGCGGTGCGCNTAGAAAACCTCTTCGCGGCTGAGGGTGCACTTGACGGGCCGACCGGTGAGCATCGCGAGCTTGGCGACGATGATCTCGTGCGCGAAGGGATCGGTCTTTCCACCGAAGCCTCCGCCGTGTGCCGCTCCGATCACGCGGATCCGGTTCATCGGCAGCTCGAGCACCTTCGACAGGGCGCGGTGCACGTAATGGACGACCTGGGTCGACGACCAGAGCGTCACCTTGCCGTCGACAAACGTCGCGATGGCGCTGTGCTGCTCCATCGGCAGGTGCGTGTTGCCCTGAAAGAAGAAGACGTCCTCGCGGACATGCTCGGCGCGGCTGAATCCGTCGTCCACATCTCCGAACTCCAGCGCCACGAACTTGTGGACATTGTTGGGGCCGCCGTAGTCCTGGACCCGCTCGTCTTTCGGGGGCTGTAGCGCGGCGTCGATCGACATCACCGGCTCGAGGACCTCGTATTCGACGTTGATCGCGTCGCAGGCCGCGGCCGCGATCTCTTCCTCGGTCGCCGCGACCGCAGCGATCGGGTCGCCGACGTAGCGGACCTTTTCGTGCTCGAGGGCGCGCTCGTCCTGCGTGACGGGGAGGATGCCGAACTTGATCGGAAGGTCCGCGCCGGTGATCACAGCGATGACGCCCGGGATGCGACGGGCGGCGGAGGTGTCGATCGAGAGGATGCGCGCGTGCGGGTGCGGGCTGCGCAGGATCTTGCAGTGCAGGGTGCGCGCCGGCAGCATGTCGTCCGCGTACACCGCGCGCCCGGTGACCTTCGTCGCGGCGTCGACCTTCGGCAGCGGCTTGCCCACCACCTTGAGGTCAGCGCTTTCACCTCCCCGCCTTGCCGGGGAGGTCGACGGCCTAGCCGGCGGGAGGGGGTTTTCAGTCATGCATCCGCCCTGAGGCAAGCTCCACCGCTTGCAAGATCTTGGTGTAGCCGGTGCAGCGGCACAGGTTGCCGGCGAGCGCTTCGCGGATCTCGTCGCGCGTCGGCCGGGGGTTGTCTTCGAGCAGCGACTTGCTCGCCAGCAAGATGCCCGGAGTGCAGTAGCCGCACTGCGCCGCGCCGAGCTCGGCGAAGGCCTGCTGGAGCGGGTGCAGCTCGGACCCGCTTGCCATTCCTTCGACGGTCGTGATGGCTCGCCCATGGATCTGGATCGGAAGCAGCAAGCAGCTCAGCTCCGGCTTGCCGTCCACCAGCACGGTGCAAGTCCCGCACTCGCCCAGCTCGCATCCGTGCTTCGTTCCGGTCAGCTGCATGTCTTCGCGAAGCACCTCGAGCAGCGTCTTGTGCACGGGCACCAGAAGCTCGGACTTCTCCCCGTTCACGTCGAGAGTAAGCACGACCCGCTCAACCTCTCGATCGATTTCGCGCCGCATCAAGATCCGAGCATATTCCTGACCGCTTTCGCGCACTCCCAGAGATCCGGCACCACCGCCTCAGCACGGCTCATCGCGGGTGCGGGGTCGTCGGGATGGACGAGGATCGCCCGCATGCCCAGCTCGAGCGCCGGCTCGATGTCGTTCTCCTCGCGGTTGCCGATGACAACGCATTTCTCGGCGCCGACGCCCGCCCATCGCATCGCCATCTCAAACACCGCGGGATGTGGCTTCAGGCGTCCCGCGTCGACCGAGGTGATGACGCCGTCTATGTGCTCGGCCATGCCCAGCAGGCGAAAGTCCTCCCAGTAGCTGTCAGCGTCGCGCCAGTACGTGTTGCTGGCGATGACGTTGCGCATCCCAAGGCGGCGGATCTCGGCGAGGAGCTCGACGGCCCCAGGCAGCGGCTTCATCCGGTCGGAGACGGGGATCGACATGGCCCGCCGTATGCGCCGGATGGTGTCCGCGTCCGCCGGCAGACCGCAACGGCTGAGGCTCGCGCTTATGAGCAACTCGGCCGGCGAGTTGATCGAGACCTTGTTCTCGGTCGAGATGGTGCGCGCCTCGTCGCCCGGCCGGCTGCTCTCGATCAGGTCATCCGCCAGCGCCTCGACCGTCACCGCCTCGATCCCGGGCATCGCGGCTCGAATCCGGACCCGACGGCCAACGGCATCTTCCTTGCGGATCGGCCAGGAATTCGGCCACAACGTGCCGCCCACGTCGATCAGTGCGACTTGCAGCCTCCCCACTCGCTGGGGATTCTGGCCGGGCGCGTTCACGGGCCCGGCCTGGTGGTGGTGAGTGGTCGGGCCACTGCCGCGGTGTCTCCTATGATCGCCTCCATGCTCCGGTTCTTGACCTCAGGCGAGTCACACGGGCCCCAGCTCACGGTCGTCATCGAAGGATTGCCGGCCGGACTCGAGATCAGCGAGGAAGATCTTCGCCGGGATCTCGCGCGGAGGCAAGGCGGACATGGCCGCGGAGGGCGCCAGAAGATCGAGACCGACTTGGCGCGGATCGTCAGTGGTGTGCGGGGCGGCTTCACGATCGGCAGCCCGGTGACCCTTGTCCTCGAGAACAAGGACCACGTCAACTGGACCGGCCAGATGACCGCATCCAAGGAAGGCTTCGAGCCGAAGGTGGTGACGCGCCTCCGACCTGGTCACGCCGACCTGGCCGGGGCGCTCAAGTACGGGCACACCGACATCCGCAACGTGCTGGAGCGGTCCTCGGCGCGGGAGACGGCGACCAGGGTGGCCGCGGGTGGGATCGCTCGCAAGCTGCTGGGCCATTTCGGCATCGACGTCGTCAGCTTCACGCAGTCGATCGGCACCGTCGACATCGGATTCGACGGCTGCGACCCGGACATCCTGACCGAAGACGACGTTGAGAAGTCGCCGGTCCGCTGCCCCGACCCCGAAGCTTCCCAGCGCATGGTCGCCGCGATCGATGAGGCTGCCGAGCAGGGAGACACGTTGGGCGGGACTTTTCGCGTGATCGCGCGCGGTGTGCCCGCCGGGCTGGGCAGCTACGTGCATGGGACCGCAAGCTGGACGGCCGGCTCGCGCAGGCGGTGCTGTCGATCAACGCGGTGAAGGGAGTGGAGTTCGGAGCGGGATTCGAGGGCGCGGCGCGGCGCGGCTCCGAATTCCACGACGAGATCGACTACCAGGAAGGTCGCTTCCGCCACCTGACCAATCGCGCGGGAGGCCTGACCGGCGGCGTGACGAACGGCGAGCCGATCGACCTGCGGGTGGCGATCAAGCCCATCTCGACGATGAAGAAGCCGATGGCATCGATCGACCTGAAGACGAAGGCAAAAACCGAGGCGCACTACGAGCGCAGCGACGTTTGTGTAGTGCCGGCGGCCGGCGTCATCGGCGAGGCCGTGGTCGCGCTTGTGATCGCGGACGCGTTGCTCGAGAAGTTCGGCGGCGACTCGATGAATGAGCTCGAGCGCAACTACCGGTCCTACGTAGAGTCGATCGCGCATCCCGGATAGTCCGGACAAAGCGAGCGGAACCCCACCAAGAATCCCGGACAGTCCGGACTATCCGGAAGGGGAGGGCTCTGATTACTCCCCTTTGAAGTCGGGCTTCCGCTTTTCCCCGAAGGCCTTGATCCCTTCGTTGGCGTCCTTGGAGACGAAGACGCGGCTGATCGCTTCGCGCTCGAGGGCGAGGCCCAGGTCAAGCGGCGCGCTGTAGCCCTGCGTGATCGCGAGCTTCGCGTGGCCGAGTGCCACGCTGGGTCCGGCCGCGATCTTGGTCGCGTAGTCGATCGCCTCCTGCCGGCACGAGGCGGCGTCGGGAAACAGGCGGTCCACCAGCCCCGCTTCCTTCGCCTTCGCCGGCGGCACCGTCGTTGCGTTGAGGATCATGTCCAGGCCTTTCGCAAGGCCGACCAGCCGCGGCAGCCGCTGGGTGCCGCCACTGCCCGGAAAGAGACCGAGGTTGAGCTCCGGCAGCCCGATCTGGTAGGAGCCCTCCGCCGCAAAACGCATATCGCACGCGAGCGCGAGCTCGAATCCGCCGCCGAGGCAATGCCCGCAGATGGCCGCGATGAAAACGATCGGCGTGTTCTCCATCTTTCGAAACGCCTCATGCGCCAGCGTCGCGGTCATCACGCGTGAGCGAGTTGTGCCGGACGCGAAGGCGCTGACATCGGCCCCCGCGGAAAAGAACTTCTCCGACGCGCTTGTGACGACCACAGCATGGATGTCCTCGTCGGCTCGCACATCGTCCACCGCACCGGCGAACGAGCGGAGGAACGCGTAGTCGTAGCTGTTCGCGGGCGGGCGATCGAGGACAATGACTCCGACCCCGCCCTGCTTCTCCAATCTGACCGACATAGCGAACCCGATAACCTTATCGAAGAACCAAAACCAGGCACGGGGGTGGCGTATGGCGACGATGATCATCGAAGGCGACCGGGCAAAGGCCGCCTCTGGCAAGACGTACGAGGTCCGCAATCCGGCGACCGGAGAAGTCGTCGACGAAGTTCCGGCGGGCGGTGCCGCCGACGTGGACAAGGCCGCCCAGGCTGCGTCCAAGGCTTTCGCCACCTGGTCGAAGCTGCCGGCGAACAAGCGCGCTGAGGTCCTGCACAGGGCGTCGCAGCACATGCTGGGCAAGGTGGAGGAGATCGCGCCCATCCTGACCAAGGAGCAGGGCAAGACGCTGCTNGAGTCGCGCATTGAAGCGCAGCGTTTCGGGGAGAACATCGCATGGTTCGCCGACCTCGCGGACAAGATCCACGGCGAGCACGTGCGCCTGCCCGACCTGACGACATACGGGCTCGTCATCCGCAAGCCGATCGGCGTGTGCGGCGCCATCGTGCCGTGGAACTTTCCGCTGACGCTCGCCGCGAACAAGGTCGCACCCGCGATCGCGGCCGGCAACACGGTCGTCCTGAAACCGGCGAGCACGACGCCGCTGTCAACACTTGCGTGCATCGAAGCGCTGATCGAGGGCGGGTTGCCAGAGGGCGTGGTCAACGTTGTGCTAGGCCAGGCGACTGGCGAGGCGATCGTGTCCCATCCCTTGATCAGGAAGATCGCGCTCACCGGCTCGACGCCGACCGGCAAGAAGGTGATGGCACGCGCGGCGGAAGGCTTGAAGAAGGTCACGCTCGAGCTCGGTGGCAGCGACCCGTGCATCGTGCTCGACGACGCGGACATCGAGGGCGCCGCGANGGCGATCTCGATCGGCCGGTTCTTCAACTGCGGTCAGGCATGCCTGGCGGTCAAGCGACTCTACGTGCAGGATGGCGTCTACGACGCGCTGCTCGAGAAGCTCATCGCGCGAGCTTCCAAGTTGAAGCCGGGCAACGGGTTGGAGAAGGACAGCCGCATGGGACCGATGCACACCGAGACGCAGCGCGCAGAGGTTGAGGCGCAGGTGAAGGATGCCATCGACCGTGGCGCCAAGGCTGCCCACGGCGGCGGCAGGCCCAAGGGCGCCGAGTATGAGAAGGGTTGGTTCATCGAGCCGACGATCCTGGAGAACGTGCCGGACGGCGCTNGCATGTGGACCGAGGAGGTCTTCGGGCCCGCGCTGCCGATCCGCCGCATCAAAGACCTCGACGAAGGTCTTCGACTCGCCAACGACTCGCAGTTCGGCCTCGGGTCGTCGATCTGGACCACCANCATGGCCGCCGCGAATCGGGCGGTCCAGGAGCTCGAGGCGGGATACACGTGGGTCAATGCGCTCCAGATCGCGCACGACGAGCTTCCCTTTGGAGGCACCAAACAGTCGGGCTTCGGCAAGGAGCATGGGGTCGAGGCTTTCCTCCAGTACACCGAGGAAAAGTCGGTTGTCTACGGCGGAATGTGAGGTGACCGCGCCGAGTAGTTAGCTGGGGTGAGGACCGGGCTCGCGANCGTCGGCGCGCTGATGCTGCTCGCGGGGGCGGTGTTCGCAGGTCAGGGCCTGGGCTACATACCCGGCAGCTACATGACCGGGGACGTCAAGTGGTTCTGGATCGGGTCGGCGATGGTCGTGGTCGGGCTGGTCATGGGCGTGGTCGCCCTAGTCCGGCCCGCTAAGAGGGTATAGCTCAGCTCCAGGGCCCCACCCTTGCCCTCCCCACTTCGTGGGGAGGGGTCTGGAGAACTTCACAGAGACCGCTCCCCTGGTGCCCTCCCCACTTCGTGGGGAGGGGCTTGGAGAACTTCCGCGAGACAGCTCTTTTGCCTCCCCTACGGGTCGTGGGGAGGGGTCTGGAGAACCTGCTTTAGACCGCTCCCCTGGTGCTCTCCCGATCGGGAGAGCGATAAGAGTTAGGCGGTTCTTCCGTTGATTCGGTCCCAGTGGCCCTGGCACTCGACGCAGCGTGTGGCGGCCGGCTGGTACCGCAGGCGCGCTTCGGGAATCCGGCGGCCGCAGCCTTCGCAGATCCCGTACGCACCTTCCCGCAGGCGCTCGAGCGCGCGCTCGACCTGTTCGCGGTTCTGGTCCAGCAGGTGCACCAGCAAGTCGCTGGTCTCCCGGTCGGACAGTGCCTGGGCGAGGTCCGTCTCCTCCGGAATCCCCGTGATCACTCCGCCAACAACGTCGTTGAGCGGGCGGTGCAGGCCGGCCTCCTCGCCGCACTGCGCTGCCAGGAGCTCCAACCGTCTCCTGTCAGCTTCGAGCCTCTCCTCTGGAGCGTTTCCGGTCTTTTTCCGAATCGCCATTGCTAAACCCCCCTTCCAAACTCATTACCGCATCCGGCGTCGTTTGGATTCCGAGAGCAGAACGCGTGCACCGGCAGGCGTACCTACTCCCGCACAATTAGTCGCCGAATGCCAACCCCGCTGCCAATCCCCCGGAAGATTCTGACCGCAGTCGCGTTGGTCGCGTTGGTCGGTTGCCAGCCGAACTCCCCGCGTCCGGTGCCGAGCGTACCTCAGATCGGAAGCAATCTCAAGTGCTCGCAGGGTGACCACGGGTACGAGGACCCGCAGGCGGGGTGGGGCTTCTGCTACCCGGGGACATGGAGGTACACAGAGCGCTCGCAGGGTAGCCAGAGCCCGCCGGGCCTGGACCTGACCTTTGACATCACGTTCGTCCCACCGACGCCGACGCCGTGCCGGAGTCCGAGTCCCCTCGCTTCGCCGCCGGCAGCCAGCCCTTGCCCAGGCGACTTCGCGTTCATGATCATCTCGACCTACCAGCGCGGCGACTCCGGTGATCTGGCCGGTTGGGCGGCCGCGAACCTGAAGCCCCTACCTCAGCTCGACGCGATCTCGTGGGGCAACGCCGTGGAAGCGGCGCGCTTGTCAGACGGCAGGCGGATTGCTTTGACCCCGCACCACGTCGTGATCATGGACCTGCACTCCGGCCTGCTCAACCTGGAGGCAGAGATGTCCACCAGGTTGGGGACCTGGAAGTTCAGCTTCTAGCGAGTCCGCTCTAGTCCGGGCGCCGGAACAGCGACTGGAGCTTGATCGCCAGGCCCATATCGCCCTTGATCTTCAGCTTGCCCTGCATGAAGGCGGCGGTCCCGTCCAGCTGCCCGGTCATGATCTTGACCCAGTCGTGAGCGTCGGCCAGGAGCGTGAGGTTGGCCGGCTCGCCTGGGTCGCCCTTGCCAGACACCGCCTTGCCGTCGTGGATCCGGACCCACCACTTGCCGCCTGCATCGCCGCTAAGGTCGAACTGGATCGTGGCCTTGGTCTGGCCGGCCTTTTCCGGAATCAGGAAGTTGGGCATCGCGTCGACGATCTGATCGGGTGTCATCTGGACTTCGGACATCGGCTCCTCCCATGAAGCAATCGGTTCGTTTTTAGTACGTTCGAGTACGGTCCGCTACTCATCTTAGACGGCTCAGCGAGAATTCCGGGGTGGCGACTGAGCTCGCTTTGACCGAGNTGGCGGCGGGCGTGTTCGAGCTGCGGCTGCCGATCCCTTTCGAAGACGGCCTCGTCAACGTCTTCCTCTTCACCGACGGCAAGCACACCGACCTGCTGGACTGCGGGATGAACGCCGATGAATCCCTCGCCGCGATCAAGCGAGCGCTGGAGCACCTCGGATCGCGACGGCTGCGCCGTCTTGTGGTCACCCACATCCACCCGGACCACTACGGAGCGGCGGGCATCTTCGCCGGCCCCGGACTGGCGGATCTGTACATCCATCGCCTCGAGGTCCCGCTCGTCCATCCCCGCTACGTGGAGCTGGAGCACCTGGTGGAAGAGGTTCGCAACTACCTGCTCGTCAACGGTGTGCCCGCGGAGGAGGCCGACGNGCTCAGCAACTCGCAGCGCGCCTTGAGCGAGGTNGTCAAAACCGCGGAGCCGTCGGTCCAGCTTGACGGCGCCGAGCACATCGAGATGGGTCGACACTCGTTGCGGGTGGAGTGGACGCCGGGCCACTCGCCGGGCCACATCTGCCTCTATTCGGCAACCGAAGGACTGCTCTTCGCCGGCGATCACATCCTCCCCGAGCTCTCGCCCAACATCGGATTGCACCCGCAGAGCACGCCTGATCCGCTCCATGACTATCTCGACGGGCTGATGCGCATGGCCGCCCATCAACCCAAGGTCGTGCTTCCCGCACACGGACGTCCGTTCTCCGATGCGCCAAGCCGCGTCGATGCGCTTGTTTCACATCACCAGCGCCGGCTGGATCAGATCGTGGAGATCCTCGTCCGAAATGAAGAAAAGACCGGGTGGCAGGTGGCGCTCGACCTCTGGGGGCCGCGCGACAACCTCTACGAGAAGCGGCTTGCCTTACAGGAAGGGCTGGCGCACCTGCAGGCGCTTGCGGTCGAAGGGCGCGTGATCAAATCGGTCACGCCCGCGTCCGTGCGCTGGCAGCCGGCTTGATCTTCAGAGGAAGGATGTCCGCCGGGTAGCATCCGACCCCGACCACGCCCGGTCCCGCGTGCGCGCCGACGACTGGGCCTAGCGGTTGGATCATCAGCGTCTCCGCGATGGGCTCGAGCTCTCGCGCGACGCGTTCAGCGTCGGCCTCCGCGTCTGCGTGGCCGACGATCACGCAGACGCCATGGCCGCGATCCACCTCGCGTGTCAGCTCGACGATTCGGTTCAAAGCCCGGTCGAAGGTCCGCACGCGCTCGAGCGGCGTGACGAGTCCGTCGCGAATGCAAAGAACGGGCTTCACCTGGAGGACCGAGCCAAGCAAAGCGGAGGCGCGCCCGATGCGCCCCCCGCGGCGCAGGAATTCGAGGGTCGCCACGGAGAAATATGTCTGCACCTGCTCGCGCATGGCGGTGATTCGCTGCGCGACGGACTCCGCGTCCGAACCCTGCGCAGCCATCTCCGTCGCAGCGAGGGTCAGCAGCCCAAGCGACATCGAGGCGAGCTGGGAGTCGATCACGCGCACGCGCTTGGCGTCCGTCATCTCCGCGCCCTGCAGAGCAGACGCATACGTGCCGCTCAACTTTTCCGAGATGTGGATGGAAACGACCTCTTCGTGATCGGTCAANAGCTGCCCGTAGGCTTCCGCAAATTNGCCCGGCGCCGGCTGCGAGGTGGTCGGGTGAGTGGTGACNTTGGGGAGCTTGCGGTAGAACTCNGACGGCCTGATGTCGACGCCATCGAGCAGNGAACGGCCCTCGAAATGCAACGTCAGCGGCACGACGGTGATCGCTCGGGCCTTGACGAGCTGCGGCGGTAGGTCCGCGGTCGAGTCGGTGACGATCGCGATCTTGCGACCGCTCATTCCGAGACGTCGGTCGGATGCGGGTCGGTGATCCGCCTGTTTCTGCGGTTGCGGATGAAGCGCTCTTCGACGGGCTTGATGGAGATGAGTGTCAGGATGACCAGGACACCGGAGAAGATCGCGACCGCGTAGAAGCCGAAGCCGACCGCCATGCCCAGCGAGGCGACGACCCAGATCATCGCTGCTGTGGTCAGGCCCCTGACGTCCTCNCCGAGGCGGAGGATGCTGCCCGCACCGAGAAAGCCGACGCCTGTCACGATCTGCGCGGCGATTCGCGTCGGGTCGACCGTCTTGCCGAAGAACGGGATCAAGCCGAGGCCTGTGAACATGCACGAGCCCGCCGCGATCAGGGCCATCGTCCTCATCCCCGCCGCGTGGCCGCGAAGCTCGCGCTCGGTCCCGATCGCGAGGCCGATCAGGAGGGCGACGAAAACACGGAAAGCGAGGTCGAGCTCGCCGTTTACCCCGCCGGAGAGGGGCGTGCTCTAGCCCCGGCCGGGTCTTCCCCCGGGTCTGTCCTGAGCGCCGGGTTCGTCCTTGGCACCGGGCTCATCGGGAAGCTCCGGGAGGTCCAGACTGTTCACGAAGTCGCGGAAGACTGCGAGACGCTCTTCGTCGACGACGGTGGTCTCGCCCTTTTCCTTGTCGCCGTCGATCTCGTCTGCCTCGGGGATGATGCCAGCCGTGTCCATGACCTCGGTCGCGACGAAAATCGGACACTCGACGCGGACCGCGAGCGCGATGGCGTCTGACGGCCGCGCGTCGAAGTCGAGATCACGCCCGTTCTGCTTCACGTAAAGNCGCGCGTAGAAGACCTGGTCGGCAAGCCGTGTGACCACGATGCGCTTGATGCTGATCCCGAGGTCGCCGAACGCGGTGGCCATCAGGTCGTGCGTCAGCGGACGGCCAAGCGTGTTGCCNGAGATCTTGGTCGCGATGGCCTGCGCCTCGAAGGAGCCGATCCAGATCGGCAGGTAGCGGTCNGCTTCCTTCTCTTTGAGGATCACGAGGTGCTGAGCGGTCGGCATGTGGATGCGAATGCTGTCCACGGACACCTCGATGAGGTTTTTCATCCTCGCATCCATTCTAGTCTGCGGTCCTCCACATCCCTCCTATTGAACGCGCACGGCCCCTCTGGGGTGTCACCCGCGGCTACGTAAGATTCGAACGTGGCGAAGGGGAGACGCGGCCGGCTGATTCTGATCGATGCCCACAGCCTCATCTACCGCGCGTTTTTCGCGCTCCCCCCGATGAGCACGTCGGACGGCCGGGTGACCAACGCCGTCTACGGCTTCACTTCGATGCTGGCCATCGTCCTCGCCTCGCGGCCGGAGTACGCGATCGCCGCCTTCGACCTTGGGAAACCCACATTCCGGTCCCTGGAATACGAGGAGTACAAGGCGGGGCGCCGCGCCATGCCGGACGACCTGCGGCCGCAGATGGACATGGTCCGCGAGGTGCTGGAAGCGTTTTCCATCCCGATCTACGGAGTCGAGGGCTTCGAGGCGGACGACGTCATCGGCACCCTGGCGCGCATCGCTGAGGAGCGCGGCCACGCCGTCACCATCGTCTCGGGCGACCTCGACTGCCTCCAGCTCGTCTCCGAGTCGGTGGAAGCGCTCGTGCCACGGCGCGGCATCACNGACACCTTCGTCTACGGCCCCGAGCAGGTCCGGCAGCGCTACGGCTTCGAGCCCCCGCANCTGGTTGACTTCAAGGCCCTGCGCGGGGATACGTCGGACAACATCCCCGGCGTGCCGGGCGTNGGGGACAAGACGGCGGCCAAGCTGGTCCAGGACTTCGTCAGCGTCGAGGCCCTCCTCGAGCGAGTCGACGAGCTGCCCGAGGGCCGGCTCAAAACCGCGCTCCAAGCCCATGCCGACAAGATCCGGCTCGGCAAGCGGATGGTCACGATCGTCCGCGACGTGCCGATCGAGCTGGAGCTCGAGAGGGCGCGCTGGACCCGCTACGACTACGACAAGGCGCGCCGCGTCTTCGACCATCTCGAGTTTCGCCAGCTGCTTACCCGCTTCCCGCCGCCCGATCAGGTGCCGGTCCAGCCCAGCCTCACCTTCGAGCCTGCCCCTCAAGCCGCGGGCCTCAGGATCGTGGAAGACCCGACCGAGGCCGCCAGCCTGCTCGACGGAGCCGGGGACGTAGCCGTCTTCACGTTCACCGAAGGGACCGGCCGTGCGACCCGGATCTGCGGCNTGGGTGTGTCGACCGGCGNCAATACCTTTTATGTGGCGCGACCCGAAGCGATGGACGCGGTCGCCGCCACGCTGTCNGGACGCCCGATCTCCGGCCACGACGCCAAAGAGACGGAGCTGGCCTTGCGTTCACTCGGCGGTGGCAAGCGTGACTGGGCATTCAGCACGTTTCTCGCCGCCTATTTGCTCGGCGCCGGTTCGCGGGATCCGCGGCTCGAAGACCTGGCGCGCGAGTTCCTCAGCGTGGAGCTGGTGAGCACCGAGCAGCTCCTGGGCACCGGTCGCGCGGCGCGCAAGCCATCGGCGATCGCGGAGAACGAGGCCGCTGAATTTGCGGCGCGGCGCGCGGAATCGATTCTCAACCTGCGTCCGCGACTCGAGGCTGAGATGCGCAATCTTGGAGTCGACTATCTCTTCCACGAGATCGAGCTGCCGCTCGCCGGCGTGCTCGCCGATATGGAGAGTGAGGGCGTCGCCATCGACGTGCCCTACCTCAAGCAGATGCAGGACGAGCTTGGTGCGCAGCTCGCTGCGATCGAGAAGGAAGTCGAAGATGTCGCGGGGCAGAAGTTCAACCTGAACGCGCCGCAGCAGCTCGCGAAGGTTCTCTTCGAGGACCTGCGGCTGCCGGTCGGCAAGCGCACGAAGACCGGTTACTCGACTGACGCGGACACGCTGGAAACTCTGCGTGAGAAGCATCCCATCGTCGGACTGATCCTCGAGCATCGCCAGCTGTCCAAGCTCAAGTCGACGTACGTCGACGCGCTGCCCCAGCTCGTCGATCCGATGAGCGGACGCGTCCATACGTCGTTCGGCCAGGCGAGCACCGCTACCGGCCGGCTGTCCTCGTCGAACCCGAACCTCATGAACATCCCGATCCGCACCGAGCTCGGACAGCGGATCCGGCGCGCGTTCAAGGCGGGACGGCCGGACCACGTGATGGTCTCGGCCGACTACTCGCAGATCGAGCTGCGGATCGCTGCGCACCTGAGCGGCGACCCGAAGCTCCTGGGCGCTTTCGCGGCAGGTCAGGACATCCACACCGCGACGGCGGCGGCGGTGTTCAAGATCTCGCTCGAGGAGGTGACTCCGGACCAGCGCCGCCTCGCCAAGGTTGCGAACTTCGGCTCCATCTACGGCCAGGGCGAGTACGGCCTGTCACAGCAGCTGGGGATCACGGGCGACGTGGCGCGCGAGTTTCTCGGCCAGTACTGGTCGACCTACGCCCGGCTTCGCGAGTACCTCGACGACATCAGGCGCAAGGCACGCGAGGAAGGGCTGGTGGTCAGCGCCACCGGTCGCCGCCGCGCCATCCCCGACTTGCGCTCGCCGAACTTTCAGCTGCGCGGCGCAGCCGAGCGCATGGCGATCAACTTTCCGATGCAGTCGCTCGCGGCCGACATCATCAAGATCGCGATGTGCGGCTGCACCGGGAGATCGACGCCGACGAGATCGAGGGACGCATGCTGCTGCAGGTCCACGACGAGCTTCTATTCGAGGTGCCGCGCTCGGAGCTCGATCAGTTCGCCGAGAAGGTGCCACGGATCATGACGGGCGCGTACGAGCTCGAGACGGGCATCGAGGTCGAGACGAAGGTCGGCCCCAACTGGGCCGATATGAAAAAGCTCGCGGTCGTCCGTGCCTGAGCTGCCAGAGGTCGAGACCATCGTCGCCGACCTCCGGCCGCACCTCGTCGGCCGCACGATCGAACGTTGCGAGCTGAGCTTTCCGACCATCGTTCGCCATCCGGAGCCGGAGCAGTTCGTGGACGCGGTCGCGGGCGCAGGCATCGAGTCGGTGCGCCGGCGCGGGAA
>JGI25382J43887_10000349_pt1 | contig 14750 bp, 13 predicted proteins | sample GraSoi013_1_40cm_3_FD_43887 | JGI IMG/M metagenome (IMG submission 43887) | reverse complement strand
AGGCCGCCTCGTCGGAGGCCAGAAAGCACACCGCGGCGGCGACATCTTCCACGGTCCCCCGGCGCCCCGCCGGCACCACCGCCCGCACCTGCTCGTCGCTGACGGCGATGCCTCGGTGACTCATGTCCGGCGTGCCCGGGCCAAGAATGTCTTGGGAGTGCTGCCGGAGCCCGGTCAGGATGGGTCCGGGGCACACCGCATTGACCGTCACGCCGCGGGCCGAGTAGGCCACCGCCATCTGTCGCGTCAGCCCCACGACCCCATGCTTGGCCGCCACGTAGGCGGCGCCGCCACCGGTCCCGTTGAGCCCCGCCACCGAGGCCATGTTGACGATGCGTCCGCGACGGCGCGGCAGCATCTCGCGCAGCGCGCGCTTGCAGCCGAGGAAGACGCCGGTGAGATCGATCTCGAGCACCCGGCGCCAGACGGCTTCGTCCGTCTCGTCCACGTTGAAATAGCCGTCGAGGATTCCCGCGTTGTTGACCATGATCTCGAGGGGGCCCAGCGCGGCGATGGCCCCGTCCACAGCGCGGTCCAGCTCCGCCGCCCGGCTGACGTCGGCCCGGAAGGCCACCGCTCGGCCTCCCTTCTTGGCGATCAGCTCGGCTGTCTCCCGTGCGCCCGCCTCGTCCAGATCCACCACCGCCACCGCCGCTCCCCGTGTCGCCAGCATTTGGGCCGTGGCCCGGCCTATGCCGGAGCCCCCGCCCGTCACGACCGCCGTGCTACCAGGGATCACACTCATGCGAGGAACTCCTCCACTGCCCGGGCGGCCGCCTCGGGCGCTTCGTGGATCAGCATGTGGCCGCCGCGCAGCATCTTCACGGCCGCGCCCTTGATGCACCGCTGCCACTCTTCCGCATACACCACGGGATTCACCCTGTCCGCATCGCCCCACAGCACCAGCGCGGGGGCCCGGATGCGGTGCAGACGCTTCGTCAATCCCCGGTCGGGGATCGGCCAGATAAACTTCGCCATCGCCGCCCGGCGCGCAATCGATTCGATCTGCGCGGCGACGTTCTGCGCGTCGTTCTCGGGCAACTCTGCCCACCGGCGGGCCGCCTCCGACCCCGGATCGCTCCACAGCACGGACAGGAGGTCCTCCGGGGGCAGGATGAGGATGTCCTCCGACGGCGCTTCGTCCCGCCAGAGGCCGAGTGGCGAGACGAGCACGAGCCGTCCCGCGCGCCGGGGAAACACGGCCGCCAGCTCGGCCGCCACCATCCCGCCGAAGAAGTGGCCGCAGAAGTGGGCGGCGGTGAGGCCGAGGGCCTCGAGCAGCTCGTCGTACGCCAGCGTGAGGTCGAAGACGTCGTCCAGCGTCTCCACGCCGGTCGAGCCCGCGACCCCCGGATGCAAGGGCGCGTGCACCGTGTGCCGCCGGGCCAGACNCTCGAGGAACGGCGACCAGCCGCCCCGCTCGTGGAAGGAGTGGAAGTACACGAGCGGCGCGCCCCGACCTGCCGAGAGCACGCGAAAGGCGACCGCCCCCTCCCTGATGCTGACGATCCGGTCCTCCGGCGTCATGACGCGTGACCCGGGGGCGGGGAGGTCCCGAGCGCAAGTGGGGTTCCTGGAGCGAGGGGCCTCCCCGCCCCCGGGTCGCCATTCGTGACACCAGCGGGCCACCAGCGGTCCTTGTAGCCGGACCAGAGGTCGCGCACGTGGGGCATCACCTCGCGCGCGAAGAGCCCGGTGTTGTGGAGGGCCAGGTCCTTGGGCATGCTGCCGATCTGCAGCAGCACCATCAGATGGCCCACCCGCAGCGTCTCGATGCACTCGGTGAGCTGCTGCCGCACGGTGGCGGGACTGCCGGCGATCACGTACCCCTGCTCGAGATACCTCGGCCAGGTGAGCGACTGGCGGATCTTCTTGGCCTGGGCGCCGATCTGGGGTCGGAGACCGGCCTGGAGCGACTGCACCGTGCGGTAGCCCGGCGCCTCGGCGAAGCCCTCCCAGACGTTCAGACACTTCTGGTAAAAATAATGCACGTGCGGGAAATAGAGTCGTTCCGCCTCTGCATCCGTGTCGGCCACGCACACAAGCTGTAGAAAGCCTGCCCGATACGGATTGTCGTCGGCGCCGAGCCGGGCAATCGCCTGCCAGAACCCGTCCATCGTCAGCTTGCCGCGCTTGTAGCCATAGTAGGAGAGATAGCAGTAGACGTAGTCGAGCTTCGCCGTCCACTCCCACGTCTCGACGCTGCCGCCGCCCGGGATCCACACCGGCGGGTGCGGCTTCTGGAGCGGCTGGGGCCAGATGTTCACATAGCGGACCTGGGTGTACGTGCCGTTGAAGGCGAAGACCTCGGGGCGCGTCCAGGCCTGGATGATCAGGTCGTGAGCCTCGTAGTACCGGTCGCGCAGGGTGGCGGGATTGATCCCATAGGCGAAGTTCATGTCCATCGACGTGCCGACCGGAAAGCCCGCCACCAGCCGGCCGCGGCTCAGCACGTCGATCATGGCGAACTCCTCGGCCACCCGGAGGGGCGGGTTGTAGGCGGCCAGGCTGTTGCCGAGGACGACGAGGGCGGCCCGCGACGTCCGCCGCGTGAGCGCGGCGGCCATGAGGTTCGGCGAGGGCATGAGGCCGTAGGCGTTGTTGTGGTGCTCGTTGACGCACAGCCCGTCGAAGCCGACCTGCTCGGCGTATTCCAGCTCGTCGAGGTACTCGTGGTACAGGCCGTGGGTCTTCTCGGCGTCGTGCAGCCCGTGGGGGACGTCCACCCACACCGATCGGTAGCGCTCCTCGAAATCGTCGGGCAGAAACCGGTACGGCATGAGGTGGAAGAAGCAGATCTTCAATCACGCCTCCGCGGTGAGGCCGATGATAGCACGCGAGAACGCTCTGACAAGCTTGTCCGAATCGTGGAGCCGGTCCCTACTTCACGCGAAAGCCAGGAGGCCGACGAATGAGCAAGGAGAAATCGACTCGGGTCCGCGAAGGAACGATCCAGAAGGGCGGAGTTAATCCTCCCCCCTCAACGCCACGTCCAGCCGCTCCAGCTGCACAGAGCCCGAAGGGACCACAGGGGAAGCAGAACTAGCAACGCCAGCGACCCAGCAGCAACCGCACCTCGTTGCAGCGCTTGATCGTCGGGCTTTTCGGCCGTACCCTACCCTCAGTCGTGTTGTGACTAACGCGGGAGCTCGGGGAACCGGGCTGAGAGGGCGGCTGCTGCCGCCGACCGCATGAACCTGACCTGGTTAATGCCAGCGAAGGGAGGCCAGATGTCTCATAAGGTCTACGTCGCGGGTTCCCGTCCTGAGCTCCGGGTGCCGATGCGGGAGATCGCGCTCTCCGGCGGCGAGCCGCCGCTGCGCCTCTACGACACCAGCGGGCCCTACACCGATCCGGGGACGCCCGTGGACATCAAGCAGGGGCTGCCGCCGCTGCGCCGCCCCTGGATCCTCGGGCGCGGCGACGTCGAGGACCTGCCAGCGCCGTCGTCCCGGTATCGTCGTCAGCGCGAGGGCGATCCGACGCTGGGCGGAGTCCGCTTCGCCAGCGTCAGGCGCCCGTTCCGCGCCCGGCCCGGCCGGCGCGTCACCCAGATGCACTACGCCCGCCGCGGTGAGATCACACCGGAGATGGAGTTCGTGGCCCTTCGCGAAAGGCTCGCGCCCGAGCTCGTCCGCGACGAGATCGCGCGCGGACGGGCCATCCTGCCGGCCAACATCAACCATCCGGAAACCGAGCCGATGATCATCGGCCGCACCTTTCTGGTGAAGATCAACGCCAACATCGGCAACTCGGCCATCGCCTCCTCCATCGACGAGGAGGTCGAGAAGATGACGTGGGCGATCCGCTGGGGCGCCGATACGGTCATGGACCTCTCGACCGGCAAGAACATCCACGAGACCCGCGAGTGGATCTTGCGCAACTCTCCCGTGCCCATCGGCACGGTGCCGATCTATCAGGCGCTGGAGAAGGTCGAGGGCAAGGCCGAGGAGCTCACCTGGGAGCTCTACCGCGATACNCTGATCGAGCAGGCCGAGCAGGGCGTGGACTACTTCACCATCCACGCCGGCGTCCTGCTGCGCTACATCCCCCTCACCGCCAGCCGCGTGACGGGCATCGTCTCGCGGGGCGGCTCCATCATGGCCAAGTGGTGTCTGGCCCACCATCAGGAAAGCTTCCTCTACACGCATTTCAGAGACATCTGTGAGGTCATGGCCGCCTATGACGTTGCCTTCTCGCTCGGCGATGGTCTGCGTCCGGGGTCTACGGCGGATGCCAACGACGCGGCCCAGTTCGCGGAGCTGGACACGCTCGGCGAGCTCACGAAGGTCGCGTGGGAGCACGACTGCCAGGTGATGATCGAGGGGCCCGGCCACGTGCCCATGCACCTGATCAAGGAGAACATGGACCGCCAGCTCCAGGTCTGCCACGAGGCGCCCTTCTATACGCTCGGCCCGCTGACCACCGACGTCGCGCCCGGTTACGACCACATCACCTCGGCCATCGGCGCGGCGATGATCGGCTGGTTCGGCACCGCCATGCTCTGCTACGTGACGCCCAAGGAGCACCTGGGGCTGCCGAACAAGAAGGACGTCAAGGACGGCGTCATCGCTTATAAAATTGCCGCCCATGCCGCTGATCTTGCTAAAGGTCATCCACGGGCTCGTGAATGGGACGATGCGCTTTCGAAAGCTCGTTTCGAGTTCCGCTGGGAGGACCAGTTCAACCTCTCGCTCGACCCGGAGAGGGCGCGCGAGTTTCACGACGAGACTCTGCCCGCCGAGGGGGCCAAGCTCGCCCACTTCTGCTCCATGTGTGGGCCGAAGTTCTGCTCGATGAAGATCACCCAGGAGGTCCGCGAGTACGCCGCCCGCAAGGGCATCGCCGCCGAGACGCTGGCGGTGGCCGAGGGGCTCAGGGAGAAGGCAGAGGAGTTCCGGCGCAGCGGCGCCGAGATCTACCGGTCGTCCTGACCGGCGGATCCCAGCAGTGACCGCGCGGGGGCGTCCGCCGGCGCGCCGCCGTCCTGCTTGTCGGCGAGGGCCCGCTTGACCGCCGTCTCCAGGCCGGCCAACTCGAGCGGCTTGTGGAGCAGCGTGAACCCGAGCCGCTGGCGGTAGCCCTCCAGATCCGTGGTCGACGCGGTGAAGACGATGACTCCCACGGTGGGATCGTGTTGCCGCACGGTCTTGACCAGGTCCAGGCCGGTGACGCCCGGCATCCGGAAGTCGGTGACCACTAGGTCGTAACCACCCCGTCGGAAGAGCGCCAGGCCCTCCGTACCCGTCGCCGCCGCGTCGGCTTCATACCCCCAGACCGCGAGCAGCTCACAGAGGAGCGCACGGACAGGCCCTTCGTCGTCGACAACGAGAACACGCGGCGAGCGTTGTTCGTTCATGGGGGCTGGGCGACCACGCCACCCTATGGTACCGGCTGCGAGAAGATCAATGGTGAGGATCGCCGCAAAAAATGCGGCGTTTCTCACGGCCGCGGTGGAATCACCGCGTCAGAACGCGTTTCCCACGCTCGGGGGCCCGTTCGAGGGCGTTTTTGGGGCGTCTATCGCGCACCCCGTCCGTGAGGCCGCATCGCACCGGGCGATTTTCACATTGTGAACATCCGTGGATAGGTGGATAAGGCACCCCCGCGCGGCGCGCGGACGGATGCAACCCTCCGGCTGGCGGCCGACTACCGGTGCTCCAGCTCCTCGGGGTTGATGCCGTGCTCGGTGAGCTTCTTGCGGAGGGTGTTGCGGTTGATGCCCAGGATCTGGGCGGCGCGCACCTGGTTGCCTTCGGTCTCGCGCAGGACGGCCCGCAGCAGGGGCTTCTCGACGAGGCCGACCATCAGGTCGTAGAGGTTCGCCGTCGAGCGCTGGCGCAGGCCGCGCACGCACTCCATCAGCTTGCGCTCAATGATCTCCTCGAGCGAGGCATCGACGGCGACGGAGGCCGCCGCCGAGACCGGACCGATCGGCAGATGCTCGGGCAGGATGACGCCGGTCGTCGCCAGCACCATCGCGCGCTGGACGACATTCTCCAGCTCGCGGACGTTGCCGGGCCAGTCGTGGCCGACGAGGCGGTCGAGGGCCTCCGGCGCCACGCCCCGCTCGCCGAGCTCGTCGGCGTACTTGGCGAGGAAGTGCTCCACCAGCAGGGGAACGTCGCGGCGGCGCTCGCGGAGCGGCGGCAGGTTGAGGGCGACGACGTTGAGCCGATAGTAGAGGTCCTCACGGAAGCCCGCCTCCTTCATCAGCGCTTCCAGATCCCGGTTGGTGGCCGCCAGGACCCGCACGTCGACGGGGATCGGCTCGTGACCGCCGACGCGCTCGATGGTCCGCTCCTGGAGCGCTCGCAGGAGCTTGGCCTGCAGCTCGAGCGGCATGTCGCCGATCTCGTCGAGGTAGAGCGTCCCCCCGTGGGCCATCTCGAACTTGCCGAGCCTGCGCTCCTTGGCGTCGGTGAAGGCACCCCGCTCGTGGCCGAACATCTCCGACTCCAGCAGCGTCCCCGGAATCGCCGCGCACGACACGGCGACGAAGGGGCGGCCCGAGCGCCGGCTGTAGTGGTGGATGGCGCGGGCGACGAGCTCCTTGCCGGTGCCCGACTCCCCGCGCAGGAGCACCGTCACGTCGGTGCCGGCGATGCGGCCGATGGTCTTGTAGACCTCCTGCATCCGCGGGTGTCGCCCGATCAGCGCGCTGAACTCGCGCACCTCCTGGAGCCCGCGGCGCANCCGCGCCACCTCCTGGGTGAGCCGTCCCNCCGCCAGCGCCCGCTCGGTCAGCAGGAGCACCTCGTCCAGATCGAATGGCTTGGCCAGGTAGTCATAGGCGCCCCGTTGCATCGCCTTGATGGCGGTGTCCATCGTCCCGTGCGCCGTCATCACCACCACGTAGACGTCGGGGCGGATCGCCCGCAGGCGCTCCAGCGCGGCCAGCCCGTCGATGCCCGGCATGCGGACGTCGAGGAACACCAGGTCGAACGGTCCGCTCTCGAAGGCCTGGATCGCCTCCTCGCCGTCCTTCACGGCGGTGACCTCGTAGCCCACCTGGCGCAGGCCCTTCTCGAGTACCCAGCGCAGGCTGTCCTCGTCGTCGGCGATCAGGATCCGCGTGCTCATGTCTCCTCGGAGGGGGGCTTCGCCCCCCTTCCGAATCCCTGGTTGGAGGGGGCCTCGCGGCCCCCTCCAAACTTCCCCAACAGTTGCGCGGGCAAAGCCGGCACTCGAAAGAGCGGACCGCGATCGGAAGGACAGCGCGACGCGGGATCACTCATCTGGCGATGGGCAGGAAGCACGTCACCACGGTGCCCCGCCCCTCGGCGGACTCCACCCGGATCGCGCCCTGGTGCTCCTCGAGGATCCGGTGGCAGAGGGCCAGGCCGAGGCCGAGNCCGCGGTCCTTGGTGGTGAAGAAGGGGTCGAAGATCTTCGCGCGGATGGCGGTCGGGATCCCCGGGCCTTCGTCGGCGACCTGCGCTTCCACCATCGTCCGGTGCCCGGCCCCCACGTCCACCTTGCCGTAGACCGGGTTCATGCTCACCCGGGTCGCCAGCGTGAGGCGTCCGCCCTGCGTCATGGCGTCCAGCGCATTGATCACGAGGTTGTGGAAGACCTGGAGCAGGCGGTCCTCGTCGGCGAGGATCGGCGGCAGGCTGGGATCATAGCGCCGGACGAAGGTGACGTTCTGCGCGCGGGCAGCCTCCTCGTGCAGGAGCGTCACCCGCTCNAGGAGCTGGTGCAGGTTGAGCGGCGCCCGCCTGAGCTGCACCGGCCGCCCCAGGTCGAGCAGCATCTCGATGATACGGTTGAGGCGGTCGACCTCCTTCAAGAGGACTTCGGTATATTCGCTCAGCCGCGGGTCCTCCCCCAGCTCGCGCTGGAGGAGCTGGACGGCGCCCCGGATCGCGCCCAGAGGGTTGCGGATCTCGTGGGCAAGCCCGACGGCCATGCGCCCCGCCGCCGCCAGCGTCTCGCCGCGCCGCACCTCGTCTTCGAGCTGACGGATCCGCGACACGTCACGGAGCACGGCCACCGCCGCCTCGACGCTGCCGTCGCGGGCGAAAAGCGGCGCGGTGAGGAGGCTCACGGGCACGACCCGGCCGTCGGCCGTCTCGATCGTCCCCTCGGCTTCCGACCGGCTCTCGCCGGTGGCCAGGGTCTCTCCGAGACGGTTCACCAGCGAGGCGCCCGCGGGAAGGAGCTCCTTGACCAGCCGCCCCTGAGCGCGCCGCGCCGACCGACCGGTCAGGACCTCCGCGGCCGCGTTCCAGAACACGATGCGCAGGGCCCCGTCGACCGCGATCACCGCGTCCGGAAGCCCTGCCAGAACCGTCTCGTAGTTCATCGGGCGCTCAATCGGGGCTGACCGGGGCCGGGGGGGGTCCGCCGACCACGAGCTTGGGCGCCTGGCCACCGTCGGTGGCGTTCCCATACATGGCGCCACGCGCTGTCACCGGCGGCGGGAACGGGTCGGCGGACCCTGCCCGGGCCCCGGTCAGCCACGTTGAAGAGCCCGAGGGCGGCGGCATCAGGCGAGCGCCCAGTCGGGGCGCGCGTTCATCGAGAGCGGCGCGCGTTCGCCCGCCAGGAGGCGCGCCGTGCCGGCCGCCGTGATCATCGCTGCGTTGTCGGTGCAGAAGCAGGGCGGAGGAATGTGCAGCGCGATGCCGTGCTCCGCGGCCGAGGCCCCCAGCGCCGCCCGCAGCGGGCCGTTGGCGGCCACGCCGCCGGTGAGGACCACGCGCTTGACGCCGAGGTGGAGCGCGGCCCGGATCGCCTTGCGCACCAGCATCTTGACCACCCCGGCCTGGAAGGACGCGGCCACGTCGGCGACCTGCGCGGGGGACAGCGGCGCGCGGCGCTTGACGTGGAGGGAGACGGACGTCTTGATGCCGCTGAACGAGAAGTCCCGCGCGCCGTCGGTCATCTGGGCCAGCGGGAACGCGATCGCCTTAGGGTCACCTCCCTCGGCAACGCGCTGGATGATGGGGCCACCCGGGAAGCCGAGGCCGAGCAGCTTGGCGACCTTGTCGAAGGCCTCGCCGGCGGCGTCATCGCGCGTCTGGCCCACCAGCGCGTACTGGAGCGGCGCCCCGGCGTGGTAGAGCGCGGTATGGCCTCCGGAGACGACGAGGGCNAGGAAGGGGTACTCCGGCGGATCGTCGGTGAGGAACGCGGCGTAGATGTGGCCTTCCAGGTGATTCACCCCGGCCAGCGGCTTCCGGTGCACGTACGCGAGCGACTTGGCCACCGAGCAACCGATGAGGAGGGAGCCGACGAGGCCCGGTCCCTGGGTGACGACGATCCCGTCGAGATCCGGCAGCTTCACGCCGGCGTCGGCCAGGGCCTTCTCGATGACCGGTCCGATCGCTTCGAGGTGGCGCCGCGAGGCCAGCTCGGGCACGACGCCCCCGTAGGGGGCATGGATGGCGTCCTGCGACGCCACCACATTCGACAGGACGCGGCGCCCATCGGCGAGTACCGCCGCCGCTGTCTCGTCGCACGAACTTTCGATGCCGAGAACGATCATGGCCTACCCGAGCGCACGAGCATACCGGGAGCGGCGCGCCGCCTCACCCTGTGCCGCGCCAACGACCGTCTACTTCGCCGGCGGCTGTGCCTGAGCCTGGGACTCCCCCGGACGGTGCTGTTGCTCGAGGACCCGCATCGCCTTGATCACGTCGAGCGCGCGCTGGACCTGCACGTCCTTCCTCAGCTCCTCGAGCGGATCGAGCACGGGACGAGGCGCCGCCGCCGTCTCCTTCTCCTTGGGCAGCTCGACGACGATGTCCGGCGTGATGCCCTTGCCGTGGATCGACCGGCCCTTGGGCGTGAAGTACTTGGCCGTGGTCAGCCGGAGACCGGAGCCGTCCGACAGGGGGATGATCGTCTGCACCGATCCCTTGCCAAAGCTCTGGGTGCCGACCAGGACCGCCCGCCCGTAGTCCTGGAGCGCGCCGGCCACGATCTCCGAGGCGGAGGCGCTGCCCTGGTTGATCAGCACCACCATCGGCAACTGGGTGTACGCCTTCTTGGCGTGCGCCGAGAAGCGCATGTTCTGGTTGCGCACCCGCCCCTCGGTGTAGACGACGAGCTTGCCGTCGTCGACGAATTTCTCCGTCACCTCCACCGCGGACGTCAGCAGACCGCCGGGATTGTTCCGCAGATCCAGCACCAGCGCCTTGGCGCCGGCCTTGACGAACTTGTCGAGCGCCGCGTCGACGTCGTGGGACGTCTGCTCCTGGAACTGGCGGACACGGAGGTAGCCGATGCCGTTGCCCAGGTCGTGCGTCCGCACCGACTGCACACGGATCTGCTCGCGCGTGATCTCGAAGTCCTTGGGCTCGGTCCAGCCCTCGCGCAGGACGCCGATCATCACCTTCGTCCCCGGCCGGCCCCGCATCCGCTTGACGGCGTCGGAGAGCTGCATGTCCTTGGTGACGATGCCGTCGATCTTCACGATCCGGTCGCCCGGGTGGAGGCCCGCCCGGTACGCGGGCGTGCCCTCGATCGGCGCCACCACGGTGAGGACGTCGTCGCGGAGCGTAATCTCGATGCCGAGCCCGCCGAAGCTGCCGGAGGTCTCCACTTGCATCTCGCGGTAGCTCTCGGGGTCGAGGAACGAGCTGTGGGGATCGAGACCGCGCAGCGTGCCCTTGATGGCGCTGTAGATCAGCTCCTTCGGTGGCACCTCGTCGACGTACTGGTTCTGTACGATCGAGAGCACCTCAGTGAAGAGCCGAAGCTGCTCGTAGGTCGCACCATTGTCCGGGCCCTTGCTGGCCACGGAGCCGCCGAGCGACAGCGTCAGCACGATGAGCAGTGAACCGATCACGAACGCCTTCTTCATGAGTGTCGTCCCCCTCAGCCTCGTTGGCGGAGCCACTCGGCGGGATCCTGCGGCTTGCCCTGATACCGCACCTCGAAGTAGAGGCGCGGGCCCACGAGCGAGCCGGTGTCGCCCACCGTGCCGATCCGCTGTCCCTGCCGCACGTCGTCGCCTTCCTTCACCTGAATGTCGGCGATGTGAGCGTAGAGCGTGTAGTACTCGTGGCCATGGTCGAGAATGATCAGGTTCCCGTACCCCTTAAACCACCCCGTGTAAACCACGTGACCCGCGTAGACCGCGGCGATCTCCGTGCCCTCCACCGCCTCGATGTCCACCCCGTTTCGGAATGTCCGCGTCCCGAAGCGGGGATGCACCTGGGGACCGAAGGCGCTGACGATCCGCCCCTCGGTCGGCCAGGGAAGCTGACCGCGCAGGGTGCCGAACCCCGTCCGCGGCGTCTCTCCGGGGCCCGGTGGCACCTTCGCCAGCCGCCGCTGCTTGGCCTGCAGCTCGCGGATGAAGGCCTCGAGACGGCGCGTGGCCTCGCTGAGCTCGCCCACCATGCGCTCGTGGTAAGCGCGCTCGTCTCGCACTCTGGCCAGCAACACCCGGCGCCGGGCCGCTTCCCGATCGACCTCGGCCTGCTCTCGCTTGGCCTCGGCGCGCAGCATCGCCAGCTCGCTCCGACGGGCCTCTTCACGCTCTTTGCGGTCCGCGAGCCTGTCAGAAGTTACACGATACTCTTGAATGAGCCGGGCGTCCAGGGCGGCGAGATTTCCGAGCTGCCGCACGACCGCGGCGCGCGCGGCGGGATCTTCACCGCTGAGAATCAAGGGGAGCGCGGCGCCCTGCGCGTGGATCTTGTAGATCATGCGCAGGCGCTGGGCCAGGGCCTGCTCCTGTCCGGCGCGGTGGCCCTGGAGCTTGTCGATGTCCCCCCGCAGCGCGGCGATGTCCGCCTGGACGCGCCGGACCCGAGCGTCCAAGCGCGCGACCTCGCGCTGTTTCTCGCCGAGGCGCTGCTCGATCTCTTCGAGCTCGGCCAAGAGCGACGTCTCCCGCTGCCGCGCCTGGGCGGCCCTTTCCCGCTCCTGCTTGAGCTGCTTCTGCGTTTCCTGGAGCTTGCGCTGCTCGGCCTGAATCGCGTCGTCCTTCTTGGGCTGCGCGCCGGCGGCGGCCGCCCCGAGCGCGAGCAGGAGCAGGAGAAAGAGGGCGGGAAGCCGCGCGGCCCGGCCAGGCCCTCCGCAGTTTCGGCGGTCGCGGCTGGTCATGCCAGGCCCCGCCGGCCCCGGGCGAGCCAGCCACCGAACGCGCCGAGGCCGGCCCCGGCGGCCAGCAGGGTGACCATCCCCGGAGGCGTCAGGAACTCGAGCCGTGGCACGCCGATGGTGAGGCTCATCAGCGGCTCGAGCCACGGCGCCGCCAGGTGATGGCCGACAGCGAGCGCGAGCAGCGCCAGCAGGGCGCCGAGCAGCCCCTGGACCAGGCCCTGCAGCAGCAGCGGCAGGCGGATGGCCGCCTCAGGAGCGCCGACCAGCCGCATGATCTCCGTCTCGTGGCGCCGCGCGTGGAGCACGAGGGTCGTCGAGGTCGTCACGGTGAGGATCGCGGCGAGCGCCAGCGTGGCGCCGATNCCCAGGCCGATGGTAGCCAGCAGGCGCTGCCAGTGCGACAGCCGCTCCACCCACTCCGCGCCGCCCGCGACCTCGTCGGCCTCGGGCAGCGCCGCCAGGCGCTGGATGAGCGCGCCGGCGCCGTCGGGCGTGGCCCCGGCGGCGGTCGGCGTCACCTCAATCGAGGCGGGGAGCGGGTTGCTCGGGAGCTGATCGGCGACGCCGGCGTCCTTGCCGAGCACGCGCTTGAGCGAGGCCAGGGCCTCGGCCTTGGCGACATAGCGGGCGCCGGCGACGTCGGGGAGCGCGCGGACCCGCTGCATGAGCGCCGGCACCTCGGCCGGCGACGGCTCCCGCTTGAGGTAGACGATGATGCGCACGCGGTCGCGCCACTCGGCGACGGCGCGCCCGAGGTTGAACGAGAGCACCCAGAACACACCGAGCGCGACCAGCGAGAGCGTGATCAGGACGACCGCGCTCACGGCCACGCGGCCGGCGCGCCGGAGATCGCGGAGGGCCTCGCCCACGACGAACCCCAGCACCTAGCCCTCCCCGACCAAGGCCGGCCGCCCCGGGACACTCTGCCGGGCCAAATCGCGTTGGCCCGGCACCTAGCCCTCGTCCTTCACGAGGCGTCCGGCCTCTAGCATCAGCGTGCGCCGCCGCAGCGTCCGGGCCAGGCGCGCCTGGTGGGTGGCCAGGATGACCGTAGTGCCGCTCGTCCAGATGTCCTTGATGATGGCCAGCACCTCGGCGGCCATCGCGTCGTCGAGATTACCGGTGGGCTCGTCGGCGATCAGCAGCGGCTGCTGCCGCACGATGGCGCGAGCCAGCGCCGCGCGCTGCGCCTCGCCCAGGCTGAGCTGGGCGGGATAGGCCTGGGCGCGCGAGGAGAGGCCGACGGCCCGCAGCGCGTCGAAGGCTCGCGCCGTGATCTCGCGCCGCGCCGTGCCGGTGACGCGCAAGACGAAGGCGATGTTCTCGTACACGGTGCGCCCGGGGAGGAGCTTGGCGTCCTGGAAGACGACGCCGATCGACCGGCGCAGCGTCTGCACCTTCGCGCGGCTCAGCTCGGTCACCGGCTGACCGAGCACCTCGATGTCGCCCTCGGTGGGCAGCTCCTCGCGGTAGAGGAGACGGAGCAGCGATGTCTTGCCGGCGCCGCTGGGGCCGGTGAGGACGACGAACTCACCCTTGCCGAGGTGAAAGGACACGTCGGTGAGCGCCGGAACCTTCACCGGTCCCACTTCGTAGACCTTGGAGACGCGGTGAAGCTCAATCATGGCGGGCTGGTTCGATTATAGCCGTCAGCCTCGCATCCGAGAGAGTTTCTCCTGCAGGAGCTGGTTCACGAGCGCGGGATTCGCCTTGCCGCCGCTGGCCTTCATGACGAGGCCGACCAGGGCCTTGGCGGCCGCGGTCTTGCCCTGCCGATAGTCCTCGATAGGCTTGGGGTTGGCGGCGAGCACCTCATCGATCATCTTCTCGAGGGCGGCGGTATCGGCGACCTGGACGAGGCCCTCGCGGCGGACGATCGTCTGGGCGTCTTCGCCCGAGCGGAACATCTTCTCGAAGACGGCCTTGGCGATCTTGCCGCTGATGGTGGCGTCGTCGATCAGCCTGAGGAGCCCGGCCAGCCGCGCCGGCGAGATNGGCGAGGCCGCGATGGCGCGCTCGTCGTCCGCCGNCAGCTGGCGCAGGAGCTCGGACATGATCCAGTTCGAGACGACCTTGGCGTTGGGGAACTCGCGGACGGCCGCCTCGAAGTACTCGGCCAGCGCCCGGCTCTGCGTGAGCAGGTCCGCGTCGTAGGCCGGCAGCCCGTACTGCGTGACGAAGCGCTGCCGCCGCGCGCGGGGCAGCTCGGGCAGGTTCCGGCGGATCTCCTCCACCCAGGTTCGATCGAGCCGGAGAGGAACCAGATCGGGCTCGGCGAAGTAGCGGTAGTCGTGCGCGTACTCCTTGGAGCGCATGGCGCGCGTCAGGCCGCGGTCGGCGTCCCAGAGCCGGGTCTCCTGCACGATCCGTTCGCCCGCCTCCAGGGCTCGGCTCTGGCGCTCGGCCTCGAACTCCAGCGCGCGCTGGACGTTGCGGAACGAGTTCATGTTCTTGATCTCGACCTTCGTCCCCAGCTCGGTGGCGCCCCGGCGCCGCAGCGAGATGTTGGCGTCGCAGCGCAGCGAGCCCTCCTCCATGTTGCCGTCGCAGACGCCCAGGTAGACCAGTACCGCGCGGAAGGCGCGCAGGTAGGCGGCGGCCTCCTCGGGCGCTCGGATGTCGGGCCGGCTGACGGTCTCCATGAGCGGCACACCCGAGCGATTGAAATCGACGAGGCTGGCCTGGGC
>JGI25382J43887_10000348_pt1 | contig 14760 bp, 15 predicted proteins | sample GraSoi013_1_40cm_3_FD_43887 | JGI IMG/M metagenome (IMG submission 43887) | reverse complement strand
GCCGTGACGAAGGCGATGTGCTCGCCGATCAACCGCCGCAGCATCGTCACCATGCCGGCCACGACTTCGCCGAGGTCCAGCACCCGCGGCTCGAGCACCTGCTTGCGGCTGAAGGCGAGGAGGTGTCGTGTCAGGATGCTCGCTCGCTCGGCCGTTTGTGTGATCAGGGTCAGGGTCTCGCGGTCGCCCGGGCCCTTCAGGCGATCGCGAAGCAACTCGCCTCGCCCGATGATGACGGTCAACAGATTGCTGAAGTCGTGGGCGATGCCACCGGCGAGCTGACCGATGGCGTCCATCTTCTGCGATTGGCGCAGTCGGGCTTCGCTTTCCTGCAGGGCAGCCTGGGCCGCCCGGCGCTGGCTGACGTCCCGGAAGACGACGACGGCGCCCGTCACATCGCCGTGTTCACGGATTTCGCTGCTGACGTACTCGACGGGAAACGTCCGGCCGTCCACGCTACGGAAGACGTCCTCGACGGCGTCGGGCGCGGGACCAACCGTCAGATTGGCGTAAAGCCGACAGGGCGCTCCGGCTGGATCCGGAGGGTGCAGGACGAGCGAGCCGAGCGGGCGGCCGACGAGATCCTCCGCCGAGCATCGCAGCATCCGCGCCGCAGCGGCGTTGACGAACGTCGCCTTGCCGAGCATGTCGACACCGATGACACCTTCGCCCGCCGATTCGAGGACGATCTCGGTGAGGGCGCTGGCGGTTTCGGTCACCCGCCACGTGATGAGGGTCACCGCGCTCATGGCCAGGATGAAGGCGCCGTGGATGCCGGCCCACACCCACGGCTGCGCCCGCGCGGACTCATGGTTGTACACGGACTGCGGATCGAGCACCCCGACCAGTCCGTGGTGCACGACGACGTACCCGATGGCGAGGATGAAGGTCGTCCAGTCCTGGTAGAGTGCCAGGAGCCCGACCATCACGAAGAAGTGGAAGTGGAACTCGATGTACCCGCCGGAGAGATGGACGAGCAGCGCCGAGGACGTCATGAGGCCGAAGCAGGCGATCACGCTGCGCAGTCGGCGGGGACCCGGCAGAAGACCCGCCAGCACGGCTGTGGCGCCGACCGCGCCAGCCTCGAGGACGACGTGAGGCGCGTCGAACTGCCGCACGGCGGCGAAGACGGCGATGCCGACGGCGTGGATCCAGAGTAGGACCAGGATGCCGCGGTGCCGGCGGCGCCAGACGGGCTCGGGCAGCCGACGGCCTTCGGGTACGAGGCTGCGGAGGCGCGCACCAACTCCACGAAGGGCGGTGGGCGCGGGGACAAGATTCATCGCCTTTGTTATCGGTCACTCTGCCGTACGTCAGGAGGCGTGAGTCTATCCTGGGAGCAGGGCAGGGACTTCCTGTCCACTGTGTCGGCAATCCTTCCATTGGACGAGGAAATCGCTGACTTCGCCGGCGACTATGTCCGGTGGGTTAGTACGCAATTCTTCAAGGAATTCCTGGCCGCCGAGGCCTTTGGCCGTCGCGCCCCGAGAAACCCGGCGAGGTCTTTGCAAAGGAAACGTGGAGGACGGATCTCTCGGGAGGGAGCCCGGACATGAGGCTGACACAGAACGAACGCCGCCGGATGTATCTCGCTCAGCAGGAGGCCCGTCAAGCGATGCTGGACCGGCTGAAGCAACCTGCCCCCGTCGACCCTGTCGTGAGCGCGTCGGTGATCCGGCGTCGCTGGCTCAAGACCGTCGCCATCGCGACGCTCATCGGAGGCGGGCTCCTGGCGTATTCCGTGGTGCAGTTCCACCCGCCCACGTCGATCGAAGCGTTCCTGCCCCGGCTGTAGTCGCTCGCCCGGGCCGGCTCACGCGCTGGGGTCAGCGCGTTGAGCTATCATGCCTCCGCTCAAGGAGGCCTCCATGGCATCCGCCAAGGAAACGTTCGCCGCGCTGACCATCGGCAAGAAGGTCGAAGTCCACAAGACCGTCGGAGAAACTGACATCTATCTCTTCGCCGGTATCACCGGTGACTTCGCGCGAAACCACGTCGACGAGGAGTTCATGCGGCGGACGCGGTATGGCCGCCGGATCGCGCATGGCGCTCTGCTCGTCGGTTACATGTCACGCGCCTCCACCGAGATATGCGCCGGGCTCGACGGCACCATCGTCTCCTATGGCTTCGAGAAGATCCGCTTTCCTGCCGCCGCCTTCATCGGCGACACGGTCACCGTGACGTACGAGATCGTCGAGCGTGACGAGGTGGCGATGAAGGCCTTCTCACGGGTGACGTGCACGACGCAGCACGGCGACGTGGTGGCCGTCGCGACCCACATCCTCAAAGTGGTGGAATGAAGGCAGGCGGCGCGCCGCCGCTGGCCGTCCTCGCCGGGGTCCGCGTCCTCTCGTTCACGCAGTTCCTGCTCGGACCGTCCGGCGTCCAGTTCCTGGCCGACCTTGGCGCCGACGTGATCAAGATCGAGCCGCCGGACGGGCGCCTGTGGGAGCGTCACTGGTCGGGCGCCAACCACTTTCTCAACGGCGTGAGCGCGTTCTTCCTGTCCACCCATCGTAACCAGCGCAGCCTCACGCTCGACCTGAAGAAGCCCGAGGGCCAGGACGTGGCGCGGCGACTCGTCGAGGGCGCCGACGTGCTCGTCCAGAACTTCAGGCCCGGCGTCATGAGGCGCTTCGGGCTCGACTGGGACAGCGCCAGCCGCCTCAATCCGCGCCTCGTCTACGTCTCGGCGTCGGGCTACGGCGAGCGGAGCCCCTATCGCGACCGGCCCGGCCAGGACCTCCTCATCCAGGCACTGAGCGGCCTCGCCGCGATTTCGGGGCGCGCCAGCGAGCCACCCACGCCGGTCGGCACCGCGGTGGTGGATCAGCACGGCGCGACGCTCCTCGCGCTCGGCGTGCTGGCCGCGCTGCTCGAGCGACAGCGCACGGGACGCGGATTGCATGTCGAAGTCAGCATGCTGAGGGCGGCGCTCGATCTGCAGCTGGAAGTCGTCACGTATTTCCTGAACGGCGCGCAGCTGGAGCGCCCACAGTCGGCCCTGGCCAGCAGCTTTCATCCCGCGCCCTACGGCGTCTACGCCACCCGCGACGGCCACGTCGTGCTCTCGATGTCACCGCTCTCGGAGCTGGCCGGAGCGATTCCCCTGCCCGCGCTCGCCGCCTACGCGAAGGAGACGTGGAACTTCGACGATCGCGCGGCGATCGCGCGACTGCTGGAGCCCGTCATCCGTGAGCGCACGACGGCCGAATGGTTGGAGCGGCTCGTCCCGCGCGGCATCTGGGTGGCGCCGGTCCTGACGCACGCCGAGGCGTTCGCGGACCCTGCGGTGCAGGCCGCCGACGCCGTCCAGGAGTTCGACGACCCCGTCGCCGGCCGCGTGCGACTGCTCCGCTTTCCCGTCGAGCTGTCCACGGGACGGGCCGCCATGACGCGGACGCCGCCACGGGTCGGTCAGCACACCGACGAGATCCTGGGCGAGTGCGGCTACGGCGCCGCCGACATCGCGCGACTGCGCGACCGCGGCGCCGTCTAGTCTCCGCTAGTCGGGCACGAGCGCGAAGGACCTGAGGGCCGAGCCGGTGCCACCCCGGATCTTGAGCGGCGGAACGACGAGCAGGAACTCATACACTTCCGCTTTGCCAAGCTCCTCGAGGAAGAAATTCTCGATGATGTTGACCCCATTATCGGCGATCAGCAGCATGTGGACCGGGAAGACCTGAAAGGTGGGTGTAAAGATCAGCGGCGGTCGCTTCTCGAAGGTCAAGGTGTCGTTGCCGACTACTGAGGCGCCCTGTCTGACCAGGAACTGGGCTCCGTCCACACTAGGACCGGGCGAGGAGTCGCCCTTATACAGATCCCGGTTCTCAGTAAAGAACCTTCCCCAGCCTGTCCGAATAAGCACGGTGTCGCCGCGCTCGAGTTTTACCCGTTGCGCCTTTGCTGTGTCGGCCAGATGTCGCGCCGTGATCTCGAAGTCGGCCGGCAGCGGCGACGGGCCTCCCTGTATGAAGCGAGCAACATCCAGGAGCACACCACGATTGACCAGACGATCGGTTGGATAATGCGCGACGTCGAGGTGTGCACCGACTCCGCTCGCGCTCCTGCCGATGCCGCGGAGATCACTCGTTGCTGCCGCAGCGTCCACGTGGCCGAAGAGAAACCCGTTGCGCCCGATGTGGCCGATGGCATCGATGCTTGGCGCTCCGTGTTGGCCGCTGAAGTGCTGCACCTCGGACGTGAAGGAGAGCTGCCCGCCATCGTTGAACTGGCCGCGTGTGCCTCTGGTGTGGTCGTCTGAAAAGTCGGGATCATTCAGATCGAACTGGGCGTGCGTTCTGTTGAGCTTCATGGAGTACGACGGATTGACGCCGGCGATCGGCGAGTTCTCATCCCATACAGGAGAGAGATCGAAGAGCCGCGCGCCCTTGACCTCCCTGATGAAGTTCTGGACACGGCTCGAGTCGTCGTGGCGATCGTCGGAGCGGCGGCCGTCGGCGCGACGGTCGTCGGCTCTCGCGGTCTGCGCGAGTCCCTCCAGGCTCAGCGCAGCGGCCAGCGCACCGGCCGCACGGACGAAGTCTCGACGGTTCACTGGCGTCTGCTGGTTCGTCGCCCTCGAATCACGCATGACGATCCTCCGCGGAGCTGAATGGCTGCGGCGCGGACTCTAGCACGACCGAACTATAATCGGCGCTCGTGCGCGGGCGCCGTTCGTCCACGCGCCAGCAAGGAGTCGACATGCTCGATCTCGTGATCCGTGGTGGCCGCGTCGTCACGCCGTCCGGTGTCGGGGACTGGGACGTCGGTGTTCAGGGCGAGCGCATCGCCGCGCTCGGCGCTCCCGGCACGCTGGACGCCGGTCGGGTCATCGACGCGACCGGGAAAGTCGTGGTACCCGGCGGCATCGACCCGCACACGCACCTCGCCCACGCGATCATGAGCCATCCCGACGAGCCCGGGCTCACGCTGGGCCCCGAAGAGGACACACGCGGCATGCTCTTCGGCGGGACGACCACGCACATCGACTTCGCCTTCGTCCGTCCCGGCGGTGACATTCGGAGCGCCATCGAGCAGCGAAGCGCGCGCTGGAAGGGCAACGCGCTCACCGACTATTCGTTCCACGTCGTGCTGGCCGGCGCCCTCGAGCTGAAGGTCTTCGACGCGATCCCCGAGGCGATCCAGGCGGGCTTCACGTCGTTCAAGGTGTTCACGACGAACATCCTGCCGCCCCATCCGAAGCGCTCCGGCAACCGGATCGACTTCGGCCGGATCCAGCACGCGATGGAGCGCATCGCGCCGGCGGGCGGGATCATGACCGTCCACGGCGAGGACGAGGACATCGTCCAGTTCATGTACGAGAAGCACCGCGCCGAGGGCCGGATGGAGGGCTCGAACCTCCATCTCGTTCACAACAAGCTCTCCGAGCTGCTGGCCTTCCGGCGCACGATCGCGCTGGCCCGCCACACGGGCTGCGCGATCTACTTCGTGCACACCTCGGCGCGCGAGGGCGTGGAGGCGATCCGCGAGGCTCGCGCTTCGGGCGCACCCGTCTACGGCGAGACGCTCCATCAGTACGCGTGCTTCAACGCCGAGTACTACAAGACCCCGCGCGGGTTCTGCTCGCACACCTATCCCTCGCTGAAGCTGCCCGAGGACCAGCAGGCCCTGTGGAGCGGGCTCCTCGGCGACGGTCTCTCCACGCTCGCCACCGACGAGTACCCGACCTCGCTGGCCCTCAAGCTCAAGGGCAAGACGATCGAGGACGTCACCGGCGGCAATCTCGGCGCCGAGGCACGGATGGGCATCGCGTGGACGGAGGGCGTGGTGAAGCGCGGCATGCCGCTGACGCGCTTCGCGGACATCACCTCGGCCAACGCCGCCCGCATCTTCGGCCTCTACCCACGCAAGGGCGCTCTCGCGGTCGGGAGTGACGCCGACATCGTGTTGATCGACCCGTCACTGAAGAAGGCGCTGGCCAGGGACGACTTCCACGTGAGCGACTACAGCCCGTGGGAGGGCTGGCAGATCGAGGGCTGGCCGGTGACGACGCTCCTGCGCGGCCGCGTGATGGTCGAGAACCGTCGGCTCGTCACCGACGATCGTGGCGGCCGACTCGTGCCGCGGAAGATCGAGTCCGCTGTGCTCGCGCGTCCCGTCTGCTGAGCGTCAGCGCCCTGGCTCGGACAGGCCGCCCACGTCGTCCTCGGCCGGCGGCGGCGTCGGTTCGTCGGCGACGAACCGGGCTGGACGCAGCCGCGTCCGGTTGACGGTCAGGCCGAAGACGTCGAAGCGGTTGTACGAGCCGACGACGTCGTGGAATTGCTTCGGCTCGACGGCGTCCGCGGTGTCGATGTCGGCGTAGAGCAGGCCCTCGTCGTCGCTCTTGCTGGCACTCACCGGCTCGCCCGTCGGCCCGATGACCATCGACACGCCGCGCGGCGTGTCGGCGAGGATCCGCGCGGCGTCGGGGGCGATGGCGCCGAGCTCGTCGCGCATCGCGGCATCCATGAAGCCGGATACGACGATCGTGAAGACCTTCGCCTCGAACGAATGCGCGCCGGCCCGGATGCGGATGGCCGCCGCGAGATCGTAGTTTCCGCCGCCCCGCGGATCGCGCGTCGGCCACACCGGCGGATACGTCGAGACGTGAACCTGCTCGCCCTCGGCCATCAGAGCGAAGCGGGCGAGCGGGTTGGTGTTCTCGCCGCAGATCAGGACGCCAATGCGGCCGAGCCGTGTCTCGTTCACCCGAAGACCGGCGCCGTCGCCATTGGCCCACGTCAGCTTCTCCCAGAACGTCGGCACGAGCTTGCGGTGGTGATTCAGCACGGCGCCGTCGTCGCCGATGAGGACGTTGGCGTTCCAGAGGCACCCCACGCTCTGCTCCGTCCCCTCGTTGAATCCGAGGGAGACGAAGACGCCCGCCCGGCGCGCCGTCGCGGCGATGCGGTCCAGCTCGGGCCCCGGGCAGCGCATGGCGTTGGCGGCGAGGCGCCGGAACCACCCGTGGTTGTGAATGGGCGCGGCCAGCGCGGACCACACCGGGAACGCGGGAATGTACGTCTCCGGGAAGGCGATGAGCTGGGCGCCGTGACGGGCCGCCTCGTCGATGAGGCTCTGCGTCTTGGCCACGGTCTTCTCGAGATCGAGGAAGACCGGCGCGGCGTGCGCCGCGGCCACGCGGTACGCCGGATACGCGACGGGCATCAGGCGCCCGCCTTCGGCCACGTCGTCTTGATCCAGTTCACGGTGGCCGAAGGATCGTTGTGGCCCTTGCCCGGCTTGGGCCAGCTCGTGGGAGCGGTCATCGCCGCCACCGGGATCGTGATGATCCGCTCGGGATCCCACACGGGGAACGGATAGTCGGGCAGGTTCTTGCTGAATCCGACCTTGACGTCTTTGAAGGCTCGATGGTCCTCGCGACGGATCGTCACCGTTCCCGCGGGCGCGGCGATGCTCGAGCCTTCCAGCTGTTTGATGATGGCCTCATCGTCCGGCCAGCCGCCGGTGGCCGCGCTCGCCTTCTCGACCGCGTTCTTGAACAGGTAGAGCCCGGTGTAGGCCGCCTCGGCCGCGTAGCTCGGATACTCCTTCCACCGCTGATGGTAGCGGTCGACGAACTGCTTGTTGCGGGGCGACTGGCTCGGCGACGGATAGGTGAAGTGGTAGTTCGAGTGCACACCGGCCAGCGCGCCCTCGGGATGGTCCTTGCCGATCGCGTGCGGCACCACGCCGAAGTTGATGTTGCCGGCGATCTTCGTCCGGGGCAGCAGCCCGTGCTGGAGCGCCTGCTTGTAGAAGGCGATGTACATGCCGCCCCACATGGCGGTGACCACGAGATCGGGCTTGGCCGCCTGGGTCTTGGCGATGTGGGCGCTGAACTCGGTGCTGCCGAGCGGCGCCCAGACCTCGGAGACGGTCTGCGCCTGCGGCAGCAGCTTCTCGCGCGCCGCCTCGAAGTGCATCTGGAACCAACGGCCGAACGCGTAATCGGGATGCACGAGCGCGATCCGGCGGACGTCGGGCCACGCGCGTGCGACGGCCATGGCCGTGGTCACACCGTCGGCGGAGAGGATGTTCGTCATNCCGAACAGGTATCTGGGATTCGGGACTTCGACTTCGAAGAGCCGGTCGATACAGCCCTCCGTCATGATGGTCAAGAGCTTGAGCTCCTCGACCACCGGCCCCACCGCGAGCTGGTTGTGGGCGGCGATGACGCCAGAGAAGTAGTCGATGCCCTCGGACAGCTTCATCCGCTTGACTTCCTTCACGGTTGCGTCGGGCCCGGCCGCTTCGTCGGCGGTGGTCGTCTCGATCTTCCGCTTGCCGAGGAGGCCGCCGGCGGCATTGATCTCCTCGGCGGCGAGCGTGTGGCCCTTGAGCGACGGCGCGCCCAGCACGGCGCCCGGCCCCGAGAGGATCGTGATGTGGCCGAACTTCACCGGCTTGTCGGGAATGCTCCCCTTGGCCGGCTCGTCGGCCGCCATCGCAGGTCCCGCCACGGGCAGGTCAGCCAGCGGTCCGCCCAGCGTCGCGGCACCCATGGTGACGCCGAGCCGAGCCAGGAACTCCCGTCGGTCGATCCCTGTCGTCATGCCGGCCTCCCCGGGCTCATGTCACGGCCACGGTAATGGTGTGAATGCGGTTGCGCCCGGCCGGCGGCTGGGTGCGGCCGTCGCAGTCGGTCGCGCGGGAGCCCAGCTCGTAGCGTCCGGAGCGCTCGAACGTCCACTGCGTCGCGAAACGCTGCCACGTCGGCGTCGGGCCCCGCGGATCGAGCGTCGCGTCGCGCCAGGTCGTCCCGCCGTCCGCAGTCACCTCGACGCGCGATACGGCGCGCGCGCTCCACGCCCAGCCGCTGACCTCCGAGGATCCGCACACGAGCTGCGCGCCATCAGCCGGCGTCACGATGACGGCCTGCACGTCGAGGTCGCGCACGGGCTCGCTGACCACCCGGCCGTTCACGGTGTGCCGGCGGTTGTAGAGCCGCGTGGTGAAGAGACTCTCGGGGCGGTGATCGGAAACGTGGATGCGCGAGAGCCACTTGACGGCGTTCGTGCCGAAGAAGCCGGGCACGAAGGCCCGTAAGGGAAAGCCGTGCTCGATCGAGAGCGGCGCGCCGTTCATCGCCCACGCGAGGAGGACGTCATGCCGCAGCGCGTGCTCGAGCGGGAGGTCCTTCACGTAATGGTCGCTGGTCACGCCGGCGAACGTGCCGAAGTCGGGCGCCTCCAGCCACACCGACCTCGCGTCCGCCTTCACGCGCGCCCGGGTCAGGACCTCGGCGAGCGGGACACCGCGCCAGGCGACATTGCCGACACGCCGGGTCGGCACGTCGGGCTCCACCGGGTTGCCGAAGCACTCGAGCACGGCGACGACGTCGCGAGCGGGCAGGCTGGTGACCTCGTGGTAGTCGAACACCAGCGGTTCCTCGACGAGACCGTCGATCACGAGTCGCCAGCTCCGGACGTCGACGTGGGCGATGCCCATGTGGGCGATCACGTACACGTCATCGGTCGGCGTGACTGCCGGCGCGAGGTTCGAGACGGGGACGAGCCGACGCACGGTCGTGGCCGGGTCCATCCTGACGGACGGCAGCGCCGACGTCGCGCGTTCCGGCGTCAAACGCTCCCCGTCCGCCAGGCGGCGCCGAGCATGCTCAGTCCCGTCAACAGCACACCAACGATCACCGCCTCGATGTGAACTCGACGCGCCTGGGCCCGCAGGAGCCGCGCCTCCGCGGGGTCCCGCACCGGCTCCGCACCACCGCTGGCCGTCTCGCGCGTCCCGCGCGCGGCCAGCTTCACTCACGTCTTCTCGCGGGCCTGCACCAGGCCAAGCGAGCCGAACCAGAACGGGACGAAGAGGAGCGCCAGCCAGCCTGGACTGACGCCGGCCGCGATGAGCACGACGGCCGCGACGACGCCGGCCGTCACCACGATCACGCCGGTGACGAAGCGCCGTCGCTGACCACCCGGCGTGATGTTGGCGAGACGTGGCCGTATGGCCATCAGAACAACGCGATCGGGTTCACCGGCGAGCCAGTCGTCGCCTGCAGGCGCAGAGGCGCGATGGTCAGCATGAACTCCCAGCGTCCGCGCGCCTGACAGGCAGCGGCCAGGTCCTCCAGGTTGCCGTTGTCGATCAGCCAGAGACCCATGGCCACGAGGGACACGATGTGGAGCGCATTGCCCAGACGCGGATAGGGCAGCGGGGACACGTCGTTGTGGGTATCGGTGCCGAGCATCGCCACGCCACGCTCCCGGAACCACGGCGCGCACGCGACGTGGGCGGCCGGTGACCCATCCTTCAGTGGATTCCGCGGGCCGTGCTCGAGGCGGCGGCCGTAATAGCCGGTGCGGATCAGGAGGATGTCTCCCGGCTCGACGCGGACGCCCTGGGCCTTCTCGGCCGCGTCAAGGTCTTCGGGCATCACGCCCTCGCCCGATTGCAGCCAGCGGCCTTTCAGCGCGGCGATGTCGAGCAGGACGCCACGGCTCACCACGCCGTCGTGGAGCAGCTCGACGGCTTCGACCTGCGCGCCCTCGCGCGACGTGATCAGGTTGCAGGAGCGGCCGTTATAGATCCTTCCCTTCCAGAAGTAATGGGCGGGCGTGTCGACGTGCGTGATCGTGTAGCCGTGGAAGACCATGCCGATGAATTCAGAGGCGCCGCGTCGCTCGAGCACGCGCTCCGACGAGCAGGTATCGCGGCCCTCTCCGCTGTCCACCATGAACCGCATCGGCTGGAACGTCGTGTCGGCCGTGATATCCGTCGCGATCGGGCGGGCGCACGTCACCGGGACGCCGTCCTGGACGAGCCGGGCGGCCTGCACGCGCTTGGCCGGCGTGATCAAGTTCAGGGTGCCGAGCTGATCGTCGGCCCCCCAGCGCCTCCAGTTGCTGAGACTGTCCATCATCTTGACGACGTCGCTCTCGGTCAGCGTCTGGCTCATGGCCGGTGACTATACACGATGGCACCAGCGTTGCTCCTTGCATCGGATCGTGAAGAAGACCGCCCGTCGCTCGAAACGGCCGGCACACGACACGCCGACGCTCAGCCCGCGCCGAAGCGTCACCAAGGTGAGCCCGATGCCGCCGGACAAGCGTCCACGTGGGGACTACGACCCCGGGGTTCCGCGACCAAAGACGCCCAGCCCATGGGTGGATGAGGGCGAACCCGAAGTCAACGGCTGACTGACCCTTTGACACCACCGACCGCTTGCGCCATGCTTCCCGAGACCGTGGCCTGGACACCACCACCTCCGCGCTCCGCGCATCCTTATTACATGCACGATGCCATCTACGCGCAGCCCGGCGCACTGCGCCTGCTCATGCGCGGCAACGAGGACGCGCTCGCCGGCGCCGCTGCCCGTCTGAAGACGATGGAACGCGTGATCCTCTGTGGCATCGGCACGTCCTGGCACGCGACGCTGGTCGGCGAGCTATTGCTCGGCCACGTCGGCCGACTCGGCCACCGCGTCCGCGCATTTCATTCGTTCGAGTTCAAGAACTACTGGCCGGAGCCCGACAATCGCACGGGCGCGATCGTCGTCAGTCACCGCGGCACCAAGCGCTACTCCCTGGAGGCGCTGGCCAAGGCCAAGGGAACGGCCGGCGTGGGCGTCGTCATCACCGGCAAGGGCAGCGGCGACGGCCTCGCCATCGCGGACTACACGTTGCGGACGATCGAGCAGGAGTCATCGGCTGCGCACACGATCAGCTACACGTGCGCGATGACGCTGCTGGCAGCGCTGGCGGCCGAGATCGGCGGCGCCGACAGCGTGCGCCGCGAGCTCGATCACGTGCCCGACCAGCTCGCCACCTTGCTCGGCCAGGAGGACTGGGATGGCCTGGCCCGGCGCTTCGCCGACAGGAAGCAATACTGGTTCGTCGGCGGAGGCCCGAACACTGCGACAGCGTACGAAGCGGCGCTCAAGATGAACGAGGCGAACCACAGCAAGACCGTCGGCTACAACTGCGAACAGTTCCTGCACGGGCCGTGGTCCGGCGTCGATCCGGACGACGTCGTCTTCCTGATCGCCCCGCCCGGCCCGTCCTACGAGCGCTGCCTGAACGCCGCCCGCGTGACCAGGGAGATCGGTGCGCCGATCGTGGCACTCGTGCGGGAGGACGACCGCGACATCGCGGCGCTGGCGGCTGAGACCATCGCACTGCCCGTCATCGACGAGCTGCTCTCTCCGATTCTCAGCGTCGTGCCGCTTCAGCTCTTCACCTATCATCTCGCCCTCAGCCGGGGCGTGAATCCGGACACGATGCGCGCCGACCAGCCCGCCCACGGCCGCGCCCGCGGGGTGCTCTCGCTCTGACCCCACCTGCTGGGGGGATTGCCGTTCCTACCGGCTGCGGAATTGCAGCAGTCAAGCGTCGTGCCGGAACATGTCCAACCTCGGGCCCAGAGCATTCGCCTGACCGAGGCGACCGTACGCCTCGCTGAAAATCTTGCCACGCGCTTCGGCGTCACCGTGCAAGAGCTTATCGAGGCGCTGTTGCTCGAGTGCGCCGGGGAGAGCCCGTCGGAGGCACCTTCGCTGCCCCGGGTAGATGGCACGGCCCGCGTGATCGACCTCGACCAGGCCCGCCAGCAGAGGGTCCGGCGGCGCTGATCGGCCGTTAGAAGTACGCCAGCAGTCTCCCGCAGGCGATGGTGCTCGTCCACAGCACCAGCGAGGCGACGGCCGCAGCCTTGGCCGCCGGTGGCGTCGCGGTCGCAACATCCCACCCGGTCACGGTGCGAAACGGCCATCGATGAAAGATGGCGGCGTTCAAGCAGCCGGCCGCGATCAGCGCGAGCTTGATACGGAAGACCGGGCTCGCACCGAACTCGGTGGCGTGCGCTGTGAACATCAGCGTCCCGGTCAGCGCCATCAGCCCGAGGCCGGCGCGCGCCCACGGAAGCAGGTGCCGGGCGAGCGCGGCGACGGGAACGCCACGCGAGAGCCCGAGCAGCCGCAGGTCGAACATCGCGGCGGCGCCCACGAGCAGCACGATCCCCGCGATGTGGGCGATCTCGACAGCGGGGTACAGCCAGAGCCACTGGCGCATGGCGTGAGCGAGGCTAGAGGACTCGAGCCACGCGAGCCAGCCGGTCGGCGAATGCGTCAACGCAGCTCGACGGTCTTGGTGCCGATGGTGATCCGCTCGGCCCGCATCTCAGCGGCGTCGGTGCGATTCGGATAGCCGACGACGGTGGCCTCGGTGCCGACGCTCAGCTCCTTTGCCGTCAGGCCCCGCCGTTCCATCCGCGATGGCGGCGCGAGCACGACGGTCCACGTCTTGCCGGGAGCCTCCAGACGAAGGTGGCCGTGCGGATGCTCGTAGCCGGATTCGCGGATGACCCCCGTCAGCGTCAACTCGTTGCTGTTGTCGTAGCCGCTCCAGCCGTGATGGGCTCTGCTCTGAGTGGCGGCGAGCAGAAGCGAGAGGACGAGAGCAACTGTCGCGATCGTGCGCATGAACGAGCCTCCCGGGGCCCAGGGTAGCAGGCCCGGGAGGCTCCCGCGCGCGGACGCGCTAACCGGCGAACTTGTCGGGGAACTGCTTCACGATCGCCTCGGCCAGCGGGTCGGCGATCATTTGCATGTGGCCGGCGGCCGTGCGGAGCGCCGCATAGGCCTTCTCGGAATCCTTGGCCGCCTGGGCGTCGATCACGGTCTTGAGCGTCACGACGTGATGCTTCACGAGGTCGGCCACCACCGACTTGGGCAGGTTCGGGTTGGCCGACTGGAGGAACGCGCCGAAGTCCTGACTGTAGCCGACGAGATCGTTCACTGCCTTGTCGGCCTTGGCGCGGTCATTGGCGGCGACACCCATGGTGTAGTCGACGGCGAAGCCGATGTGCTTGCGCCACAGCGGCAGGAACGCCTGCTCGGCATCGCTGCCATACACGGAGCCAATCGCCTTGGCGATGGCGACGGAATTCTGATCGAGCGCGGCCGCCGCGGCCTTGAAGTCGGCGTCGCGACCGCCCAGCGCCGCGCCCGTCGCGGCTCCAGCCAGCCACACGTGCTCGGCGAACAGGTTGTTGAGCGTCGTCCTGAGCGCGGCCGCCTTGGTGCCCGACGACGACATGCTCGGCGACGCCATCGCCATCGCGTCGTGCGAGGCCATGCTCTGGCTGCAGCCCGCGCCGACGAACGCCGCGATGCCGGCGATCCCCACCAGGGTCTTGAACGAAGCCGTCATCTCTTTGGCCCTCCTTTGATCAGTTGACCTTCACTTCGCCACGCATGTGCTGGTGCCGCCTGCAGAAGTAGGTGTAGGTGCCGGGCGTCGGGAAATCCGCGCTCGCCGTCGCGCCCTGGCCGCCGAGCGCGAGGTCGAAGCCGCCGGCGGGCTTGGCGGGAACGCCGGCCGTCACGGTGTGCTCGATCTCGTCGTGGTTCGTCCACGTCACTCGCGTACCGGCGTTGACGGCGATCGTGCCGGGGCGGAACTGGAAGAGCTGAACGTTGATGCCGGTCGCCGCGTCGGCCGCCGTCGTTGCCGCCGCCACGGCGATGGCCCAGCCGATCGCCACACCCGTGAGCTTCATGGGCACCTCCTGCCCGTGTTTACGGGTCAGGGGGCGATTCGGATTCGCAGCTGCGACTGGCTAGGTCTGAGGCGGAGAGTCGGGACGCGGCCCGCGACCGCGGCGCCGCCGACGGCGGCGGCTCGGACTGTCGGGTGCTGCTGGCGCCGCCGGCGCCGCCGGCGGATGGGGCGCCTGCGAGGGACGCGGCGCATGGCCTTCGGGCCGCCGCTCACGATCGCGGCGGTCGCCGCGACGGCC
>JGI25382J43887_10000342_pt1 | contig 14817 bp, 13 predicted proteins | sample GraSoi013_1_40cm_3_FD_43887 | JGI IMG/M metagenome (IMG submission 43887) | reverse complement strand
ATACTGTTGCCAAGTGCCAGCAGGGTCCTCCAGGACAGAACTGCCCGTTCTGGGCCGTGTACACTGTCAGCCCACCCTTGGGATGCAAGACGAGCTGTGGTTTGGATGCCTCGACAAATGTCGCCACTGCGGACGGGAAGATCTGGGTCAGCGTCGATGCCTCCCCTGGAGTATCATTGAGCAAGACCTTCGCTTTCGGCAATGGGACCGTGCATTCAATTCACGTTCTGAACTCGACCTTCACCGGAGCGTCGTCCGGTGCATTGTATACTTGGAAGCAGTGGAGTTGTACTTGCACCGGGGTGCCCCCGACGATAAGTTCCACTCTTACGACTCCAACGATGTACTACAATTACACAAGCCCGGCAGGTACTACCTATCTGAACGGGGTGGGAGGATTCACGGCGATGTTCGATAAACAGTTCAAGCTGACCTTGAGCTTTGTGGATCCCGGCGGTTTGCCGGTTTCCGCTCCCGCCTTTGTTACCCTAACCAGCGGTTCGACCGTGATGAACATCACTTCCTACTCGGGTCAGTGGACTAGTGCTGGTTCCTGGACAGTGACAGACGCTATGTGGGAAGGCATGAGAGGCATGGTAGTCGGCACCCCAACGATCGACCTGACCAGTGGAGCCGCAACGACCACAATTACACTGAAGGCCTATTCGGCAAGCGTCAAGACGATTGACGGATCCGGCAATCCGGTATCCGGAGTAACAGTGGCCGTCAGCTTTGTAAACGCCACTACGAAGACCTTCACAACCGATAGCCAGGGAACAGTGCAACTCGGACACATTCCGACGGGTCCGTATAATGTCGTAGTGACGTACCAGGGTAAGAGCACGAACTGGGCGACAGATGCGTCAAGTGCTTCTCAACCTCTCACAGTTACTATCCCTACGGCGAGTGGCGGAAGTGGGATGACCAATAGTACAGCAGTCTCATCGGTGGTCCTGTTGACCATATTCGGCCTCGCCTTCCTACTCATTATACTAGCAATCCGGGTCCGCAAACCACCGCCTCCCCCGATAATTGACAAGCCCGAAAAAACGTCTGTTTCCAGCTAGATCGAAATAGCANTGTCTAGAGGGGTGAGCGGGCCCCGAGACCANAGGCCGTTCCAGCCATGATGCGTCAAGAACTGCTCCTTTCCCGGGAGAGTAAGCTGCCAATCAAGATTCGCCTCCCCTTCGCCCTATCCGCGCGGCAGCAAAGTTTTCGCCTAGACCGCANCCCCCGAGGCCGGATTTGTAGAACTCTATCTTGCGGTCTCTGGGTTGCAACGGACAACGATTTCGCGCGTTCTCGGAGAAAAATAGGTCTCCAGTGTCCGTTCAAACCGCCTGAACGAAGGTTCGTGCGAGTTTCCACATCAAGATCTCCTTGTTCAAAATCATGGGCTTATACCGAACTATACCACAATGTATCTCTCATGGCCAAGTTTATCTTCTCAATGGGGAACGAGAACTACCGAAAGCTGCAGCTCGAAGCAAAGACGAGAGACGTGACCATCCAAGCGCTGATACGAACCGTGGTCATACCTGAGTGGATTAAGACCCACATAGAAACGACCACGACCAACACTCACTCGAGCGTCACAGAGACGTCGTCTCTTCTCAGCCACACAACGGGATTCCTCGGCCAATCGCATCGTTCCCTCCCCTCNTCGGTTGGGCGACGGACCTAAGCCCAACCTCCCGCCTTTTTTCGACCGGCCANGCTTCAGCCGGGCCCTAGAAACCTCTTCTCAGCCTGACTAAGGTGCCGGAATCTTCTGAAGGCTTGCCTTCGCGTCAGAGAACTGTTGTGAAAAGCGCTCGTACATCCTAAGCTCTTGGCCGGAAATGGGCTTAACCTTCTGCATAGCCTCGTCGAAATGACGTTTAGCCACCTTCAACCCCTTTGCCTTCTTCTTCGCATCCTCGGGGTCTTTCGCCTTCCCGATATGTTCCTTGATCGACAGCATTACGGCAGTATTGCAAATGGACGCGATATCCGCCCCAGTGTACCCTTCTGTCTTCCTTGCAAGCTCGTCCAGTTTCACATCCTCAGCCAGCGGCGTCTTCTTCGTGTGAATCCGGAAGATCTGCTTCCTCGCCTCTAGGTCTGGCGGAGGAACCAGGAGCATCCTGTCAAACCTGCCAGGTCGTAGAAGTGCCGGGTCTACAATGTCAGGCCGGTTTGTTGCAGCGATAATGACGACGTTCCTGAGTTCTTCTAGCCCGTCCATCTCGGTCAGAAACTGGCTGATGACCCGCTCGGTCACGTTAGAGTCTCCTGTGCCGCTTCCACGAAGAGGCGCTACGGAGTCGATCTCGTCAAAGAAGATGATGCATGGCGAGGCTTGGCGAGCTTTGCGGAAGACCTCCCTAACGGCCTTCTCAGATTCTCCAACATACTTGTTGAGCAGTTCCGGACCCTTGACGCTGATGAAGTTCGCCTCACTCTCGTTCGCAGCCGCCTTCGCCAAGAGCGTCTTACCCGTGCCTGGTGGACCGTACAATAGTAGCCCCTTCGGTGGAACCGCGTTCATCTGCGCGAAGAGCTCCGGGTACTTTAGCGGCCACTCGATGGCCTCTCGAAGCTCCTCTTTGACCCCCTCTAGACCTCCAATATCATCCCATTTGATATCAGGAACCTCCACCAGAACCTCTCTCATTGCCGAGGGTTCCACTTCCTTCAGTGCTTCTTGGAAATCGCTCATCCGGACGATGATCTTGTTGAGGACCTCCGCCGGAATGTTCTCTGCTTCCAAGTTGATCTCGGGCAGAATCCTACGAAGCGCCCGGATGGCTGCCTCCTTTGCGAGCGCTTCCAAGTCCGCGCCCACAAACCCGTGAGTGACATCAGCCAGTTTTTTCAGATCCACATCCTCCAAGGGCATTCCCCGAGTGTGAATCTGCAATATCTCCAGCCTCCCATCCCTGTCAGGGACACCGATCTCAATCTCCCGATCGAACCTTCCAGGGCGTCGGAGTGCAGGGTCTATCGAGTTGATCCGGTTAGTTGCCCCAATCACCACCACCTTACCACGGGACTGTAAGCCGTCCATCACTGAAAGTAGCTGCGACACAACGCGTTTCTCAACCTCCCCTGTAACCTCTTCCCGTTTCGGCGCGATCGAGTCTATCTCGTCAATGAAGATGATAGAAGGCGCATTCTCCTGGGCCTCTTTGAAGATCTCTCGGAGCCTCTCCTCGCTCTCGCCGTAGAACTTGCTCATTATCTCCGGCCCACCAATACTGTAGAAGTTCGCATTCGTCTCGCTCGCCACAGCCTTCGCTAGCAATGTTTTGCCGGTGTTGTGGCTCAATATGCCGTTCGTGAAGAACGAGTGTGTAGTCGGGACTTCGAAGTCGTATACTCTCTGCCAGCCTTCGAGCTTCCTTACTGTCTTGATCTTTTCGAAATCGTCATCGAGATAGTGAGATTCCGCTTGTAGCCTTTGACTATAGCTTCCAGTCGCGCTCTTTTCCGAGTAGAGATGAAGCCAATTCGCTCCTTGAACTTGTTTACAACATCTTTACCACGAATCGCCAACGCGTAAGAGGCTGAGTCTCTTCCTCCTCTGATCATATAGGGGCCTCCGTGAATCCTTGAGGTAATTCCGAACCTTAGAAGGAGGGTCTGCACTTCCTCCAACAATTTCCGGTGTTTGCTTTTGAGGAAGACACCGTGGTAGTTGTTCGCTTTTCTTGCGAAGCCATTTCCTTCGAAAGCACCTCGGAGGAATGCTGCCACAACTGTGTTCGGTGACATCAGTATCGGCGTCGGCACTCTCTTGTCTACACGAGACCAATATTTACCGAAGAATTCGGCGAGTCCTCTGTTGTCGAATCGTAACACATTGCAGTGTTTGCCTGACTTCGGAACAGTGTACCCTTCAACGCCGAAAATAACCATCCCTTTCCTTATTGCGGCTGCGAGTTCCTCTTCGTGACTCTCAATGGTGAAGAAGACTCTATCCTTGCCAGCTGTCCCCTCCGCGATGAATATGCCGAAAAGTTCTCCCAACTGCTCATCCCAAAACTTTGGCATGACCGGTTGGGTCCATAGTCTCACCACGTTGATGGTATCGCTGACAACCACGTATTGTGTAGGCGAGGGAATCCACCTAATCGTCTTCACTCTATCCTCCGGCTTGAGTTTCTCCGCCGCGGTCCACCCTCGTTCAGTCATGAGAGGATGGTTCAGAGTCGTCTGGAGTCTTTTTCCGGTCTCGGTGATTATCTCCATCGTTTCAGGTACATCATGGATGTGAAGCGCCTTGGCACTGCCTGGTGGATAAATAGGAAGGTCTGCAACGTAGATGCCGGGTAGCACGCCTTTCGCGAGTTCTTCCAACCGAATAAGTCCACCATTTTCAAGGGCGATCAACGAATCCCCAACAACGCAGCCTGGCGGACCATGAAGAAGGACCCCCTTCGGGGCCTCGACTCCCAGCCGCTCAAACAACTCGGGATGTCTCAACGGTAGCTCGATCATCTCCCGAACCTTCTGGATGACAGGCCGAAGCCCACCGATATCCTCGTACGCAATCCTCGGAATCGCTCTAGGCGCTTCCTTCACTTGCTCGCCGACTGTGACTTTCGTTTGATCTGTGACGATTACTGCCTCGGCGGTCGGGGTAGTGCTCGTGACNACAAGGTCGATTTTACGACCCATNACGCTGATCGGAACATAGTCTCCCCGCGCCAGAACTCGGCCCTCCAGNATCTGGCTGAGGTACTCCTCTCCTCCAACAATGCGGAGTGGTTCCGTTGGCGCTAGGGTGAGACGCTGGGCGATCTTTGCCTCTATTTTCCTAATTGTGACTTTATCGTCTATCGAAACGCCGGCGTTATTCCTCAGATAGCCGTCTATGCGTATCGTTCCCTTGCCTGAATCTGACTCGTATCCGGGCCAGGAAAGAGCGGTCGTCTTCTTCTTACCAACAATCTGGATAACATCGCCAGAAGTCAGGCCAAGTTGATCCACAACTTTCGGGTCNACTCTCGCAATGCCCCGTCCGACATCTCTCTGATACGCGTCGGCGACTCTAAGCGTAAGGGTTTTTTCTGGCATGACTAATCCTGGCTCCGTCTGAGCCAAGTTATTCTTCGAGTAATAACTCTAGCTAAGCACTCGTTCCGTTATCCTTTCCGGCTTCTAAGCCTGCTGCTTGTCCTGTTAACTACGGGGGCATGACTCCCGTTCTAAGATTGNACTGTGAATGAGAACTGCTGGTTTCTCTGNCTGACAATTACGATCGTGTAGATGTTTCCAGGCTGGAAGGTGAACGGAGTGCCGGTCCAGGTGCAAGAAGATGAGGGCGGAGACTGGATGCTGAGGGGGACAATGGCAAGTTGCGTTGGAAAATAGGGTCCCTGAGACCAACCACTCCTCCTGGCGCACTGGTTACCGTTGAGATCTTGGACATAGTAGGTGACGAGGGTCGTGATGGCAGTACCAGTATTCCTGAGGTAGAGAGTCACATTCTTTGCGCCAGAAAACCCCTGGTTTTCTAGGACAAGTATTTCTTTTCCGTTGACCGGGGCCGGAAGGGTCGACCCGAATATGCCTAAGGACCAAACGTAGACGACGACAGACATGCCGACAACTATCACGACGAGTAGGAGGGACGCAAGAATAACCTCGACCCCCTTCCGGTTCCATAGTCTAACGTGCAAGATAGGGCNCCAACTCTGAAGGATTTGGCTCAGGTGCTTCTGAAGCCTTTGTCGTCACCGTGTTAGAAGAACCTGAGTAACTAGCAACGCTGAGACATCGAATGGACCATGATTACAATTGTTGGGAAGGATGCTCTCGTCTTTTCGCGGCCGGTTCTACCTTGGTTGTAGGGTTTGCAAGAGTTGAGGGTTTCGGAAAACCTCTATCATTGCTCTAGCGAATTCGTGGAGATCGCTGGGGACTCTTGAGGTGACGAGGTTGCCATCGATGACTACAGCCTTGTCGACATACCGGGCGCCGGCGTTGATCATGTCGTCCCTTATTCCCGCGACACAGGTTAGAGTCCTGTTCTTCAGGATTCCTGCTGACGCCAACACCTGTCCCGCATGGCAGATGGCAGCAATAGGTTTGCCCTGGGTGTCGAAGTCCTTCACAAACCTGAGGATTTTCTGGTTAAGACGAAGCCTCTCCGGAGATTTCCCTCCGGGAACAACTAGAAAGTCGAATTTCTCCGCATTCACATGGTCTATCGAAGCATTAGGTGTGATCGAGTATCCTTTCTTGCCTTTNATAGGGTCCATAGTCAGCCCGATGACTATTGTCTTGATCCCTTCCTCTTGTAGTCTGTACATGGGATGGAATAGTTCTAGGTCCTCGAACTCATCTGCGGCAATTATGGCCGCTGTTTTTCCTCTCAGGTCGTTTGGCAACGCCTAAAACCGCTTATTGCTAGACCGCTATGGCTCGAAATCGGTTGGCTATAATGGCTTTCGGGCGGCTCCGACGATTTCCGTGTTTCAGTACTTTCTCTGAAGCTCTGGTCGACATATCCCGGNCCCGTGCGATTTATAGAGCGCTCAGCGACTATTACTGTTAGTCGAAGATGTCTGAGGATGTGAAGCGTATGGCGGACCTGTTGAAATCAGGCGCCACTATGCTCTCTGACGTCTGTCCCGTCTGCGGAACGCCCTTGTTCAAGGTGAAGGGCGAGGTCTTCTGTGCAAAATGTAACAAGCCGGTAGTCTATCAGAAAGCAATGTCGCCACAGGCGACTCTCTCTCCAGGCTATCTCCTGGACTCGGTTGAGATGACAGTTGTCGGGAAGATTAGTGAAGCGAATGAGGTTTTGAAGGTGGAAAAGGATCCGGAGAAGCTGTCGGTTTACAGTAACCTTGTTTTCGGTTGGCTGTCGATGTTGGAGAAGCTTCGGAGCTTGAAAGAGTCTTTCAAGGAATAGCTGCTAGGTTCTTCGGGTCGAACAGTTTTCCATCCGCTAGGTTTGTCAGCTCTACTTTGCGTCTTCTGCGTTTAGCTAGGATAATTGGCATGCCCGCTTGCTCGGCCAATCCTAGAAGCTCTTTCTTCCGGTCTTTTCCTAGGAACGATCGGTCTGTCTTGCATTCTATCAAGAACGATTTTCCATCTCTCATACAGACCAAGTCGATCGGTTTCGATTGCGCGGCCCTGATGACCAAGTATCCTTCGCTCCGAAAGATATCCCGAATTCTATACTCTAGCCTTCTACCCGTCTCGTAGTTCGACAAGTTTCTTCAGGCTGTTCAACATTCAGTCTCTTAAGAACAGTGGACACGAGAGAAACTATTCGGGCTTCATTTGTTGGAGATGCATTTCTTTCATGTGAGAAGAAGGGCTAGGGTTCGAATTCTGCACGCGTCGCGGCCCGAGGAAAGGGTTCGAGAAGCCGGTGATGCTTCCCGAAGTGGAATGCCTTGATGGTCTCCTATGGCAAATCGCCTATTATCAGCCCGAATCTCAAATCTGAGAACCTTCCAAATGTTCGCTAGTAAATCGTCCAGGACTTGGCCGAAAAAACGGCAAGTTTCGCCCCGGCATTCAAGCACGGATTGCACCCTGAATCACCTGACTCGCCCAAAATCATTCCCAGACAGGAAATCGTCTCGCCAAGAAAGTGGGGTATTCTTCAGCCACTTTGCGCGGCNNGAGTGGTTCCTGCGGACGACTGTGAAACTAACCGGTTCGAGAGTGAAAGTACAGAGCTCTTCCGAATAACGCTCCGTTCGGAGATGGAAATCTTTTAATCAGAACCTTGTCCGTCCTCATCTTCTGGGCTAGGATGCGTACAGAGTCTAGACGCCCATCCAACAATCTGGTGAAAGCGCCTGCAAAAAGCAAAACGGAAAGAAGAATACGAGATACGGATAAAACAGGCCCTAGCCGTTCTCAACGAAGTCTCTAACGACAACACCACCCCTCGGAACATCCGCCGAGCAGCCAAAGGCGCAATGGACGCCCTCCAAGCGCAAGGACATACAATCGGGGTCCGCGCTTCAAACGCGATCTCAACCCTAGACGAGATATCTCAGGACCCTAACATGCCACCTTACACTCGTGTCAAGCTCTGGAACGTCGCAAGCATTCTCGAAGCCGTCAAAGACTAGTCAAGCCGAGACTTCACTAATCCTTAGTCGCGTTCGACCACTCGTAGGTTTTTGCAGAATCTATGATTCTAAAGGAAAGACAGAGTCGCCCAATTGTCACATGCTTGGAATCGTGATGTCTCTTCTTCTGGAAGTAGGCTTCCCACTTCCAGCACCTAGTTGTCCTCGTGAAACTGGCTTTGGACAAGTATTTATCGCCTGTACGCCCACTCTTAGCCGATAAGGAGCGGGGATTCTGAAAGGAAACCGGCTTCTACCGTTCCTCGTAGCCCTCGTACTCGTAGCCTTCGCTCTAGGGTCCCTCTCNAGAACCCAGCCCGGAGGCTCGATACTGCTCGGCTCCTACTGGCTGGTCTACCTGGCCGATCTCATCCCGCTGATTGGCCTCGGACTAATTGTCGTCATGATTGGTCTCATGGGCTTCCACTGGCGACACCTNTCAGATGCGATAGGATACCAGATGTCTAAGGAGCGAGTTGCGAAGAGAAAACAGTCAAGCTCCACCCAGATGCTCATATGGATGGCCACCTGGGCAATCGCAATCTCCATCCTGATTCAGAAGTGCGGCGGTATTTTCTGTCGGACACCCTCTCAAACCCCATATCTTCCGACCACGATCAATGGTTTTGTAAACGGGTCNGGACCCGGACCAACACTCCCCCTCTTGTCAACGGTGATCGAGTTGAGCAGTCTTGTCCAGTCAAACTGGTTCTACCTCGCCTTCCTCGGTTTTCTCGTCGTAACCTCGGTAATCATCGCACGCGGAGTCTTGGTCTCCTGGCAGGAGACTAGGGCCGATGCGATCAGTCAGATGCCCCTGCCAATGGCCGAGGGAATGATCGCGGTCGAAGATGCAATTCGTATACTGAAAACCCAGCCTGAACTCGACGCTAGGACAAGGATCATAAACTGTTACGAGCGAATGGTTCAAGCCGCGCAACGGCTAGGCGCCACAATNACCTCCGACCAGACAGCACGAGAGCTAGAAACGTCAATTCGCAAGATGCTCATAATCAAGGGCTCGGCGATCAGAAAACTCACCGACCTTTTCGAGGAAGCCCGGTATAGCCTGCATCCTATCACCGAAAACGACGCGGAACAAGCCCAACAGCATCTGCAGAGTATTGCCGAGGAAATGAATATTCCACTCAGCGTCGCATAATTGAAACAGAGTACTCTCAAACTACTAGCAGTAGTATCCAGCATCTACCTGCTCCTTATCATTCTCTTCCGAAGCATCATACCCGAAACAGTAAGTCCCACAATCTCCCTACTCGCGCTTCCCCTAATTTTGCTCGCGCTAGTCCTCGCAGTCGACCTATCTGATCGAGCAACACTCCCGTCAGCGACGCAGCCCCGAAAAGCTCCGAGGAGGTTGCGCGCCAGGGACGTGGAGTTTCTCACGAGACAGGTAGAGGTTGCTGCGAAGGCAAGCCCGGCCTATTTCGACACCATACTACGCGGCCGGCTTCGCGATCTCTTGGTGGAGAAGGTGAGCCTGGAAACCGGGATGGAGAAGGAAGCGGTTAAGCGTGCGCTGGCTGATGCTAATCAGGGTCCGCGCCTGCTCAAGGATCTGGAGATTTACAAGCTACTATATTACTCTCCGCCGCGTGGAGCGGAAGCGCGTCTCCAATTGCTCAGACAGATCATCGATCGGGTGGAAGGCTGGAAGGCTTGAAGGTAGAGGACGCAGGCGNGAAATGCCAGCAGATCGTAGACCAGGTCAAGAAGGTCATCGTCGGAAANGAAGCCGTTCTGGAAAAGGTAATGCTTGCAATTCTCGCGAATTCTCACATACTCTTCGAGGATTATCCTGGACTCGCGAAGACACTGCTTGCGCGAAGCTTTGCCATGAGCATGGGCTGTGACTTCTCCAGAATACAGTTCACTCCCGATCTATTGCCGTCGGATATTACTGGGACATATGTGTACAATCTCAAAAGTGGGGAGTTCGACCTTCGACGCGGCCCNGTTTTCACCAATATCTTGTTGGCTGACGAGATCAACAGGGCTCCTCCCAAGACACAGGCAGCCCTCCTCGAGGCGATGCAGGAACGCCAAACAACCCTCGATGGGAAGACGCATCTCCTGACAGACCCGTTCATAGTCATCGCGACACAGAATCCGATCGAGTACGAGGGAGTCTACCCATTGCCTGAAGCGCAGCTCGATCGGTTCCTAGTCAGGCTGCAGCTCGGTTATCCGAACCGGGCGGAGGAGGTGGAGATTTTGAAGAGACGCATGCAACGGGCTCGTGAGGACGTTCAGCTTGAACCTGCTGCAGACGCCGCGACGATTCTTAATCTTCAGAAGACTGTTGAGGGAATTCATGTTGATGATGATGTTCTCAGGTATGTGACCGACATTGTCCAGGCGACGAGAGTGCAGCGGCAGGTCGAGGTCGGGGCGAGTCCCCGAGGCTCTCTTGCAATATTCAAGCTGGCCAGAGCCAGAGCCGTTTTCCACGGTCGAGACTTTGTAATTCCTGATGATGTGAAAGAGGTTGCCGCGCCAGCATTAGCGCACAGGCTGATCATGAAAGCGGAGTCGTGGGTCAAGGGTGTCGACCCGCGGCTTGTGGTGGATGAGATCCTGAAGGCTGTCCCAGTGCCTAAGGCCAGGTGATCCATCAAGAACTTGTTTACTAGGAAGGCCAGTCTCTATTTCGGGCTAGCAGCCGTCGTGCTGATACTCGGGTTGCTTCTACAAGACTGGCAGCTAGCAGCGATGGTTCTNCCACTNGCATCACTATTCTTCCTCGCNAACTTCTGGGGCCTTCCCGAAAAAATCGAATTGGTGATCAACCATCAGATTACTCCGACTGACAGTTTTGGAGACGAGAATGTATCGGTCCAGATCACGGTCTCGAACAGAACCGGTGACCAGCTGGGAAACGTTGAGGTCAATGAGCACCTGCCTGTCGAGGCCAAGCTGGAGTCGGGAGCGAGTCGTGTTCTGACACGGCTTGGAGGGGGAGAGAAGATTGAGCTTGTTCTGGAGTTTCCAAGCCCGATCCGAGGTCACTACTGGGTTGGGCCCCTAGTCGCGAGGGTCCAGGATCCATTCGGATTCTATCTTGTTGAGAAGAGGTCTGAGGTTGAGGTTCTCTCGATAATGCCTCGACCCGAGCCGATCAGGGGGGCTATGTTGCGGCCTCGTCACCTTGGTCCGTGGCCTGGAACGATACCGGCGAGAACGCTGGGTCCTGGGACCGAGTTCTACAGTATGCGCGATTATGTTTCAGGGGATGATCCGAAGCGGGTCAACTGGAAGACCTCGGCCAAGCATGCGCGTTTGATCGTCAACGAGATGGAGGCNGAGAGAGTTACCGATGTGATGATCGTTCTGGATACCGATGTGAGTTTCTATGAGACTGCNGAGGCGGAACTGTTCGAAAGGGGAGTCCGGGCNGCGGCTTCGATGGCCAGCCTCCTGCTCCGACAGGGGAACAGGGTTGGAATGATACTGCAAGGAGAAGAACGAGGAGTCGTCTCGCCTAGGTTTGGTAAGAGGCATGAGCGGAACATTCTCTTTCTTCTCGCGGCAGCGAAACCTGGCAGAGCACTGCTCTCGACCAGCTATGTGGTCACATTGCTCGCGCGTCTCTTGTTGCCTGCTAAGGCTCAGCTAGTAATCATATCTCCACTTCTAGACACNGGGATTGTCGGTGGGGTCCGACAGTTGGCATCGAGTGGATACAGCATCCTAGTTCTCTCGCCTTCACCGCGAGCACCGACCACGTTCGAGTCTGAACAGGAAGAGATCGCGTATCGAATGTTGATGCTTGAACGATCCAACATGCTGCTGGCCTTGGAGAAGATCTGCACGGTGACCCAGTGGCCAGCGAGCGTTCCTCTCTCGACGGTTCTCAGCGAGGTGAGACCTCCACGGCCGATGATACGAGTCTAGGCCTGGGATTAAGATCAGCCACTCTGATCCTAAGACTGCACTATTTGTTCTTGGCACCTTGGATCGTTTTCGCTTTTCCTTCCCAGATTTTTCTCGGCCTCGGAACACTGATTGTAATCGTAATCATCATTGTCGGACTAGTCGGGACGTTTGCGAAGAAGCAAGTGCATGCGACGCTCGCTTCCGTGACGCTGCTGGCTTTTCTCGTGGCCGGGAAGGCTAGAGTAGATCTGACCAGTGCTCCGAGCCCTGATACTCTAGTCCTGTTTCTCCAGTTTGTCGCGGTCATATTCTTCATGGAAGCATCTCGAGTCATCTTGTCCTTCGATAAGGAGAGGAGCGAGCTGGCCGGAAAAACGGATGGCATGTCGCAGGCTATCAGGGAAAGACTGAGCATGTGGGTCAAAGGCCAGCTAAGCAGACAAGCGCGATTGACTATTGGGGCGCTGGGACTTTCACTGGTCCTTCTCGTCCTAGGAGGCTTCACCAGCGTATCAATTAACCAGCTAGCCTTCTCCGCCGTTCTTGTCTTGCTTGTGGTCGGTGCTCTTGTTTTTCTGATAACGCAGAGACGTGAACCAGAAACAGGTCCAGTAACGCTCCCTTAGAGACTGACCCAACGCTTCAACAACACTTCACAGTTTCCCATCTGGTTTGTCCAAGAGCGTCATTCGGCACTCATGCCACACAAAACCGCTGCGCGAGACCCCCTTTTTCCAGAATCATCCGGTGTCTGGCACTGATAATGGGCGAGACAGGCCAAACAAAGCATGGTCCGGGCTTAGATTGGTCGAGTGATTATCCACGTTTCCAGCGTGGGCTCTGCCTTGAAGGATCGAGTGCCTGCTCAGGTCGCGAACCAGGGCTGATAATGGGCTAATCTGTACTCTGGAAGGTGCTATTAAGACGCTCACTTCTGCCATAGTTCCGTGAAAGACGAGAGCCTCAAACAGGCCTTCGATTACATCCAGAAAAACAAAGAACCATTCCTCCGAGACTTCCGAACACTCCTCCGACAACCCAGCATATCCGCACAGGGAAAAGGTATCGCAGATTGTGCCCGCATCGTCAAGAAGAACATGGACACTGCCGGAATCAAGACCCAGATTCTTCCCGAGAAAAACGGAAACCCGATCGTCTATGGAGAAGTAAAATCAAAATCTTCCAGCAAAACCCTTCTCATCTACGGCCACTACGATGTTCAACCTGTCGAGCCCTTGGAAGAATGGGACTCCGGACCCTTCGAAGCAAAATTGCAAGGCAAGAAGATAGTGTCGAGAGGTGCGGCCGACAGCAAGAACAACGTTACGAGCTGCATCAAAGCAACCGAAAGCTTTCTGAAAACGACTGGCGATGTCCCGCTCAACTTGAAATTTCTTTTCGAAGGCGAAGAAGAGATCGGCAGCCCACACCTTCCAGTATTCATCGACCAGAACAAAGAGCGACTGAAAGCCGATAGTGTCGTGTGTTACGACGGAGATTTCGACGAGACAGGTCGGCCCAAGATCAGCCTAGGCGTCAAAGGACTGCTCTATGTAGAACTAAGATGTAAAAAGGCCAGAGAAGATCTTCACTCATCCTACGCACCGTTGGTCGATAATCCAGCCTGGCGACTAGTCTGGGCACTGAACACGATGAAAAGCCCCGAGGGAAAGATATTGATCAAGGGATGGTACGATGACGTCGAGCCATTCACTCCCGCCCAGTCGAAACTGGTGAGTAAGATTCCATTCAGAGGAGAAAACTATCTCAAAGAATGGGGCCTCAAAAAATTCCTCAACGCAAAGACAAACAGAGAGGCTTTGAAAAAATACCTGATGGAGCCAACATGCACGATTTGCGGAATCAAAACAGGATACACCGGACAAGGATCCAAAACCGTGCTTCCCGGAAGCGCAATGCTGAAGATCGACTTCCGCCTCGTATACAACCAGAACCCGAAAAAACTACTCGCTGCGCTAAAGAGTCATCTTCATCAGCATGGGTTCGACGACGTTCAAGTCAAAGCACTAGGATTTTTGGAGCCTTCCCGGACGAAACCGTCTGCGCCAATTGCTAAGGCTGCAGATCGGGCCGCAAAGATAGCCTACGGACGTAGCCCNGTGGTTCTGCCGAGAAACCCGGCCTCTGGCCCAGATTACCTATTCACGAAACGACTAGGNTTAGACAGTATTTGGACAGGAAGCGGGCCGCCCTCTGCTTACAGCCACGCCCACGCACCAAACGAATATACGACAACAGATGATTTCATAGCAGGAATACGATACATTACAGCTATAATCCACCAATACGCCAGCATCGCCTGATCGCTCTCTACGATCACGAGGCAACCCCTTTGGGTCGACCGGGCTTCGACTGTGGTCCGGGTCATTCATCTTCGACGTTAGAGTCCTAGGTAAGGTTGGCTCTTGAACCGAGCAGGGCAGGTCGAGGTTAAGAACAGGCTAAGCCTCGGTTGCCATACATTATAGTGTCAAGAAAGGCATTCCAATATCGCAGAACGCCTGAGGTCTTTCTGGGATCTTTGCTGCGAACTCATCATGCGCAGTATCGGCCAACGTAAGCATCTTCGTAAATGAAGTAATCCAACAACCAGTGCTGATCGTCCCGGGAACCATCCACGTTAGCCAAGGAGAGATCATTCACTTCATGGTAAATCTGACTGACCCTGATAGCGCAGCGGACAACGTGACCTTGGTAGCTAGCGGACTTCCCAACGGCGCAAGCTTCCACCCTTCGACCGGAATCTTCTACTGGAACGTCAGCTCTGTACAGCCAGGCCCATATGTAATCACGTTCACGGCGACCAGCGACG
>JGI25382J43887_10000341_pt1 | contig 14821 bp, 20 predicted proteins | sample GraSoi013_1_40cm_3_FD_43887 | JGI IMG/M metagenome (IMG submission 43887) | reverse complement strand
CACCCCGCCGTGTAGTCGGGCCCGAACATGAAGTGGTAGACGAGGAGCTGCGAGCGCCCTCGGAAGAGGTCTGCCAGCGAGGCGCTCCCCTCGTCGGTCTCGAATCGATACTCCTTGTCGATCCGAACCCACGGCAGCTCCTGCCGCCGCCGCGCCAGCTCGTCGCTGCGCCGCGTCAGCTCCTTCTCAGCCTCGAGCAGCTCGAGCCGGGCTGCAAGCCACTCTTCACGTGTCCCGGTCATGTGCTTCGTCATCGCTCTTCTCTCCTTCTGCTTTGTCATCGCTCTTCTCTCCTTCCTGTCGCTACATCGGGGGCGTCAGCCAGAGACACCGGCGTTTCACATCGTTGGCGAGAGACCTGGAATCGACGACGGCGCGACGGCGATGACGATCCCAAGGGCGAGGATCGCGAGCGCCAGCGGCACGTCGATGGAGGCTCTCGGCGGCAGGAGCTTCTGCACGAGGACGAGGACGGCGACGACGGACATCCAGGTGACGCTCATGACGCCCAGCGCCACCAGCATCACCATCAGTCCGATGCTCGACCCGACGCAGTAGAGCCCGAACTGGAAGCCAGAGCGGCAATTCGTGCGGCAGCGCCGGCGGCAATAGCGTTTGAGCGGCGTGAGCTCGTAGACGCCGGCCGCGACCGTCAACACGCCGGCGGCGGAAGAGCCGTGCGGCTGGTACAGTGCGTAGACGGCGAGGCCGACTACCGTCCAGACGGCGAGGTACGACCCGATAAAGAGCAGCACGGCGCGCACACGGCCGTCGGCACGAGCGCATTCCAAGACTGCCGGAACTGCGCCGGGCAGCATCATCGTCGCCATCATTGGTACCCAGGCGGCGACAAAGAACGCGAACGAGCCGAGCTCGGTTGCGACGCCCATGTCCATCCCGTTCATCTGGTGAACGGCGATGACCCAGGACGCAGCGGCGAGCCCCATCGTTGCCGTCAGCGCGGCTGCCCTCGCGGCCGTCCTAGCACTTGTCATGGTGACGTAGAGGGAAGTCCGCGTCGCGCTCCGGTCCTTCAGCCAGTCATCGCCCTCGTAGACCATCCTCTCGAGCTTGCCCCTCGGCATCTGTTCCTCGACTGTCATCTGCTCTCCGCCTGCTGCTCCTGGCGCGTCGTCAGCCCGAGCCGGACGGAGAGAGCGTAGGACCGCGCCGCCGACTGCACCTCCGCCGCCGTAGATCACGGCGGTCTTGTTCTGAAGCAGCATGTCAACCCCCTTTGTGTTGAGTTCTCCGGCCCAATATCCGCGGTCGAATCGAAGCTCACAAGTAATGACACCATCCACATCCAAAAGGAATCGGCCGCTCCTTCCCAGACGCCGTCGGTGTCTCGAATAGGGACGGGAATCAGCGCGACGGCCCACGCTTTATCGTGCACGAATTCCCGACGATCGATGCGCGAGGAATCCCGCCCGATGTTCTCGAAGCGCTCACGAGTCGCTTGCTCGAGCTCCTTGAGAATAGCTGCACCGTCGTAATCGTAGACTCTGCAGGAGCCGAGCGAACCGCGAGGGTCTGCGAGGCGATCAAATACACCACGAGTCCTTGAACCCACGCGGTGACTCTTCCGCGCGCATGCGAAAATCGCTTTCGATAGGTACGAGTTTCTGCGCACTCAAGCCAACTTCAGAAGGTTCTCCGACTCGGGCGTCTCGGGAGACACCGCCCACCACGAAACCTCGCATTTACCAAGGCATTCTGCGCACTCCCTACGGAGGGAATCGTTACCCAACGTCATGAATGCGGCCGCTCATCCCGAGATCGTCTCCGCTGTTGTGGGCTTACCCCCAGGGTTGAGGCGCGACTCCCCTGGAGCCCCTGCAGCTCATCGCCAGGGTCTTCCATGATCTGTGCCCACCAGTAGGGTAGAAGGGATCTTCGAACGAAAACTCATCCAGTCCCTGAAGAGTCCAAGGAGGATTGCTATGGAAGCGGCGCCTTTGGAGTCCCTAGTGAGGGAGCACGCGCCGGTCCGGCGGGGTCATTTTCTGCTCAGTTCAGGCATGCACACCCCCTACTATGTGGAGCTCGAAGCGATTGTGCAGGATCCCGGTCTCACCGCTACCATAGGCCGCGCCATTGCCGAGCGGTTTCGGGAGCAACAGCCGCAGGCCGTGCTAGCTGTACTGGGGCCGGATGCCATCCTTGGCTACGAGGTGGCAAGCCAGCTCGGGGCGAAAGCGATCTTTGCGGACGGGCCGCTTGGACGTCGGACGCTGCGACCGCGGTTCCAGGTAAAGCCGGGTGAGCGCGTTCTCATTCTGATGGGCGTAATCGTGACCGGCGATTCGGCGAGGGGACTGATGCGCCTCGTTGCCGCGGCGGGGGGTCAAGTGACCGGTGCGGCGGTGCTGGTCGACCGCAGCAGCGTCCCGCTTCAGCTGGGGGTCCCGGTCGAAACGCTCGCTGTGTTTGATCTGGAAGCATACCACGCACCGCTATGTCCGCTCTGCTCAGCAGGCCAGCCCCTGGAACGGAGNATGGAGTAGACTGTTAGGCTCCCCCATCCCGTGCGATTAGGGCCCGTTGATCAAGCGGGGAGTTCAATGCTTTTAGAAACAGATGTATCAANTGTGATGCAGACATAACGGGAGGACAGTAATGAGAATAGTCGGCGTCGTGGTGGGGCTGCTNTTGATCGTAGTCGGTGTCGTCTGGATCCTGCAGGGCATCAACGTACTGCCCGGGAGCTTCATGTCCGGACGGCCGGGTTACGCCGTGCTAGGGTTGGTTGCCATAGTTCTGGGGCTGGTAGTCCTGCTGCGCAGCGCGCGCCGCAGGCCCGCCGTGGTAGGGCCCCGGACATAGCACCAGCGTGTCGCGGGCCGGGTCGAGGAGGCGGTAAAGGTAGAGAACCGAATCCTCTGAGGGAAATTCGCGAGCGATGACATCGAAGGAAAAGTCGTCGTCATCACGGGCGCGAGCAGCGGGCTGGGCGAGGCGACTGCGCGGCATCTCCCAGCGCAGGGAGCAACCGTTGGGCTAGGTGCACGACGCGTCGATCGCCTCCAGTCACTAGCAAATGAGTTGACCGGCAGCGGCAGCCAGGCGCTCGCCGTCACTCCAGACGTCACCCACCATGAGCGAGTGCCGATATCAGCGGAACGCGCCCGGGTGACCGAGACACACCAGCCAAGCCCTCTAAGTTGTCCTTCAAACTTCTTACCCCGACCCTCCTAGAAATCGGTCCAGGGCGGCGAGCACCACGGGCTCNATCAGTGCCGGAGCGTGCGCAACCCCGAGGACCGGCACCAACTCTCCTACCGGTAGCACCTCCACCATGCGCCGAGCCTGCGGCTCCGAGAGGACGTCACTTTCCGTTCCCCACACGACAAGGGTCGGGCAAGTTAGGCGCTCGAGAACAGGCCATAGGTTGGGCCGTGGGGCCGGACTTCCTGGGGTGGGCGGCCGGAAGTACGCCGGGTCCATTTTCCAGATCCAATGGCCGTTCGGTCGCCGCCGCAATACACCGAGTGCGAGTTCCCGCTGATCCGCCTCAGTGCGGCTGGCCACGACAGGAGACACCTGCCGTCTGTATGCCATCGCCTCTTCCAGCGTCGCGAACTCCACCGGCCTCCTGGCTACCAAATCCATGATCCGCTGGCTGCCTGCCTCGCGGTCCGGCCCAATATCGTTGATGACAAGGCGCGCCACACGCTCAGGGTGCGCTCCGGCATAGACCATCGCCATCGCGCCGCCCATTGACGTGCCGATCAGGCCAAACTTCTCCATCTCCAGTTGGTCGACGATCGCCTCCAGGTCACCTACTCGATCGTCCAACGGATAATCCTCGGTGGGCGACCACGCGCTCTCCCCATGGCCGCGCACGTCCGGGACGATGAAATGGAAACGGTCCTGGAAATGCCGGGCTAGCCCGCTAAAGGCTTCGGCACTCGAAGTGTATCCGTGGATACAAAGAATGGGTGACGCGTCGGGGTTTGCCCCAGTCCAGGTAGTGCAGGCGCAGTCCGTTAACCGTAAGGAATTTGTTTCTCCGGCTGCGCGGGGGGTCGTCATTGGATGGCTCCGGGAACGGAGTTCGGAAGATCCGCTCTGCTTCCTGGCTGTAAGCAGGATGGACCGAAGGTGGTTCGAGAATACACGGCGGTCTCGGGGAGATCGCAGAGACCCTTGAGGGCGCGCAGGTAGCGAATATAAGGGAATCTCTCGCTCGTATATACTGGAGACACCANAGGCGTGATGGCAAGCTGATCGAGGTGTAGTATGACTGAGCGGATGCCGGGACACGACGCAACCGAGAGCGCGACGCGTGAGTNCGAGGACCTGGGACACCGGCTGGAACAGCATCGCGTGGAGCTGACGGCGCACTGCTACCGGATGCTGGGGTCCGCGTTCGAGGCTGAGGACGCCGTGCAGGAGACGCTGCTGCGGGCGTGGCGCAGCCTCGATCGCTTCGAAGGCAGAGCCTCTCTGCGCTCGTGGCTCTATCGCATCGCGACCAACGTGTGCCTCGACATGCTGGATGGCAAGGAACGTCGCGCCCGGCCCATGGACCTTGGACCCGCCAAGACGGCCGATGCACCTCTCGGCGAGGCGCTGCCGGAGGCCACGTGGATTCAGCCCATCCCCGATGGCCGTGTACTTCCCGAGCACGCTGATCCGGCCGAGCTGGCCGTGTCACGGGAGACGGTCCGCCTCGCCTTCATCGCCGCGCTGCAGCACCTCCCGCCGCGGCAGCGGGCAGTGCTGATCCTCCGGGAGGTCCTGCAGTGGGAGGCGACTGAGGTTGCGGAATTGCTCGAGACCACAGTCGCATCGGTCAACAGCGCCCTCCAACGAGCCCGAACGACGCTCGCTGCCGGCAAGGTCACCGCCGACGCGCCGTCCCCGCCCATGGATAAGAAACACCGGGGTCTGCTCGCCCGTTACGTCGACGCCTTCGAGCGATACGACCTCGACGCTCTCACCTCGCTGCTGCACGAGGACGCCGCCTGGTCAATGCCGCCGTACGCGCTGTGGCTGCAGACCCACCGCGACATCCGCCGGTGGTGCCTCGGCCCGGGCATCGGCTGCCGCGGCTCGCGCCTGGTCCCGACCGCGGCGAACGGGTTGCCGGCGTTTGGGCATTACAAACCGGGCCCGGATGGCTACACGCCCTGGTCCCTGCAGGTCGTCGAGACGTCAGGAGGTCGGATCAGCGGGATCACGTTCTTCCTCGATACCGCGGCCCTATTCCCGCTCTTCGGCCTGCCCCCGCGGCTTGGGTCGTAGCGTCGTCTCGAGGCGCACCACATCGCGGAGCCCCATCAAGGCGAGCAGGTCTCGCAGTTCTCTGCATGCATGGCGGAGCCGGAGCTGTCGCCCGTGCCGCCGGGCGGTGAGCTGCAGCCGGGCCAGGGCATCGACCGTGACGGCGTCCGGGTCGACCAGCGCGCCCAGGTCGCAGACGACGGAACTCGCGTCGCTCTCCTTGAGCAGCGTCCGGACGCACTCGCACAACACCTTGATGTCGGTACGAGTAATCGGAGCGCTGATCACCAGGAGGATTGTCCTCGGCTCGTGAGGCAGTCGCAGCGCACTCACCGGTCTACAGATAGAGACCGCTCGGCGGGCTGAAACTCATCGTCATCTGGACATGACCACCGATGAGTTTCGCATCCCCGCGCCGTCTAACTAGTTGACCGGGGCCGAGCAGAGTAAGACTGACGACGACCGTCGCAGACTACATCAACAAGGTGGGGCGATGAGATCAGGTGCCAGTACGTGGAGTCGCTACTTAGTGCCGTTGGGCCGCGCTGCGTTCGCTGCAGTCTTCGTGTTGTTCGCGCCGGCCAACTTCTCGCCGCAGGGCATCGCTTGGGCCGCCCAACAGGGTGTGCCATTCGCACGGTTGTTGGTACCGCTGGCCGGCCTGATTTCGCTGGCAGGAGGGCTGAGCGTCATTCTGGGGTACCGGGCAAAGATCGGCGCGTGGCTGCTGATACTGTTCCTCGTGCCCGTAACAGTGATGATGCACAATTTCTGGGCCGTGAAGGATTCGATGATGGCGCAGATACAGCTAGGGTTCTTCCTGGCGAACCTGTCCAGGATCGGCGGCGCATTGCTCATCGCATACTTCGGCGCCGGGCCGCTGAGCTTTGACGCTCGGGCCGCCGAACGGTGAGGGGCGCGCAGATTAAGGAGGAGATCGAGATGCGCAAGATCGTTGCAGCGTTGTTCATGTCCCTGGACGGCGTCGTGGAGTCGCCAGAGAACTGGACCACCCCATTCTTCAACGACGAGGTGTGGCAGGTGACCAGCAAGGGGATGGCCGCGTCGGACGCCCTGCTGCTGGGCCGGCGCACGTACGAGGTGTTCGCCGCCTACTGGCCGGACAAGACCGCCGACGATAGTCCATACGCAGACTACATCAATAACACCCAAAAGTTCGTAGTCTCCAATACCCTGAAGTCGTTCGAATGGCGGAACTCGAGGCTGATCACCGGCGACATCGTGGGACAGATCACCAAGCTGAAGCAACAGCCCGGGAAGAACATCACCATCCTCGGCAGCGCCACGCTTGTCCAGTCGCTGCTGCGCAAGGGCCTTCTCGACCAGCTCGCGCTCTTACTCGATCCAATCGTCGTGGGGACAGGGAAGCGTCTGTTCGAAGACTGGAGGGGCCAGGTGCCTCTGAAGCTCGTGGAGTCCCAGGCGCTCAGCAACGGCGTCCTCTCCCTTACCTACGAGCCGGCAGGCAAGTGAGGCGCCACACAGAGGGGATCAAAGTTGATTAGCGGAGGGAGTCAGATGCAGAAGATTACCCCGTTCTTGTGGTTCGATGATAAAGCCGAAGAGGCGATGAAATTTTATGTGTCGATTTTCAAGAATTCTAAGGTCGTGGGCGTCACTCGCTATGGAGCCGAAGGCCCCGGACCCAAGGGAACGGTCATGACCGCTGCATTCCAGCTGGAGGGGCAGGAATTTGTCGCACTGAACGGTGGGCCGCAATTCAAATTCACCGAGGCCATCTCGTTTGTCGTGAACTGCGAGACGCAGAGAGAAGTCGACGAGTTGTGGGAGAAGCTTTCCAGTGGCGGGAAGAAAGACAGATGCGGGTGGCTGAAAGACAAGTATGGTTTGTCATGGCAGATCGTTCCCACGGTGTTGCCGAAGATGTTGCAAGACAAGGATGCTGAAAAGGCGAGAAGGGTCATGAAAGCGATGCTTCAGATGGACAAGATCGACATTAAGACACTCGAGCGAGCGTACGAGCGCCCATAGTTGGATGACCGAGAAGGAAAGCACCGTAGTGTAGGGGCGCACCCCGGCCCGCAACCGCGTGGCCGGGAGCGACGGGTTCGAATCCCGTCCGGTTCCTTCCCTCTCCAACGCAGATCACAGTAAGCGTTCCAAGGCGCCCAGCACTACGGGCTCGATCAGCGCTCGTCAATTCACGGTGGGGCGGGGATGGCAGTGCGTTGGGGCCCAACGTAGGCGCCGACCGCGTCCCATACTTGGGGCAACTCCTGGCCTAGGCGCCAGGCTGCAACGCCCCCGAGACCGTGGCGCGTCGCTAGGTCGAGCTTGTGCTCGATACTGCGTGCGTTTTCGAAATATACGGTCCGGGTCCGCGTCCTGAAGTACGGCACGTGCGCGTCTCGATCCCACAGAATCCGCGCCCCAAAGCGAGCAGCGCGGTTCTCCGCCTCTCGCATTGAGACTCCCACTCCGCGTCCACGCCTCGGCCAATCATACCCGTAAAACGCGAGACCAAGCAGAACTTTTTGGGGGCCGACCTCGTCAGCCGCAAACCTGGCCACTTGTTCAACCCATGGCAACGCCGCCACTGGGCCGGGCGCACTCGTACTCCAATGCTGATCATAAGCCATCACGATGACCGCATCGCTGACGCGTCCGAGAGCGGCCAGATCGAAGGCCCCCGCCCAGTTACTGTCGGGCCAATCCTGTGTCTTCCCGGGGACGGCAATCGTAAACGTCTTGCCGCGGGCGTGGACTCCTTTGCTCACCTCGGCAACGAAGGAGCTGAGCGCCGCCCGGTCCTTCGGCGACACGTTCTCGAGGTCGAGACTGACGCCGTCGTACTGGTACGCATCGAGTACCAGGAGGATCCGGTTTACTGCCTGGGCCCGGGCCGTCGGCCGCGTTAAGACGGCATGCGCGACCGCGCGGCTCCAATCGCCTCCCACGAAGTTGGCGACCCGGAAGTGCACCTCGCTCCCCAGGCGGTGGGCTGCCTCCACGACCCCGGGGTCGTGCACCCCGTAGAGCCGGCCTGTCAGATCGAGGAGGGTGAAGTTGGTTGTGATGATCCAGCTTATCCGATGGCCGTGAGTGAGTAGTGTCGTCAATGAATCCTGATCAGCGTCGACATAGTAGGCAACCACGACAGGAGGCGAACGACGTTCGATATATGCGCCTGTGGCGGTTCCAGCGAACGCGGCGCTCGTGAGGATTCCCACCAGCGTGTAGAGTACGCCCCTGCGAATGATGTCCAGCAATGCAGACTCCTCCTGTGGGCGGAGCCAAGCGGCCGAAAGTCATCGGCTCCTGGGCTTGAGCCGCGCCAATACTAATGCGCTCGATTATGTCCAGGGGGGACGAACGGTTCTGCGATCCAGCTGGCTGAGCGCCCCGACGCGTCTGCAACAGCAAAGAACCAGCGTAGGGTTGTCGATTGGTTCGATGCTATCGTGAGGAGTCCTGCACGCCTGGGAGAGGGTGCAGGATGAGAGGTTTGTTGAGGCCTACTCTCTTTCTTCTCGAACAGATCAAGACACCAGTCGTTGACCCTCATCAGCTGCCCAGGCGGATACTCGAAGTCACACTCCTCGATCAACGAGAAACCGAGCTTGCGACAGATCGCATTCGACGCGGCATTCGACACGACGGGAATGCATGCATGAATTGATGTTTCTGTTCCAGACGCGCTCGGGCAACAGCAGCTTCGGCAGCCTTTTGTGGCAATGCCTCGACCCTGATAGGCAGGTAGAACAAACCAGCCCATCTCGTAGATCAGTTGGTCACGCCAGGTCCTTTCCCAAAAGCCGATACCGCCCACGGCTTCGAATGCGGGACCCCAGACGANCTTGAACATGGAGGCCGTCCCAGTTTCCGGGAGACGCAAGTAACACTGGTGCCGTCGAACTATCTGCTCCTCACTCTCGGGCCCGCCGAGGTGCTTCATCATGTCCGGGTCGCCCATGAGCTTTTCGAGGAGCGGCAGGTCCTCTTCACTCCAGGGCTGAAGCTTGACGGCTGAGTATTTTTTCCTGCGCCTTGGATATTCAATCTGTCACCCGGTTCCATATTAAACTCGCCTGTCACGCGTGGTCGCAGGAAATGCTTGCTCCACCCCAGCCAGAAAGCGTTCCAGGGCGGCCAGCACCACGGGCTCAAGCAGAGTCGGTGCGTGTCCAATGCCGGGTACCGGCACCAACTCTCCTCTCGGCAGCACCTCCACCATGCGCCGAGCTTGCGCGTCTGAAAGGACATCACTCTCTGTCCCCCACACCACCAGGGTCGGGCAGGGCAAGCGTTCGAGAATCTGCCACAAGTTGGGCCGTGGGGCCGTACCTCCCGGTTTGGCCTGCCGCATGTACGCCGGGTCCATCTTCCAGACCCAATGGCCATCCGGTCGGCGTTGGAGGACGCCGAGCGCGAGTTCCCGCTGGTCCTCGTCGCTGCGCGCGGCAACGATTGGCGACACCTGTCGCCGGTAGGACATCGCTTCCTCCAGCGTCGCGAACTCCACGGGCCTGGCCTCCACCAGCTGCATGATCCGCTGGCTGCCTACCTCGCGGTCCGGCCCGATGTCGTTGATGACTAGGCGCACCACCCGTTCAGGATGCACCCCGGCGTAGACCATAGCCATGATGCCGCCCATAGAAGTACCGATCAGTCCAAACTGTTTCAACCCCAACCGGTCGACGATCCCTTCCAGGTCACCTACTCGATCGTCCAATGTGTAGGCTCCCGTGGGCGACCACGCACTTTCCCCATGGCCGCGCACATCGGGGACGATGAAGTGGAAACGGTCCCGGAAGCGCCGGGCCATAGCGTTGAACGCTTGGGCACTCGAAGTGTACCCGTGGATACAGACAATTGGCGGTGCGCCAGGGCTGTCCCAATCCAGATAATGCAAACGCAGCCCGTCAAGCGCGAGGAACTTGCTCCTCGGTTGCGGAGGGGTCGTCGTCGTAGCAGTTCTCCTCCATCGGGAACGGAGTTCTGTAGATCGACCGATGGCCCCCGGTGGTCGGTCTGATCGCGATACATTTAGACGAGTACCTGGTACCGTAAACGTCGAATAACGGAACCAGGTACCGTGAACTCTGATGAAGGGCATACTCACACACAAGCCCGTTCAAGTCACAATCCTATCCTGGATAGCCCTCTCTATACTCTTGGGTCTTGCAATCTCAAGCAGGGGACTGCCGTTTCTTGACCGGCTGCCCATCTTTCACGGCAAGAATGCTCTTGATGTCTTGAAGATCATGCAAATCAACGCTGCCTGGGGGCTGTGGTTCTCGGGCTGGTTCTTCTGATCACGCGTGGTCGAAGGGAAAAACTCTCCGTGCCGGGCAGGGTTACAGCGAACCGAGAACTCAAGTACCTTCTGGCGTACCTCGTCGTCGCTCAAATTGCCGGATACACAGTTGGCCGGCTACTCGGGATTCACCCGATCAGCCTCCACCTCCCAGGAACGCTCTATGGATTGTATGACCGGGTTTCACGGTTTGAGGTGATGGTGTGGAGCGTCTTCAACTTTGTCGTTTACGCCGCGCTTCCATACTTGTACTTTCGGCGCAAAGGATATACGGACACCGCTCTCAACCTTCGCTCGAAAAACCCTAGAAGAGATTATGTGCTCATTGTTTCCGTTCTGGTCGTTGAAGGTATCGGGGAGCTCGGTGGGTTCTCACACGCGCTGTTTGGCCTCACGCCGCATCAGTTTGTAGTGGGGGGATCGCTCGCGTTTGTCGCCAACCTCTTTGGTACGGGGCTTCCCATCATGGTGTTTGTGTACGCCCTGCTGCTCCCTCGGTACATTGCCCTGACCGGTTCCCCAATCACGGCTGCTTTACTGGGCGGGTGTACCTATGCGCTGGTCCACTTCTTTGAAGGCTGGACGGACTATACAAGCCTCTTTGGGCTGTTCACTTCGGTCGGATTTCTCATCTTACAATATTTTGTTCCAGGCATTATCAAATCAACTCTCACCATTCGCTCAGGGAATGCGTGGGTCCACCTGTGGGGGTATCATGCCATTGCCCCGCATGTGCTTATTGATGCGCCGCACTTTGTCGAAATGCTTGATATCAAATAGGGTTCAAGGACCGCGAGGAGGTTCAGATGGCGCGCGTGAGGTACCTGGTCAGTGACGTTGAGCGTTCCATCGCTTTCTACACCAAGCACCTTGGTTTCAAACTGGAGCAGCAATCGGGACCGGCGTTTGCCAGCGTTGTGAAGGGCGATCTCACTCTCCTGCTCAGCGGTCCCCAGAGTTCAGGTCACCGCCCTTTGTCCGATGGCCGCCGGCAGGAGCCGGGCGGATGGAACCGGGTCGTCCTGAACGTGGATAACCTGGTTTCTCACGTTGCGACGCTGAAACAGGCGGGCCTGCATTTTCGGAGTGAGATCGTTACGGGTCCGGGGGGCAAGCAGATCCAACTGGAAGATCCCGATGGCAATCCGGTCGAGCTCTTTGAGCCTGCCTCTCCCTGACGCCTAGCGTAGAGGTCTAGGGGGCATGAACCTCCGTGCGTCACTCGCGTTCGGAACCAGTCCAAAGAACGCGCAGATCGCTGGGAGGAATAGCCATGATCCGAAGACTCGCACTGCTCATCGTATTGGTGGTGGTGATCGTTAGCGTCCCCGCTCCTGCCGCGCGCGCAGCGCTTCCGCCGGCAAGTCTCGCGAAGGCGTTGCAGCAAGTGGACCAGCTCCTGGATCGAGCATTCCGGAACCTCACTGCGGCTGATGAACTCGTCGAGAAGAAGCAGATGGCCGCAAAGGACCCAGCGGTGGACCGAGCGATGCGGCTGACGCGAGAGGCTGAGCAAAAGATCCAGAGCGCGCTTGCCATGGTTCGGGCTTTGGGATCAACCAANCCCTCCAAGGAGCAGTTGGCGCAGATCGAGCGGCTCATCGGGGAGGCGCGCGCTCAACTTCGCGAGGCAGAAACCTCAATCGACCGGGCCGCTCAGAGGACCCAGAACCATAAGCTCCTCCGTGGCCTGGTCACGGGCGCTGACCACCGGATAGACGAGGCAGTCAAGATGCTGCGGCGGATCGCCGCAAGCCTGTCCTAACTCTCCGGGCATCGCGTAGGGGGCCGAGCGCGGCGAGCCGTCGAATCGACTCGGCCCCCTAGAAGACCCCTTCCGCAAGTTGATCCCGCACTCCTTATCTGGCCGGGAGAAACTCTTGCGAGTTTCTCCGCTCCCGGACGCGCTGAATAGTGCCGCCGCAACTGCACATCGATCTGCGCCCATGCGTTCTCGATGTAGTTGCGCAGCGTGACCAGCCGGTCATAGGTGCCGATGAGGAATTGCAGCGCTGCGATGATGACGCCGAGACCAATCACCCCGCCCATCGGAGTCCCTCCCGGATTCAATGCTCACACCAGGAGACCCTAGAAACACCAGAGAACAGTACGGTGCGTTTTGAGGAGGAGGAACGGCATGCTCGATCCGCGGATCGAAAAACTCGCTAGGGTGCTGGTGCACTATTCCTTGCAGATCCGCCGCAACGATCTCTTCCGCATCGCCGGGCCATCGCTGGCGACGCCGCTGATCCGGGCTGCGTATGCGGAGGCGCTGGCGGCGGGCGCCAATCCGTACGTGCGGGTTTCTCTCGAGGGGTTGGAAGAGATCTTCTATCGTCAGGCCGCCGACGAGCAGCTACGGTTTGTGTCCGAGCTGGACCGCGCGGAAATCGAGCAGGTGGACGCGACGCTGGGGATCGGCGGCCGGTGGAATACGCGCGATCTCACCGGCGTGCAACCGCAGCGGCTGGCGAGCCGGCGGGAGGCGATGAGCGGACTGCAACGGCGTTTTCTGGAGCGGGCGGCCAAGGATGAACTGCGCTGGTGCGGCACNCAGTATCCGACCCACGCCGAAGCGCAGGACGCCGAGATGTCGCTGCTGGAGTATGAGGACTTCGTCTTTACCGCGGGGCTGTTGCATGAGAGCGACCCCGTGGCAGCTTGGGAACGGGTACGGGCGGAGCAGGCGCGCATCGCCGCATTCCTCGACCGGTGCAGCACCATGTCGTTTCGAGGTCCGGATGTCGATCTGACGGTATCCGTGGCCGGCCGGACCTGGATCAACGCCGCGGGGGAGAAGAACTTTCCAGACGGTGAGGTGTTCACCGGACCGATCGAGGATTCCGCCAGCGGCAGGGTGCGGTTCTCGTTCCCCGCGATCTTCCACGGCCGCGAGGTGGAGGGGGTGGAGCTCACCTTCGAGCGCGGCAAAGTCGTCCAGGCGCGGGCGGCCAAGGGGGAGGACTTCCTCCACGCGATGCTGGACACCGACGCCGGCGCGCGTTACCTGGGAGAACTGGCGTTTGGCTTGAACTACGGGATCCCCAAATTTACTCGCAACATTCTGTTTGACGAGAAGATTGGCGGCACGATGCACATGGCTCTGGGCATCGGATATCCGGAGACCGGCTCGAAGAACACGTCCGGGCTGCACTGGGACATGATCTGCGACCTTCGGGCAAACGCTGAGGTGCGCGCGAACGGGGAAGTAATTTATCGCAACGGGAAATTTACGATCTGACACGTGCCCGCATTCTTACGAGCGGCGTAGATCTTCAATTAGTTCATCAAACATCTTCTGCGTTTCTTCCGAGACCTCATCCGCCATCTCCGCGTAGGACTGATGTTCCATGGTCTTCACCTGGATGTTCTGGAGCATGTTCGCCTCGATCTCGCGCAGGAAGCTGATGACGTCGTCGGTGGGGAACTCGCCAAACTCGTCCGACTTCAACCGTCGGACGAATTCATCCAGGCCCACCATCTCGACCATGCAGAGTTGNTCGTACAGCTCCCAGAGCCGCTCGTTCGTGGTCCTGCCCTCCGAGGTGGGGTGGGAATTGTCGCCCATGTTCGCGTCGGTCCCTCCGATTCCTCCCGCGTGCGATCAGGCGTCCGTGTGGCGCACGCGGTGCATCTTCACGAAATTGACACGCCCGCGGACGACGAGGGGGGCTGAGCCGACGATGATCACGGTGTCCCCGATCTCCGCAAGCCGCCGGCGCAGGAGCTCATCTTCGAGGTGGGCAATCATGGCATCCGTGTTATCCTCGAATGTCGTCGCGAAGCACTGCACCCCCCACCATAACGCCAGACGACGCGCCGTTGTTTCTTGTTCTGTGAACGCAATGAGGGGTGCATGCGGTCGGAGTTTCGACAACAACTGCGCCGTGAGTCCCGAGCGGGTCATGACGACGATTGCGCGCGCCGAGATGTCATGGGCAACGGTTGCTGCCGCGTGCGCCAGGGAGATGGTGGTGCCCTCCTGCGCCGGGCCGCGCGCGCCAAAGATGGTGGGGGTGGACGACTCGATCACACGGGCGATCCGGTCCATCATCTTGACGGCCTCGATGGGATATTCGCCCACCGCCGTCTCGGCAGACAGCATCACCGCATCGGCGCCGTCCAGGATGGCGTTGGCGACGTCTGAGGTTTCCGCGCGCGTGGGGCGGGGGCTATGCACCATGGATTCCAACATCTGGGTGGCGATGATCACGGGGATGCCGGCCGCGTTGGCCTTCTGAATGATCGTGTTCTGGAGGACCGGCACCCATTCCGCATCAAGCTCGACGCCCA
>JGI25382J43887_10000339_pt1 | contig 14857 bp, 18 predicted proteins | sample GraSoi013_1_40cm_3_FD_43887 | JGI IMG/M metagenome (IMG submission 43887) | reverse complement strand
AGGTCCTCCTGGCCGGACGTGACCAACCGGAAGTCGGCCCGACGCGGCTTGGTCTCACCGAGCCGGTACACGTCCTTCGATTCCAGCACCCGGAGAAGCTTACCTTGGGCCTCAAGCGGGAGGCTCGGGAGCTCGTCGAGGTAGAGCGTTCCTCGATCGGCTGCTTCGATGAACCCCACATGCTCTTTCACCGCTCCCGTGAACGCTCCCCGGCTGTGACCGAAGAGCATGCTCTCGACCATGTCGCGTGGCAACGCAGCGCAGTTCACAGGTACGAGGGGTCCCCGCCGACCGCTCACGGCATGAATGCGCCGCGCGAACAGGTCCTTCCCTGTTCCAGTTGCTCCGATGAGCAAAATTGGGAGCGGAGTCAAGGCGAAGCGATCAGCCAGCGCGACAGCCTGCCGAAAGTTGGGAGAGCGTGCGATAATCTGGACGTCGCCGTTTAGAAGTGGCGAGAACAGACGCACGGCCTCCGTCATGGTTGCTCTCCTTTCGGCAACCGTGGGGTCGTCAGGCTGTCCGCATCCGCGTCGGTCTTGATGATCCGCGGCGTTAGGAACAGATAGAGCTCCGTCTCACTCTTGCGCCGGTCGGCGCTGCCAAATAGCCCACCGATGATCGGGATGCCGGACAGGATCGGAATGCCAGTTTGCGTGACGTCGCGCTGCCGATCGCGCAACCCGCCGAGCACGATGGTGTGCCCGTCCTTGACGAGCACCTGCGTCACCGCCTCTCGCGTCGAGATCACCGGCGCGTCAAACTGGACCTCGCTGGTGGCCGCGTTGACCTCCTGCTGAATGATCAACGACACGTAGCCGTCCTGATTGATAGTCGGCCGAATCGTGAGCTTGGTACCGACGTCACGGTACTGCACGACCTGGTCGCGCGTGGGGGTCTCCGTCGGCAACGAGCGGCTCACCTGCACGAACGGTCGCTGCGAACCCACGAGCAGCCGCGCCTCGGTATTGTTCGAGGCTACCAGCACCGGACGCGACACGATTTGCACGTCGCCCTTGCTCGCCGCCGCGCGCAGCGTGGCGTCGATCTGGGCATGGCCAACGTTCATCAAGCGAATGACCAGGTCGCCGAGCCCGCCGCCGGTCGATGTCGCGTCGACAGTGCCGGTTCCCCGGTCGACGGACTGCGGGGGGAGAAAGATGTCCGCACCGAAGGAGAACGTCCGGTCGTGGCGGGCTTCCACGATCAAGACCTCGATCAGCACCTGAAGCGGCCGGATGTCGAGCTGCTCGACCGCTTCTTGCAGCACCGCGAAGTCGACTTCGGAGGCACGGATCAGGAGCGAATTCGTCAACGGGTCCGGGACGATCGTCACCGCGCCCGTGAGCGTCGCCGGCCGTGCCCCTGGTGCGGCCGCTCCGGCCGCCTGAGTCGGTGGCGCCGCGCCCTGGGGCGGGACGACGTTGCGACGTAGCTCGTCGGAGAGGGTCGGCGTCGCCAAGCCTGGCCGTCCGGAGAACTCGCCGCCCGCCCCGAAGAGCAGGTTCACGGTCGCCGCGACGTCCGCAGCGCGGGCGTGCTTAAGACGAATGACGAAGAGCCGAACGTCCCCCTGCGCCCCACCACCCTGTCCACGGCGGTCAGGCAGTTGGGCCGTCAGGCGGTCGGCGGCTTCGAGGGGGCGGGGCCCTACGCGAAAAAAAGTGGAGTCTTCGCTGAACTGGAGGTTCTGCGATTCGACGATCCCCTTCAGGAGCGTTCCGACGGCACTCCGAGGGACCGGCCCGGGAGTCTCGAACGAGACGCGCGCTGGCTGTAGGGTTCCGACCAGTACGGGCTTGGCCAGGTAGCGACCGAGGGCTTGGATCACCCCCCGGAGGTCCGCATCCACGAACCGGACCGTAAGGCTGTCGTTGCGAGCTTTCACACCGCTCGTGTCCTGCGCTGAGAGCGCCACGGCCAGCAGCAGCGAACTGACCCCCAGACCGCCCGACCGCCTGACCAGCTTCATTTCCACGGCTCCCTCACCGTCAGCGCCCACGTAGTGTCGAGCCCTACGATCAACACCCGATGACGATCGATGCTCTTCACGCGCAACGCTCCCAAGGGCTCGCCCCGTCGGACGACGCGCGGTCCGTCGGCGCCCGGCACACCTTCCAGGAGCGCGGTCGGATTGCTCCCGCCATCCCATACGATCCCGACGAGCATCAGCGCCGGCTTGGGCGGCGTCAGTGCGGCTGTTTGCCCGGCCCGCAATGGGTCGTACTCCACAGTCGCGGGCCGACGTGTGATGCGGAATGGATCGTGGGCGACGGCCGCCACTGCGAACGAATCCAGCCCCATCGGTCGAGCCAGCGCGGTCGGGACCGACTGCGGCGCAGACCGGTCGGGCAGCCGGATCCGAACGATGGGCCAGGCCGCCACGCGTGTCCCTACCGTGACACCGAGCAGAAGTAGGCCTGCGGAAACGGCCTTCACGGCTGCGCCGTTCAAGTTTCCCCTTTCCCCCTTCCCGGTTCCTGCCGTTCCAAGAACCATCCCGTCACTGTTACCTCGACTCGCAAGACTTCCGGCGTGCCGTCGCCTGCGTTGGGATCGGACGCGACGATCCGCAGTTCCTCCACCGAGAGGACCGCATCGCCCAGTTCGAGAGCACGCAGAAAGCTCATGACCCCGCGAATGTCGGACTCCAGCGCCGCTCGCACCCGCACGCGTCGCAGCCGGCCGGCCAACGCAGAGTCGGAGAGCTGATCGGTGCGCTCGAGCTTGGCCCGGTTGCGCGAAGCCGCCAGGTTCAGCCGGCCCGACAGGTCGGCGAGCGCCTCGGCAGGCGTGTCGCCTGACAAGAGCTTCGGCGCGAGACTCACGACGGCGCGCGTCAGCACCCCCGCGGAGTCCCGGAGCAGCGGAGCGTCGGCGAGATCGGACCGCACGCGGACCAACACCGCCGTCCGCTCTTGCAGGCCCCGCCCGGCCGCGACGGCTCGGCGGACAGCCCACGGGACAGCTCTGAGAAGCAAGAAACCCGCCAGGACGACCGACCCACCTAGCTTCAACGCTCGCAGATCTCTCTGCGTCATGGCCCTTCTCCTTTGCTGGCCGGGCCGAAGACCACCGTGAAGCGTTCCCATTCTCGTCCACGGGAGGCTTCGCGCACGACCGGCCCTTCGAGTCGCGGGCCCGCTACCGTACTGGACCGTTCGAGCCGAGCCACGACGTCGGCAGCGCGCCGCGCCAGGCCCGACATGACACCGCTCCCGTCGGGTCTCCAGGTGAATGAGGTCAGGACTGCCGAGTCGGGAAGAGCCGCGGCGATCGCCGCGAGGACGGTCAGGCTCCGCCCCCGCGTCTGCTCTGCCTGAGTCACGGCGCGAACCGTGGCCTCCGCCTCGCGTAGCTCGCGTCGTGCTGTGAGCACCACGCTGAGCGGCGTGCCGAGCGCTGTCAGCTCGCGCTCAACCGAGCGGCGCTCCCACGCCAGCCGCAGTGCGAACAGCGCGCCGGCAGCAAGCCAGGCGCTCGCTGCGCCGATCCGGAGGCGCCGCATGAGTTGTCGCTCGGCACGCTGCCGCGCCGCTCGCTCCGACGTCGGCAGGAGCACCAGTGGAGCGGCTTCGTCCGCCGGTGCTATCCGTTCGACCGATAGGCCGGCGGCTCGGGCTCCTGCTACGATTGCCTCGACCACGGGCTCCTCCACCGCTGCCGCCCGAGCCACGCGCCCGGCACCGTTGCCGACCCAGACAGCGTCCGTCGTCAGCGGCTTCCCGTTCTTCCGGAAGAACCGTCCGGCCTGGTGCGCGACCAGCGCGGCCAGTGCTTGCGGCTTGACCGGGGGGAGATCCGTGAGTGTGCGGAGCTGCACGAGCGGGCGCTCTAGCGCGACCGCCAGGCGACCGCACGGCCGCGGAGGCTCGGCGGCGAGCCGGGCGATGGCGTCCGAGAGCTCCGGGAGATCCGCGTAGGTCGCCTCGGCCGACCACTTGACGGTGCCATGCTCCCGCGCTTCAGCGCGGAGCGTGTCGCGGCCGACACGGAGACGGAGCACACCGCCCCTCGACCGCTTCATTCCGTCTCCCTCCGGATCACGGCGAGCCGGTCGGGCAGCGGCACCAGGGTCAGCGTTGCTCGGGCGACGATGGGCTTCTCGCGCACGCCGCCCTCCACGCGGGCGACGAGCTGCCCGGGTGCGAACGTGGCCGCTCGGACGAACTCTGGGTAGTCGGCGAGCAGCACCGATCGCGCCGATTTCGAGAGGCGCGCGACCAGTTGATCGGCGTTCTGGATCGGCTGGCCCGACGCACGGCAACCCAACACGACGAGGATCGCCTCCTGCGTCATCCCGGGCAGCGCCGCGAGCACTTCAGGTGGGGCCGCGTTCACGTTGATCACGCCCGTGCCGCGGGTCGTAAGAAACAGGCCGAGGTAACCCACCAGCGAGTCATCAAACCCGCGCACGTACCGAAGCTCAGCGACATCGGCGAGCGAACCGTTGCGGTTGGCAGGCGTCTCGGCACCAAAGGGCCGGGAGATCGTATCGGGATCCCTGTAATCGAGGAGCGCATCGGCGAGCGAGTCGACGGCGCCCACCGGGCGCCGGCTCACGACCGTCAGCACGGCCGCGAGCTGCTCACGGACCGCGAGGTTGAGGTTGAGCTTCGCGGCGGGGTCCTCAAGCGTCGCGCGACACCACGTCCCGCGGCCAAGGTCGATCGAGTCGAGGTCGCGGACTCTCGGGTTCTGCGCGTACCGGGCGAGCAGAATGTCGACACAGGCCTCGCGAGCCCACTCGGCTCGGGCCAAGAGGATGCGATTCCGCGTCGTCTGACTACCGGTGCGGGCGACGGCGAGTGCCACGCCTCCGAGGACACTCAGGGCCGCGAGGGCCCACAGCACGGCGAGCAAGGCGAATCCTCGCCGGCTCATCCGCGCGCCTTGATGAGAACGAGCACCGTGTCGACGCGCCCCGCCCCTGTCGTGAGACGCAGGCGTACGGCGAGCGGCGCGCTCATGGGGCTCACCCATTCGCGCACCCAGCGCGCCTCGGCGCCCGGCTCGAGCAGATAGTCGAGGGCGACGTCCCGCATGCCTTCGCCCAATACGATCGATGCGCCCGGCACCATCGTGGCGACGAGTTGTTCATCGTGCCGCTCGAGAGCGATCCGCCGTCGCTCGAACCATCCGTCGGCAGACCGCTCCCACGCAGCGAACTCCACGCGAGTCGGGTGCCCCGCGAAGCTGCCGGCGCTGTCCGTCCCCACGTCGAGCGAGAGGAAGGTGGCCTGGAGCCACCGGCGTGCATTCATCTCCCGATCGAGCGCACGTCGCGCCGCCGCCAGCGCCCGCCCGCGATCCGCGACGCCCGCAAACAGCGCGTGAGCGACCGTAACCACGAGCGCGCCAACCACGAGGGCGACCGCGACCTCGATTAGCGTGAACCCGTGGCGATCACTGCGCATGGGCAGCCTCAGGCCGGTAGACGACCGTCACCAAATCCTCGACGTGCGGGCTGGCGGCTTGCCGCAACGCCACGCGATACAGCGTCCGCTCCGGTCGCTCGATGTCGACGAGGAACTCGCCGAGCAGATGGCGCCCGACGCGCTGATCGAGCTCGGGGCGCTTGAGTAGGGTGAGGGCGGTGAGGAGGCGATCTTCGGCCGCGAGCGTGTGCTCGCGTGCGCGCGCATCTCGCTCCTCGCCCAAGCCCGCACTCACCAAGCCCGTCAGCGCGAGGCCCGACGCCGAGAGGATCATCAGGGCGACCAGGGCCTCGAGGAGCGCGACCCCGCGCTCAGGGCGACGCACGCACGTAGTCTCCGGTGAGGGGATCGGCGCCCCGGCCAACCGCGCGTCCGTCGGGAAGAAAGAGAACGGAGGGGTGTCGGTGCAGGCTGTCGAGCCGAAGCAAGACGGGTCTCCCGGTGCGGATCGCCTCTGCCCGAGCGACGCGGGCCGCGAGAACAAGCGTCGACTCCCGTGGCAGCCGAAGAGTGCCGAACGCGAGCCCGCTCACGCCTGTGACGAGCCCGAGGATGACAATCACGACCAGGAGCTCGACGAGCGTCACCCCGCGCATCAAAAGCCTCCGGGCCGGATCGCGTACACCGCCTGGAGGAGTGCGGCCGCCACGAATGCGACGAGGCCTCCGAATGCCACAATCAAGCTGGGCTCGACGAACGTGACGAGCGTCTTCAAGCCACGCTCTGCGTCCTGCGCCGCGAGGTCCCCCGCTCGCAGCGCCATGTCGCCCAGTCGGCCACTGGCCTCGCCCACGGCGACGAGCTGGAGTGCGCTCGGCGCCAACACCGCTTCGCGCTCGAGCGCGGCGGTGAGAGGCGCGCCCTGTGCGACCCGCTCCCGCGCCCTGGTCAGACGCTCCGCCACCGCCTCGTCCCCTGCGGCGTCGCGTGCCGCTTCGAGCGCCGGCAAGAGCGGCATCCCGGCGCGGAGCATTCCGCCCAAGGCCCGGGCCACCCGGGACGTCGCGAGGGCGAGCCGCACGCCGCCCAGGCCGGGGATAGAGAGGAGTGTCTGGTCTATCCAATGGCGGCTCGTGGGTCGTTTGAGCCCTTCGAGACCGGCCCAGACAAGCGCAAGGGTGGCCGGGATGAGCACGAACCAGAAATGCGAGAGCAGCGCCGAGCCCCCGATCAGGAGCCGCGTGGCGACCGGCAGTTCTTGTCCGAGATCGCCGAGCAGCTCCGCGAACCGCGGCACGATCACCGTGCCGATCACGAGCACTGAGGCCGTGCCCACCACGGCCAAGAGGAGTGGGTAGGCGAGCGCCTGCCGCACCCGCGCGACGAGCTCGGCCTCCTGGTCGAGGTGTGTTGCCACCTGCTCAAGGGCTGCGGCCAGCTGACTCCCCTGCTCCCCCGCGCGCACCATGCCGAGCACGACTCCCGGAAGGACGCCGAGGGCGCGACCTAGCGCGTGCGACAGGCTGTCACCTTCCCGCAGGCCCGATCGGGCGAGCGCGAGCGCCTCGCGGAGCGCGCCGTGGGCGAGCGCTTCGCTTGCGGCAACGGCGCGTTCGAGCGGCACGCCCGCCGAGACGAGGGCCGAGATGCTCCGAAACACGATGGCGAGATCGCGCCGGCTCGCGGGCCGGTGTGCGGTCTCGCTTGCCTTAACAGGAGCGAGCGCGACAGGGAACAACCCGAGCTCCGTGACGGCCGCGCTGGCCTGGGCAGCCGACGCGGCCTCGACCGTGCCGCGCACCATCGCCCCGTCCGGGCGCGCGGCCCGATAACCGTAGGCGCTCACAGGCGTTTCCTCCCGCCGCTCTCCCACGACGTGATATCAGCATCCTCGCTGGTGCCGCCGGGCTGGCCGTCGCGGCCGTGGGTCAGGAGATCATAGCCCTGGGGGTTCGCGTCACCTGGGCTCTTGTAGACATACGGGCGGCCCCAGGGATCCAGCGGGATCGTCTTCTTGAGGTAGGGCCCACGCCAGTTCGTCGCCTCGGGTTGGCCGTCGGGCCGGGAGCGCAGCGCCTCCAGCCCCTGGAGGGTGGTTGGGTAGTAGTCATTATCCAGCCGGTAGGCTTCGAGCGCCAAGCCCAACAGCTCGATCTGCGCCCGCGCGGCCGACTGTTTCGCGTCGCCCACGTGACTGAACACCATCGGCGCCACGAGCCCGGCGAGGATCGCAATCACGGAGATCACGACGAGGAGCTCGATCAGGGTGAAGCCCGCGCGCCTAAGCGTCGGTGACACGGAGCACCTCCTCGACCGTCGTGATTCCCGCCTGCACCTTGGCCCACCCGTCCTCGCGGAGCGTCACGAGCCCCTGTGCCCGCGCGTCCTCGCGCTGCTGCCGCAGCGGCTCCTGCTGTAACAGGCCGTGCTTGATCTCGTCGGTCACGACCAGCAGCTCGAAGAGTCCCGCACGCCCCCGATAACCGGTCTGCCGGCACGTCGCGCACCCCTTGCCACGCTCGAGCGTCACCTTTCCCACGGGGTGCTGGGCGACGAGCGCCACGCTCTGCGGATCCGGTCGATAGCGCTCCCGGCAGTCCGGGCAGACCTTGCGCACTAGGCGTTGCGCGAGCACGCCATCGAGCGCAGCCGCGATCATGTAGGGCTCGACCCTGAGATCAACGAGCCGCGTCAGGGCGCTCACCGCATCGTTCGTGTGGAGCGTGGAAAAGACCAGGTGCCCGGTCATCGCCGACTGCACGGCAATCGCCGCCGTTTCCGCGTCCCGCATTTCGCCCACCATCAGGACGTCGGGATCTTGGCGGAGGATGCTCCGGAGCGCCGAGCCGAACGTCATTCCGGCCTTCGCGTGTACCGGGACCTGGGTCACGCCCTCGAGGTGGTACTCCACGGGGTCTTCGACGGTGATGATCTTCTCGGCCGCGGGGTCCCGGAGCCCGAGAGCCGCATACAGCGTCGTCGTCTTCCCGCTCCCGGTCGGCCCCGTGGCGAGCACGATGCCGTGCGGCCGGGCGGCCAGCGCTTCGAAGCGCGCCAAGGTGTCCGGGCCCATCCCGAGCTCGCCGAGCGCGACCGGCCGCCCCCCCCGATCGAGCAGCCGCAGCACGACGGACTCCCCGTATAGGGTCGGGACGGTCGAGACGCGCACGTCGAGCTCGCGCTCGTTCAAGCGGACGCGGATCCGCCCGTCTTGCGGCGCCCGCCGCTCGGCAATGTCGAGCTCGGCGAGCAGCTTGATCCGCGATACCACAGCCGCCTGCAGCCCCTTCGGCGGGCTCGGAAGTTCGGCCAGCACCCCGTCCACCCGGAACCGCACGCGCAGCGCCTCGCGCGTCGCTTCCAGATGGATGTCCGACGCGCGCGCCTCGTGCGCCTCACGGATGAGGAGATTGACGAACCGGATGACAGGCGGCTGGTTCGCCAGGTCCCGCGCGTCGGTGATCCCCTCTTCGCTCGACGCCGCAGGCGGGGCGAGTTCCGCATCGAGGTCCCGCACGAGTTCTACCACGGACTCCGCTGCCGCGTAGGTGCGCCGAATTCCGTCGAGCAGCTCGTCCCGCGAGACCGGAAGGACCTCCACAGGGACGCCAAACGACAGCTCAAGGTCTTCGAGCACTTCGACCGCCGGCGCTCCCGCCACCGCCACACGGAGGTGGTTACCAGCGACCTCAAGGGGGAGGATGCTGTTGTATTCGAGGTATTCGGCCTCGAACGCGTCGGCGACCGGGAGCTTCGGGATGAGCGGCAACGACACGAGCGAACTCGGGTGCAGTGCGACTGGTGCCCAAGGCATGTTGCGTACCGCGGAGCGTCAGCAACCTGGCGCGCGGCCAACTGTCGGCCGCCGCTGCAGATGGCGGCGGGGCGGCTTAGGCTTGGGCGGCCGCCGCAGTGTCCGATTCGCCATCCTGAGGCGGCGAATCGGACAGGGAACCACGTGGGAAGCGAGGCGACGCAACCTCTTGCGTGGAAAGCGCGGGAGGCAGCGGCGACCCGACGTTGAACCCGGGCGCACGGGCCCGAATGTCCGATTCGCGCGTCCGTGCGGGCGAATCGGACACCTGGGCGACGCCGGATCGAGTTCGCGCTGCCGGCCGATACCGGTAGACGGTGCTGCGCGTCGTGTGCAGCAGCTTCGCTGCCGCCTCGACGTTGCCATGCGTCGCGTCGAGCGCCAGCTCGATGGCCTGGAGGTTCACCTGTGCACCGCCCCGTCGCGCGAACCGAACGGGCCATGCGACGAGGTCGGCGACATGCTCGAGGCGCAGCACCGGGCTCCCCTGCGCCCGGAGGTACGCTTCCCGGATCACCATCCCCAGCTGGCGCACGTTACCCGGCCAGTCGGCCGTCTGCAGCACGCTGACCACGGCCGGAGCAAACCGCATGGGACCAGCCGTCCCGGTTACTTCAGGGCAGCTTCGGAGGAAGTGGTCGGCCAAGGCGGGGATGTCGTCGCGCCGTTCGGCTAGCGGCGGCACCCGGATCAGGCTATAGCCGAGGCGAAATCGCAGCTCCGCAAGCAGCCGCTTCCGCTCGACGAGGGTGTCCAGTGCTTCAATGAGCCCGACGATCACCCGGCAGCGCACCGGGAGATCCCGGCTCCCGCCGAGGCGCCGAAACACGCCCCGGTCCAGCGCGCGCAGGAACAAGGTCTGCGTCGAGCGGCGGAGATAGTGAAAGTCGTCCAGCAGGAGCGTGCCTTCTGCGGCCTCCTCAAGGACGCCGGAGCGGTGATCCACCGCCCCCGTAAACGCCCCGCGCTCGTGCCCGAAGATCTGGCTGCGCTCGAGCCCCGGGTCGAACTCCCGCGCGGTATGCGCGCTGAACGCCCCGGACCGCCCGCTCACCGCGTGGATCAGCTCGGCGAGGGCGGTCTTGCCAGTGCCGCTCGCCCCGACGAGCGTCAGCGGCGTGCGGGCGCGAGCGTACCGATCGACGCCCCGCAGGACATCGACCATGGCGATGGAGTGGGCAACGAAGCTCTGGATGAGGGTGTTGCGATCCTGCGACGCCATCCGTCCCGGCCTCCGCGTTCACGGCGGCAACCCCTGGACCGACTCCGAGACCGCCGGGTCGATCCGCGAACAGGAGGGCGAGGCAAGCTCGCGGGCCACCCAGTATTTACTGGCGCGAGGCGAGCCCAGTCAACAGGCCGTGCCCAAGTCGGCACAGCTGGCCAAGGATCGTACGGCGGTGCGCCTGCGTCACGCGCTGGGGGCATATGTCTTGGTGGAACGGGTTGACTGGACCCCCGCGTGCCTTTTGCGCAACACGCCTGGATGACGAGGTGCCAACTACGCTGAGTCCAGCCGCTCGAACACCTTTCGATCGGAGATGCCCCAGATGAAGGGGCGAGTCGTGCCAGCTGCTCTTTCGATAATGTCGTCGCTGACGTCCAGCACGAACGCAGCGATCTTCCGAAAGGAACGCTGGGGCAAGCTCCTGCCACGGAAAACGAAGGCACCGATGCCGCTCTCGATGATCGCTTCTCTCTGAGCTGGTCGCTTTGACATTCCGGCGTCCAGCGTTACCAAGAACCAGCCACGTTCCTTGATGCCTTTGAAAATGAGCTCGTCGGGAGCCTCCTGGCCGAAAACGATCGACGAGTGACGGAACTCACAGTCTTCCTGATCGAGCTCCTGCAGCGCCCGCGCAAGCTGCGGCGCGAACGTCGCGTCGAGCAGGAAGATCAAGCGGCTTGGGCGAGGCGGGACTCGAAGGTGCGTGCAGCTTCAACACGGGGACGGTCGACTTCGAAGGCTTTCGCGACCTGCTCGACGGACCTGGTTCTTAAGTGCAGACCAACGATCTCTGTTGGTATTCTGGTGCCCTCGATGACCGGCGCGCCAAAGGCTATCCGAGGGTCGAGAACAACCGGCACCTGTAGACCGAGGGGCCACCATCTCCGCACGAACAGCGTCTTCTCGTCGAATTCCAGTTCCTTTACTGACCGAGCGAAGATTGGACCGGCTATCACCTGAAACGGGCGCTGCCGGCTTGAGACCTCCATGAGGTCTGGTGCAGTGGCGTTATCCAAGGCCATGAAGATCTGCCCCTTGTCCAGGAATACCCTGTGGTGGGCGAACGGATGGCCGGTCTGGAACGCGTGTGCGGCGTGACGCCAAGCCACTCTGACGGTCTGCAGCGGGATCCCCTGATCCAAGAACTCCTTGACCACTCGAAGCTCCATGAGTTCCAAGAAGGAGAGAGTCAGCGTGTCTTCTAGGAGGGGCAAGTCAGTCTTGATGACCGGCGGCTGTCGACCGTGCCGCTTGTCTTGGGCAACCTTCCAAGAGTAGCTGTAACCCCGAACCCAGCGGTTGATTCGGTCGGGGCGCATGCGGAGAAAGCGGGCTGCGTCGCCTCGGGTGTAGAATCCCACGCCCAGGGGCACGCGAGGGTGTGGCATGACAAGAGCTCCAGGCTAGACGGGGATCACCGGGCCGTCGGACCTGGGTGACAGTATAGCGAAGAGGAGACCGAGGGCGCCACGGGGTTCGGAGATCCGCCACGAATACGCCGACGTGCTGATCAACCGACGCCGTCCTGCCCTCGCATCCGAGCCCGGAGAGCCGGCGTGGGCGGATACCCGCGATAAATCCAGAACGCCACCTGTGTGATGTACCTCTCCTGTCGACGTGCACGATCCCAAGCGCCAAACAGCCGGATGCGGTACGCGCCGCCGCCCCACCGCTCCTTCACGGCCTCGTATGAGAATTCGCTAGGGTACATCCGCTCGAGATAAATCCACCGCTCCGGATCGTCATCGCGTTGGCGCCACAGCACGACGACTCGAACCTGTGTCCCCAGATCCTGCAACACCATTTCCGGATTCCGTTGCTGCTCCTCGTTGTGACGCCGGAGGGCTTCCGGCACTTCACGCTTCGCGCGTGTACTCATACGACTCACTCCTTCAAGACCCGCTCGTAACTCCGCTAGTGAAGCCGCTGGTGAACCCGCTCGTTACTCCGCTAGTGAATCCGCAGGTGCGCCGGCGGTTCCACCGGCTTTACCGCGCGGCGAGCGACCGGCCTACAGCCCTTGCCGGCCCCTCCAAGAGTTGACGGACGCCCACCACAATGGTAAGATAGCGGCCATAACACATTCTGGACAAGGCAATGGGCCGCGCCCGCCCCGATCTGATTAGAGTCCTTTACGAGAACCCCCCCGGTCCGCAAGCGGGAATCGTCCTCGTCCGCCGGGTCCGCGGTCGCGAATACGAGACGCGCATCGGCCCTCGGGGCTATCTCTCCCAGATCGAGGCCGCCGCCTTTCTCAAGAAGAGCCTCATGACCGTGAACCGATACGTGCGACTTGGACTCCTCCGCGACGTCACCCGGCATGGGATCTCGATGATCCAGTTGGCGGAGCTGCGGCGCTTCAAGCGGGAGCAGCTCGACGAAGGCAAGGGCGGTCGTCTGCGGCGTTGGTTCGGTACAAAGAGGCGAGGGACGGAGCGCCGGTGATCGCTCGCAGCATAGCCGGCAGGGCACCTGGCTCTGCGCTCTCGGCACTTATCGCTGCGTACGAGCGGCGCGCCGAAGAGGCGGACCGAGTGAACGCCACTGCCCCGTTGGGGCCGGTGTATCGCGCCGTGCTTGAAGACCTGCAGGCCCTCACGGATGGCACGGACAAGCCGTCGCTGGTCGATGGTGGAGATCGACTCCTTACCGTGGCGGAGGCAGCCGCGCTACTAGGCGTCACGAAGCAATGGCTTTACCGCCACGCGAAGGACTTGCCGTTCACCTGCTCGCTCTCCCGCAAGTGCTTGCGGTTCTCGCGGGCAGGTATCACGCACTGGCTGAAGACCAGACGTTCGTGATTATGGAGGAACAATGAGCAGCACTCGAGGCTTGGGTCGCGTCTACCGGCGCGGTGCGATGTGGTGGATCCAGTACTCGTTTCGCGGGCGGAGGTACCGGGAGTCGTCGCGCTCGCCCAACCGATCAGCCGCCGTGACGCTGCTGCGCCGCCGGCTCGAGGAGATGGGCGCCGGTCGGCTCGTTGGCCCCGACGCCGAGCGCGTGAGCTTCGACGATCTCGTCGACATGTTACAGGCCGACTACCAGGTCAATGGCCGCCGCTCGTGGAGGCGTGCGGTGCCCGCCCTGGTCCATCTCCGCGCGACCTTCGGCACCGTCCGGGCCGCAGATATCACGGCAGACCGGCTCGTCGCCTATCAGCGCATCCGGATGGAGCGGGGGGCGGCGCCCGCCACAATCCGCTACGAGCTGGCGCTGTTAAAGCACATGTTCACGCTCGCGGTCGGCGCGGGACGACTCGCGTCGCGACCCAAGTTCCCGACGATCAGCCCCGACAACCGGCGGATCGGCTTCTTCGAGGAAGGCGACTTCCGGGCCGTGCTCACGCAGCTCCCGAACGACCTCCAGGCGGTCTTCGAGTTTGCCTATTACACGGGCTGGCGCGTACCGTCCGAGATCCTGCCACTCACGTGGCGCCAGGTGGACTTCGGCGCGGGCGTCGTGCGGCTGGAGCGCAGCAAGAACGGTGAGGCACGCACGCTTCCCTTCATGGCCTTCCCGGCCCTCGCGGGCCTACTGCGGCGTCAGCGGGAGATCGCGACGGCACTCGAAAGGCAGACCGGCCGTCACGTCTCACACGTCTTCCATCGGCAGGGGAAGCCGATCATGAGCTACCGGCGTGCGTGGATCTCGGCATGCCGGGTAGCGGACTGCACGGGGATGATCGCCCATGACTTGCGGCGCACGGCCGTACGAAATCTCGTGCGGGCTGGTGTGCCTGAGGCGATCGCGATGAAGCTGACCGGCCACAAGACCCGCAGTGTGTTCGACCGCTACAACATCGTCGACGAGGCGGACCTGGCTGAGGGCGTGGCGAAGCTCGCGGCGCTGCACGCACAACGTGGAAAGGGCACAATTGGGGCACAATCGGCAGGTCTGGAGGCACCCAAGCCGGTGACCCCACACCGGTCCAACCGCAAGCGCAACCGGTCGATGCGTCCAATGGCCAGGGGCAGAATCGAACTGCCGACACGCGGATTTTCAGTCCGCTGCTCTACCAACTGAGCTACCTGGCCGGGCTATACGGGAGAAGAACTTAGCGGGCCGAGTGGAGCGGTGGGAGTGCCACGCCTCCGCGAGGCAGCGTCGTCAATTACTGATCGACCACCGCCGACCGCGCAGGGCGTCGCTGCCGGAAATTGAAACGAGCGGCGCGGCCGTGGCGCCGTGGGATTGTGAACCCTACTTTCCGCCCATGCCGCACCCCCGATTCCCCAACCTCACCGTGCTGGACCATCCCCTGATCCAGCACAAGCTCACGATCCTGCGCGACAAGGACACCCCGACGCGCGACTTCAAGCAGCTGGTGAACGAGATCGCGATGCTGATGGCGTACGAGGTGACGAAGGATCTGCCGCTCGAGCGGATCGACGTGGCCACGCCGCTCGAGTCGATGCACGGCGCGCGGGTGGCGGG
>JGI25382J43887_10000331_pt1 | contig 14957 bp, 17 predicted proteins | sample GraSoi013_1_40cm_3_FD_43887 | JGI IMG/M metagenome (IMG submission 43887) | reverse complement strand
GCGCCATTCGGCGTCGAAGGCGTCGTTGCTGACGCTCTTCTCGCCCACGCGGACGGCCTCCTGCTGCCCCTTCGCGTCGAGCGTCAGCGAGGCGCCCGCGGCCACGGCCGGCCAGAGGGCCAGGGCGAGCGCGGCGAGCGCGCGCCTCACGGCTTGGGCGGCGCGCCGACGACCACGCGGTTGAACGAGTCCGGCGCGAAGTACTTCGCGGCCACGCGCTGCACGTCGGCCGCGGTCACCTTCGCCACGCGCTCCTTGTAGCGGTCGGCGTAGTCGAGCCCGAGCCCCTGCTCCTCGACGGCCACGACGAAGTCGGCCACTTTCGCCGAGGTGTCCAGGCGCAGCGGGAAGCTGCCGATCAGGTAGTCCTTGGCCAGCTTCAGCTCACGCTCGGTCACCGGGTCGCGCGTCATGCGCGCCAGCTCCTCGCGCATGATCTCGATGACCTTGGGCACCTCGGCCGTGCGCGTCTGCGCCGACACGCTGAACGAAGCGCCGTACTTCGCCGGGCTGACGTGGGAGTAGACGGCGTAGGCGAGCCCGCCCTCCTCGCGCACGCGCGAATAGAGCCTCGAGGCCGAGCCGCCGCCCAGCACGTACGAGGCGACCGTCAGCGGGAAGTAGTCGGGATCGGTCTGGCGGATGGCCTGGCGCCCGAGCACGATGGTCGCCTGCGTCAGGTCCTTCTCGATCGTCTCGGTCTGCGGCGGCCCGCCCGCGGCGACGGTGGGCACGCTGGCCGGCGGCTCCGCGGGCGCCTTCCAGCCCCCGAGGCGCGCCAGCACCTCGCGGCGCGCGTCGTCGACGGTGATGGCGCCGACGACGGCCACGACCGTGGTGTCGGGCCGCACGTGCACGCCGTGGAAGCGCACGACGTCGTCGCGCGTGAGCTTGCCGACGGACTCGATCGTCCCCTCCACCGGCACACCGTAGGGATGCCTGGGAAAGACGAGCCGCGCGAGGGCACGCCCGGCCACCGTGCCGGGATCCTCCTCCGAGCGCTTGATGGCCGCCTGGATCTGCGCCACCTTCCGCTTGAGCTCGTCCGGCGGAAACGTCGGCGTCAGCAGCACCTCGGCCAGCAGGTCGAGCCCGAGGCCGAGGTCTTTCTTCAGCACGGCGAGCGAGGCGCTGAGGCCGTCGCGGCCGGCGCCGGCCGAGAGGCTGCCGCCGACGAACTCGATGGCGCTGTCGAGCTGCGGCCCCGTGTGCTTGGCGGTGCCGCGCGTCAGCAGCGCGCCGGTCAGGTTCGCGAGGCCCGCGCGGTCGGGCGGGTCGAGGACGGCGCCCGCGTGCGCGAACGTGCGCACGACGACGATCGGCACCGCGGGCCGCTCGGCGACGAGGAGCACGATGCCGTTGGGCAGCACCTCACGGTGCGCGATCGGCCCGGCAGCGCCCGCGGGCAGCGCGAGCAGCAGCGTGAGCACGACGAGCACCGCGGCCGGACGGCGCAGGCGCATGACCCAGTCTACCGCCAGGGCGACCTTGAGGACGCGCGCGCCCATCAGGGCCGCGGCAGGAGCACGCCGACGTTCTTCCTGTCGTCCGAGAAGTACGCGCGCGCCACCCGTTGGACGTCGGCCGCGGTCACCGCGCGCAGGCGCTCGAGGAAGCGGTCCTTGTCGGCGTAGCCACCGATGAGCTCGAAGCGCGCCAGCAGCGCCGCGCGGCGGTGGACGGAGTCCTCCTGGAAGACGAACGTCGCTTCCACCTGGTTCTTCGCGCGCTGGAGCTCCTCGTCGGTCACCGGCTCCTTCTTGAGCGTCTCCATCTCGGCCAGCAGCGCCTTCTCCATCGCCTCCGCCGTCTGGCCGGGCATCGGGGTCGCCCAGAACCAGAAGAGGTTCGGGTCCTGGGAGAAGTAGTTGTAGTCGCCGCCGCCTCCAGCGCGAGCTGGCGCTCGTACACGAGCCGCTTGTACAGCCGCGAGGCGCGGCCCTCGGACAGGATCGTCGAGAGCATCTCGAGGGGGAACGCGTCGGCCGACGTCTGGTTCGGCACGTGGTAGCCGACGTAGACGATCGGCAGCTGCGCCTGCTTGGCCACCACGACGCGGCGCTCGCCGTTCTGCGGCGGCTCCACCGCGAGCACCGGCGGCGGCGTGGCCCCCCTGGGGATCTTGCCGAACTTCGCGCGGATCTTCGCGAGCACCTCGGGCGCCTTGAAGTCACCGACGGCGACGAGGATCGCGTTGCTCGGCATGTAGTAGGTCTTGTAGAAGGCGCGAATCTCCTCGGGCGTGATCCGCTTGATGTCCTCCATGAAGCCGATGATCGGCGCCCCGTAGGGATGGCTCCTGAAGGCGATCGACGAGACCTCCTCGCCGAGGAACCCGCCGGGATCGTCCTCGGTGCGCGTGCGCCGCTCCTCGATGACGACCTCGCGCTCGGAGGCGATGTCCTTGGCGTCGAGCTTCAGATTGTGCATCCGGTCGGACTCGAGCTCGATCACGAGGTCGATGCGGTCGGCGGCGATGTTCACGTAGTAGGAGGTGACGTCCTGCGAGGTGAAGGCGTTGTCCTGTCCGCCGTTCTGCTCGACGAGGCGCGCGAACTGACCCTGTCCGTGGGTCGGCGTGCCCTTGAACATCATGTGCTCGAGGAAGTGGGCGATGCCGGTGGCGCCGCGCGCCTCGTTGCGCGAGCCGACGCGGTACCACATCTGGAACGACACGATGGGACTGCGGTGGTCCTCCTGCAGCAGCACGCGCAGGCCGTTCTCGAGGGTGGCCGCGAGCACGCGCTCGCCCGACTGGGCGGCCGCGCCGCCGGCCGCGAGGACGACGAGGACGAGGGCGACGAGAAACGCGCGCATCGTTTTGGCTAGTGTATCATCCGGGTTCTATGCGGCTTGGGCTCGCGCTGCTCGCCACGCTCCTTCTTCCGACCGTGGCCGCGGCGCAGTCGTGCGCGGAGCCGCTGGCCGTCGTCTTCGAGCGCGTCTCCCCCGCCGTCGTCTCGATCCAGGCGATGAAGATCAACAAGGCGAAGCCGCAGCGGCGCTTCGAGACGATCGTCGGCTCCGGCGTGATCATCGAGAAGGACGGCCAGATCCTCACCAACGCGCACGTGGTGGACGGCGCCGCCTCGCTGTCGGTGACCCTCGACTCCGGCAACAAGACGCCCGCGCGCATCCTCGGGCTCGATTCCGTGCTCGACGTCGCGCTGCTGCGCGTGGAAAGCGCGGCCGCGCTGCCGGCGGCGCGGCTCGGCGACTCGTCGGCGGTCAGGGTCGGCGACGAGGTGGTCGCCATCGGCAACCCGATCGGCCTCGAACAGACGATGACGCGCGGGATCGTGAGCGGGCTCAACCGGCTGCTGCCCGGCATGTCCGACGAGCCGATGATCCAGACCGACGCGCCGATCAATCCGGGCAACTCCGGCGGGCCGCTGGTGGACCGCTGCGGCGTCGTGGTCGGCATCAACACGCTGATCTCGGAGGACGCGCAGTCCATCGGCTTCGCGGTGCCGATCAACGCCGCCAAGTCGATCCTGCGTGACCTGCGCGAGGTGGGCCGCGTCGTGCGGCCGTGGCTGGGCATGCAGGGGCGTGCCGTCGACAACAAGCTCGGAGGCGTCGTCCGCATGCCGGTGACGCCGGGTTACCTGGTCGAGGTCGTCTACGACGGCTCGCCCGCCGACCGCGCGGGGGTGCGCGGGGGCAACCTCTCGGTGGTCGTCCAGGGCGAGGAGTACCTGCTGGGCGGTGACATCCTCACCGAGATCAACGGCACCCCGGTCCGCAGCCATTCGGATTACATCGCGCGCGTGAAGATGCTGCGCGTCGGGCAGCGCGTGAAGATCACCGTCGTGCGCGAGGGTCAGTCGCGCGAGATGATGCTGACCGTCTCCGAGCGTCCGCGGCTGCCGTCCGACCTCGCCGATTAGATTCATTACATGGGGGCCCCGACATGGCCCCCCAACTTAGATGGGGGCCCCGACATGGCCCCCAAACCCCCCAACGCTCGCCGGCCCCGGCGAAGCCGTGGCCGTCTCGAAACGCCGCTCGTGGCCGCGTTTCGACCGTTCGTCGCCTGATTTCGACCGCCCGTCAGATGGCCGTGGACGGCGCGCGCGGAGCACCGCATGGTGAGCGCGAGCCGGACACCTGCCGGCCGGGAAGGGTCGCCGATGGACTATCGGGTTGCCGTCGACCACGTGAGCAAGACCTACCGCCTGGGCAAAATCGGCGTCGCCGCGCTCGACGACGTGTCGTTCACCGTGGCCACCGGAGAGTTCGTGGCCATCGCCGGACCGTCGGGCAGCGGCAAGACGACGCTCCTCAACCTCATCGGCTGCCTCGACACGCCGACCGCCGGCGAGATCCTGATCGACGGCGAGTCGGTGAGCGCGCTCTCCGCGGGCGGACGCGCGGATCTCAGGGCGCGCAAGCTCGGGTTCGTCTTCCAGACCTTCAACCTCATCCCCGTGCTCACCGCCTGGGAGAACGTCGAGTACCCGCTGCTGATCCGGCCCCGCGGCGGCGACCGGCGCGCCCGCGTGAGCGCGGCGCTCGAGCAGGTCGGCCTCGGCGACCGCGCGCGCCACCGGCCGCCGGAGCTGTCGGGCGGTCAGCAGCAGCGCGTGGCCATCGCCCGCGCGCTGGTCGGCGAGCCGGCCCTCGTGCTCGCCGACGAGCCCACCGCCAACCTCGACAGCGCCACCGGCCGCGACATCGTCGAGCTGATGCGGCGTCTCAACCGCGAGCGCGACGTCACGTTCGTGTTCTCCACCCACGACCCGCGCATCATGTCGGCCGCCGACCGCGTGCTGGAAATCTCCGACGGGAGGCTTCGATGAGACATCTCCTGGCCATCGCCGTGCTCTGCATCCTCGCCGTCCTGCGCCCGGATCACGTCGAGCCCCAGACGGGCGACCTCGTCGCCCAGGGACGGCAGGCGCTCGACGCCGACCGCCCCGACGACGCCATCGCCCTGTTCGAGAAGGCCGTCGCCGTCGATCCGAAGAACCCGGCGGCGCTGGCCTGGCTCGGCAGCGCCCAGGTGCGCAAGGCTGCGCGCATCGGCGGCATGGAGGCCGCCGGCTGGGTGAAGCGCGGCTTCGACACAATGGACGAAGCGGTCGAGCGCTTCCCCGACGCGTTCGTCGTCTACGTCGTGCGCGGCATCACCGCCACGCGCGTGCCCGATCTCTTCCGCAAGGCGGACGTGGCGGTGAAGGATCTGAGGACCGTCGTCGCGATGAAGGACGCGCAGTCGCAGGCCGTCCCGGACGGCGTCATGCCGGCCGTCTACCTGAACCTCGGCCTCGCCTTCAAGAAGACCGGCCAGCCGGGCGCCGCGCGCGCCGCGTGGGAGAAGGCGAAGGCCCTCTACCCGGCCGCGCCCGAGGCGGCGGCCATCGACAAGGAACTGAGGGGCCTCTAGGCCATGGCGCTCTACGCGAAGCTGGCCCTCCGCAACGTCTTCCGCAACCGGCGCCGCACGCTGATCACGCTGGCCGCCATGGGCTTCGGCGCCGCCGCCATCATCGTGTTCGGCGGCTTCGTGCACTCCATCTATTACGGCGTGCGGGAGTCCACCATCCGGAGCCAGGTCGGCCACATCCAGATCTATCGCAAGGGCTACTCCGAGAAGGGCAACCTGGCGCCCTTCGACTACCTGATCGCCGACTACCCGGCGCTGCGCGACGAGCTGCGCCGGCTCCCGCACGTCAAGACGGTCACCGCGCGCCTCGGCTTCTCCGGCCTCGTCTCCACCGGCGACACCACGACCGCCTTCGTCGGTTCCGGCGTCGTGCCCGAGGGCGAGATGGACCTCTCGGCGCTGGCGGTGATCGTCGACGGCAAGGAGCTGGCGACGCGCGAGCCGCGCGGCATCACCCTCGGCGTCGGGCTGGCGCGCGCCTTCGGCGTCAAGCCGGGCGACGACCTCATGCTGCTCACCACCACCAAGGCGGGGGCGATCAATGCGCTGGCCGTGAAGGTGCGCGGCGTGTGGGAGTCGGGGGAGAAGGCCTACGACGACCGCTTTCTCCGGATCGGCTTGCCCGAGACCCAGCGCGTCCTCGACCTCGAGGGCGGCGAGGTGCAGTCGGTCGTGCTGCTGCTGGACGCCACGGACAATACGGCGCGGGTCCGGGAGAGTCTCGAGCGACTCATCCGAGACCGTGGCCTCGATCTCGAGATCAAGACGTGGGAGGACCTGGCGCTCCGCTACCACCAGGTGCGCGAGCTGTTCGGCCGCATCTTCGCCGTGCTCACGCTGATCGTCTCGATCATGGTCGTGTTCGGCATCACCAATACCATGACCATGGCCATCTTCGAGCGCACGCGGGAGATCGGCACGGTGATGGCGCTGGGGACGCGGCGGCGCGGCGTCGTGTCGATGTTCGTGCTCGAGGGCTTCGTCCTCGGCGTGCTCGGCGCCGTCGCCGGCGTCGTGCTCGGCGTGGTCCTCGCCAAGGCCATCTCCGCCGTCGGGATCCAGCTGCCGCCGCCGCCGGGCTCCACGCGCGGCTTCATGGTCCAGATCTTCGTCGTCCCCGCGGTGCTGGCGCAGGCGTTCCAGCTCTCGATCGTCGCGGCCACGCTGGCCTCGCTCTATCCCGCCTGGCGCGCCGCGCGCCTGGACGTCGTGGAGGCCCTCCGGCATGTGTAGGCTGGCGCTCACGGTCGCCCTCACGCTCGTGCTCGTCTCGAGCGCGCGCGCGGACGAGGCCACCGACCTCGTGCGCGAAGCCGACCGGGCGCGGCGGCCGGCCGACAGCTTCGTGTGGAAGATCAGCATCACCAGCCAGGAGGCGAAGAAGGCGCCCTCGGTGGACGGCTTCGAGGTCTTCGTCAAGGGCGGCGGCCGCGTATTCGTCAAGTTCGTGGCGCCGCCGCGCAACGTCGGGCGCTCGCTGCTGGCGCTCGGCCGCGACCTCTGGATCTATCTCCCGGATGCCGGCAAGCCCGTGCGCATTCCGTTCTCGCAGCGCCTGGTCGGCCAGGTCGCCAACGGCGACATCGCGCGCGCCGACTACGCCGGCGACTACGACGCCACCCTGGTCGGCGAGGAGTCCGTCGACGGGGTCGCCTGTCACGTGCTCGACCTCAAGGCCAAGAGCAAGGAGGTCACCTACTCCGCCATCAAGTACTGGGTGTCGAAGGAGGGCCGGCGGCCCGTGAAGGCGGAGTTCTACGCGGCGACGGGCACGCTGCTCAAGACCGGCCTCTTCGACAACTTCAAGGACGTCGGCGGCCACCGGCTGGCGACGCGGCTCACACTCACCGACGCGATCCGCAAGGACAGGCGCTCCGTGCTCGACTACGGCGAGCTGACCGTCCGCGACCTGCCCGACAAGTACTTCGACAAGAACTACATGAAGACGCTCGACTGACATGCGCCGGGTGCTGGCGGCGGCGCTGCTCCTCGCGCTCGCCGCGCCGGCGGGCGCCGACGAGGCGGAGCCGCCCGCGTGGGCGAAGGCGCTCCGGCTGCGAGGCCGGCTGGCCGAAGAGTTTGCCTACCGTCTGCACGATCCGGGCGACGTCAGCAAGCTCAAGACGCTCGGCTGGCTCGACGGCAAGTACGCGTTCTCCGAGTCGGTGGCCGTGCGGGCCGGCGTCCGGGGCTGGTACGACGCCGTGTTCGAGGCCACCGACCGCTATCCCGCCAACGTCGAGCGCGACCAGAAGACCGACCTCTCGCTGCGCGAGGCGCTGCTGATCGTCGGACTCGGTGACCTCGACGTGAGGCTCGGCCGCCAGCAGATCGTCTGGGGCGAGGCGATCAGCACGTTCGTGACCGACGTCGTGAACCCCAAGGACTTCCGCGAGTTCGTGCTGCCCGACTTCAGCGAGCTGCGCATCCCGATCTGGGCGCTCGACGCCACCTACCGGCTGGCGGAGGGGTGAGCGTCGAGGGTGTGTGGACGCCCGACACGCGGACCAACAAGCTCCCGAAGCAGGGCGCGGAGTTCCAGTTCGCGCGCTTCCCCTACCGCTTCCGCAACCCCGTCGTGCGGCTGCCCGACGACGCCGACGAGTTCAGCCTCGCGCGCAGCGAGGGCGGCGTTCGGCTGTCGGTGCTCCGGCAGGGCTGGGACGTCGCGCTCATCTACTACGACGAGGCCGACAAGTCGCCGGTCCTCTTCCAGCGCCGCGTCGCGCAGCCGCCCGGGCCCGAGGTGGTCGTGCTCGACCCCCAGCATCCGCGGCTGCACATCATCGGCGCGACGCTGGCCAAGAGCTTCGAGCCGGTGGTCATGCGCGCCGAGGCCGCGTTGACCCTCGGCAAGCGCTACGAGACGGCGAACCCGCTCGATCCCGACGGCGTCGTCCGGCGCGACACGCTCGACTGGCTCGTCGGCGTCGACTACACGTTCTTCGAGACGGTCGACACCGCGCTGCAGCTCAGCCAGAAGGTCCTCATGGGCTCCGCCACGAACCTGACGCGGGCCGGTGTCGCCGCGCAGGTGACGACGTCGGTGGCGCTGCGCGTGACCACGGGCTTCTTCGACAACACGCTGAACCCGACCGTGCTCTTCGTCGCCGGCGTCAACCGCGGCGACTTCCGGCTGAGCCCGCGGATCGACTACCTGGTCAGCGGCGCCGTCACGCTGTCGGTCGGCGCCGACCTCTTCGAGGGCCCGCACCGCACGCTGTACGGCCAGTTCGACAGGAACGATCGCGTGACCTTCACCACCACCTGGAGGTTCTGAGATGGCATGCCGGCGCCCCGGATTCGGTCTGATGCTCGCGGGACTGATCGTGACGCTCGTGGGGTTCGCGGTGGCGCTGACGGCGACCTTCGGGATCCCCCGCCACTGGACGACCGTCGGCGTCGGGGTCGCGCTGCTCGTGGCCGGCGCCGTCCGCGCCGCGTTCCGCGACCGGCGGTCGGATGCGGGCGCATCCTGATACGATCGGGCCGTGCCCTCCGCTGAGACGATGCGCCGCCTGACGTCGACGCACTGGTTCCGCGTCGGCCTCGCGAGCGTGAGCGCCGCGGGCATCCTGACGGCGCTGTTCGCCCTCGCGGGCCACAGCGAGATCTCGGTCACGCTGCAGAGCGCGCTCGTCCACGCCGCCGGCATGACGGTGCTGGTGTCGCTGACGATGCCGTGGCTGCGCCGCTGCGTCGAGGGGCAGCCGGCGCCGCTGGGCTGGGGACTGAAGATCGCCGCGCTCCTGCCACTGGCCGTCGTCGGCACCGTGCTCGCGTGCAGCGTGATCACCCTGCTCGGATTCCGGCCGCGCGAGCCGTTCTGGACCTGCTTCGGCCACGACCTGAGCATCTGCGTGCTCATCACGCTGACGCTCGGCATCAGCATGGGCTTCTACGACGCGCAGCGCCGGCGCCTGGACGCCGTCACCGCCGCGCTGCGCGAGCGCGAGCTGGAGCACGAGCGCGCGCGCAAGATGGCGCTGGAGGCGCGGCTCGCCTCGCTGGAGGCGCGGCTGCAGCCCCACTTCATGTTCAACACGCTCAACGCGATCTCGGCGCTGATCCAGGACAACCCCGAGGAGGCCGAGCGCACCATCGAGCGCCTGGCCGCGCTGCTGCGCTTCGCGCTCGACGCCACGGAGCGCGGCCTCGTGCCGCTCGACCACGAGCTGAAGATCGTCACCGACTACGTCGAGATCGAGCGCACCCGGTTCGGCGAGCGTCTCACGTACGCGATCGACGTGGATCCCGAGGCCGCCGGCTGCGAGGTGCCTCCGCTGGCGATCCAGACCCTCGTGGAGAACGCCATCAAGCACGCGATCACCCCGCGCGTGGGCGGCGGGCGGCTCCGCGTCGAGGCGACGGTGCGCGGTGATCACGTCCGGCTGTCGGTGTGGGACGATGGGCCGGGCTTCCGCCCCGACGCCATGCGGGCCGGGCACGGCCTCGACAACCTGCGCGGCCGGCTCGCCGCGCGGTTCGGCGCCGACGCCAGCCTCGAGATCGGGCGCCGCGACGGCGGCACGCTGGTGACCGTTGCCCTGCCGCGCGCCGGGCTCTCGTGAGCGGGCGCGCCCTGCTCCGCGCCTTCCTCATCGACGACGAGCCGCTGGCGCTCCAGCGCCTCGCCCGCCTGCTGGAGGCCACCGGACGCGTCGAGATCGTCGGCCGCGCCACCAATCCGGTCGACGGCCTCGCCGCGGTCGCCGCGAAACCCGTCGACGTCCTGTTCCTCGACATCCACATGCCGGGCCTCAGCGGCTTCCAGGTCGTCGAGCGCGTCCCGCCGGGACCGATGGTCGTCTTCACGACCGCCCACGACGAGCACGCGGTCCGCGCGTTCGAGGTCAACGCCGTCGACTATCTGCTCAAGCCGGTGGAGCGCAAGCGGCTCGATGACGCGCTCGACCGCGTCGCGGCGCGGCGCGCCGGACCCGGCGACGACGACGTGCGCGAGGCCCTGGGCCGGCTGGCGCAGCACCTCCGCGCGGCGCCCTTCCTCGACCACCTCGCCGCGCGCATGCGCGACCGCGTGCAGCTCATCCCGGTCCAGGAGGTCACGCACGTGCTGGCGAAGGACCGCGCGACCTATGCGGTGACGGCGAGCACGCAGCACATGCTCGACGCGACGCTGGCCGAGCTCGAGCGGCGGCTCGATCCTCAGCGCTTCCTGCGCATCAATCGCGGCATCCTCGTGAACCTCGCGTGGGTGGCCGAGCTGCGGGCCGATCCCGACGGCCACCTGGCGGTGCGGCTCAAGGACGCGGCGCGCAGCGAGCTGGCCGTCTCGCGCGACCGCGTGCGCCCGCTGAAGGAGCGCCTCGGCCTCGCGTGACCGAGCTACAGACCGAGGCCGCCCATGGCGACGGCCGTCTCGACGCTCTCGAGGAGGCGATTCAGGTCGACGGGCTTGGTCGCGTAGTCGAACGCCCCGGCGGCGAGTGCCCGTCTGGCGACCTCCACGTCGGTCGTCCCGCTCACCATGATGACCGCGGTGCCCGGCGCGAGCGCCTTGAGCGTCGGGAGCGCATCCACGCCGCTGAGGCCCGGCATGTCGATGTCGAGCAGAACGACGTCCGGCGCCCGCCCCGTCAGCTCCCTCACCGCCGCCGCGCCATCGACCGCTGTGCGGACCTGGTATCCCTTCGCGACGAAGAATTCCTCGAACATCTCCCGGATCGCGGGATCGTCGTCCGCCACCAGCACCGTCCGCTGCTGCGCGGGCCGTGTGTCGATCGCGGCCTCGGCGAGCGGCCGCGAGGGCGCCGGGACGGACGGTGCCTCTCCGCCGAGAGCCGCGAGGAGCCGAGCCAGATCGAGCGGCTTGTCGAGAATCGCCTTCGCCCCCAGGGCTTCGATCTGGGGGCGCACGGTGTCGTCGACGTTGGCGCTGACCACGACGACGACGATCGAGGGGTCGAACGTACGGATGCGCTTCAGGGCGTCGATGCCACCGAGGCGCGGCATGTTGAGGTCGAGGACGACCGCGGCGGGACGCTGCTGCTTGACGTGGAGCAGCGCCTCGAGGCCGTTGGCGGCCCGGAATGTCTCCCACCCGTGTGTCTGGAGGTATTCGGCGAGGAGGTCCCTGATCTCCTCCTCGTCGTCCGCGATCACGANCTTCCGCAAGCGGCGCGCGCTCACGCCGTCACCCTGATGGCGCGCGCAGACTTCCGAGCCATCCGCGCATCGGGACCTCTGATTACCGTCGGCCGCNGCCGACGGCGTTTTTCGNTCAGGAGCTCGACGGGTGTTGCGGGCGCGCAACGCGCCTGCTCCCAGGCTAAACGGGTCGGGCTGACCACGCCAAATTAAAACGACCACACGAGTGGCGAGCGCTCGCCGACGGAGATCTACCTAGTGAGCCGGACAACTATAGATCGTCGGCGATGAGTCGCCGAGCGGCGGTGAACACGCCCCTCAACATCGGGCGCGTGAGCTTGCCGGTGAACGTGTTCTGCTGGCTCGGGTGATAGCAGGCGATGAGCGTGACGCCGTCGCCGAGGTCGCTGGCGACGCCGTGGGCGAAGACCGGCCGCGCCGGCGGCGGGGCCTTGCCCAGCGCACGGCGCGCGCGCAGATATGCCTCCCAGCCGATCCGTCCCAGGCCGACGACGACGCGCACGCGGTCGAGCAGGCGCAGCTCCTCCAGCAGATACGGACGGCACGCGAGGATCTCGGCGGGCAGCGGCTTGTTGGCGGGCGGCGCGCAGCGGATCGTCGCCGTGATGTAGGCGTCGCGCAGCCGCAGGCCGTCGTCGGCGCGCATGGACGTCGGCTGGTTGGCGAAGCCCGCGTGATGGAGCGCCTCGAAGAGCCAGTCGCCGCTGCGATCGCCCGTGAACATGCGGCCCGTGCGGTTGCCGCCGTTGGCCGCGGGCGCGAGGCCGACCAGCAGCAGCCGCGCGCGCGGGTCGCCGAAGCCCGGAAGCGGGCGCGCCCAGTAGCGCTGGCCCCGATAGCGGAGCGGCGGCTCCGCGGCGGCGGCCTCGCGGTGCGCGACGAGTCGCGGGCAGCGCCGGCAGCGCACGATCCGCGCGTTGAGGCGCTCGAGCGCCGTCGGGCTTTGCAAGGCGGCCGGATTGTGCCACGGTGATTGCCATGGCGCCACCTCACGCCGCACGCGCGCGCGGCCGTCGCGTGCCCTCGATCATCGTCCACGGCGGCGCCGGCGCGGCGGTGGCGGACGCCGACGAGTTCCGGCCCGGCATGCGCGCGGCTGTGAGCGCGGGCTGGGCCGTGCTGGCCGGTGGCGGCCGGGCGCTCGACGCCGTCGAGGCGGCCGTGCGCAGCCTCGAGGACGACGAGCGCTTCAACGCGGGCCGCGGCGCGGTCCTGACCGAGGACGGCACGGTCGAGATGGACGCCTCGATCATGGAGGGCGATCGCCTCGGCTGCGGCGCCGTCGGCGCCGTGAGCCGCGTCGCCAATCCCGTCACGCTGGCGCGCCGCGTCCTCGACGACGGCCGGCACGTCCTGCTGGTCGCCCACGGCGCCCACGCCTTCGCGCGCGCCGCCGGGCTGCCCGAGTGTGATCCGGCGTCACTGATCACCGAGCGCCAGCGCCGACGGCTCGCCGAGCGTCGCGCCGCGACGCCGGGCAACACGCCGAGCCGCACGCCTGGTGGCGCGCGGTCCGGCACGCTGCCCGGGACGGTCGGCGCGACGGCGCTCGACCGCCACGGCACGGTGGCCGCCGCGACGTCCACCGGCGGCATGCTCGGCAAGCGGCCGGGCCGCGTGGGCGACAGCGCGCTGATCGGCTGCGGCACCTACGCCGACAGCTCGCTGGGCGGGGTGTCGTGCACGGGAGACGGCGAAGCGATCATCCGCGTGGTGCTCGCGCGCCGGGCGCTCGAGTACCTCAAGGAAGCCGACGACCCCGACTACGCGGCGAAGGTCTCGGTGGACCTGCTCGTGGAAGAGGGCCGCGGCGAGGGCGGCCTCATCGTGGTGGACTGGCGCGGCCGCATCGGCTACGCGCACTCGACGCCGCTCATGCCCGTGGGCTGGATGACGCCAACGCTCGGCGAGCCGGCGCTGCCGTTCTGATGGACGCTCTGACCGGCACCGTCGACGTCGCCGCCATCGAGACCGCCCGGCTCCGGCTCCGCGACGCCATCGTCGAGACGCCCTGCCCGTACTCGCAGACGCTCTCCGAGCTCACCCGCGCGCGCTGTTTCGTGAAGCTCGAGAACCTCCAGATGACGGGCTCGTTCAAGGAGCGCGGCGCCGCCAACCTCCTGCTCCAGCTGGGCCCCGATGCGCGGCGCACGGGCGTCATCGCCGCCAGCGCCGGTAACCACGGTCTCGCCGTCGCGTTCCACGCCGAGCGGCTCGGCATCCCGGCCACGATCGTCATGCCCGAGTACGCGCCGCTCATCAAAGTCACGTCGGCGCGACGCTACGGCGCCGAGGTGATCCTGTACGGAAGCAACTACGACGACGCCTACGAGCTGGCGCGGGCGCTGGGCGTCGAGCGCGGCCAGCTCTTCGTCCATCCGTTCGACGATCCGCGTGTGATCGCCGGCCAGGGCACGCTCGGGCTCGAGCTGCTCGAGCAGCTGCCCGACGTCGAGGCCGTGCTCGTCCCCGTCGGCGGCGGGGGACTCATCGGCGGTGTGGCGCTGGCCGTCAAGGCCAAGCGGCCCGACATCCGCGTGATCGGCGTGCAGTCGGCCGCGCTGCCGGCGATGTCGCGCTCGCTCGAGCGCGGCGAGCGGCTGCGCGTGGACGCCGGCGCGACGATCGCCGACGGCATCGCCGTGCGCCAGGTCGGCGAGCTGACGCTCGCCCTCGCCCGCCAGTGGGTGGATCGCGTGGTGACGGTGGACGAGGAGGAGCTGGCCAACGCGGTGCTGCTCCTGCTCGAGATCGAAAAGACGGTCGTCGAGGGCGCGGGCGCCGCGCCGCTGGCCGCCCTGCTCAACCGGGGCCTCGACCTCGAGGGCCGCCGCGTGGCGCTGGTCCTCTCGGGCGGCAACATCGACGTCACCATGCTCGCGCGGATCATCGAGCGCGGCCTCGTGAAAGACGGCCGCCTCGTCCGCCTGGGGGTCCTCCTGCGCGACATCCCCGGCGCGCTGGCACGACTCACCGCGGTGATCGCCGAGGAGCGCGCCAACATCCTGCAAATCCTCCACGACCGCGCGTTCTCGCCGCACGCGGCGATCGGCCAGACGAGGGTCGAGCTGACGCTGGAGACATCCGGCCCCGAGCAGATCGCGGCGGTGAAGCGCCGCCTCGAGGCCTCCGGCTACCACGTGGAGGAACGCCAATAGAACGTGGGGGCCCCGAGATGGCCCCCACACCCCCAAACTTTCGGAGCGCCCCGGGGAAACCCGTGGCGCTCCTCTATCTCCCGCTCCTCGATCTCGCTCAAGGAGCCAGCGCGCTGGCGATCGCGGCGCGCGCGCGCGCGGCGAGATCGAGCGCGGCCGCGCGCGGCTCCGCCGCCGCGTTCACGGCGATCGGCGGATGATAGGTGATCGTGATCCGACCGCGGCGCGGCCAGCGTCGGCCCGGCGGCCAGGACTCGTGTCCGCCCGAGATCGTCACCGGC
>JGI25382J43887_10000328_pt1 | contig 14980 bp, 19 predicted proteins | sample GraSoi013_1_40cm_3_FD_43887 | JGI IMG/M metagenome (IMG submission 43887) | reverse complement strand
GCACGTGGCTGGGTTCGGCGGGGGNGATCGTCACTTGCATGAGGTTACCGGGTTCGCGCCTACCGTCCGAGAATGGGCGCGTCCGCCCACAAACGTTCGAGGCTATATAGAGCCCGAGCGTCCGGGCCGAAGATGTGCACAACGACCGAGCCGAAATCGAGCAAGACCCAGCGGGCGCGGGCGTGGCCTTCCTTCGCCAGCAACCGCGCACCCAGGTCGTCCAGGGCGTCTTCGACCGCCTCGGTAATCGCGCGGATCTGTACGGCCGTCTCGGCTGACCCGATCACGAAGTAGTCAGCCACAGGCGTGAAGCTGCCAATGTCGAGGATGAGCACGTCCTCGGCCTTCTTGGCCTCCATCGCTTCCGCGGCGCGCAGCGCTAGCCCCTTCGGCCCCGTCAACCTTGCGCGCCTCCGGCCCTGCCGTACAACCCGTATTTGTGGATATACGTCTCGACCGGTTCGGGCACCAGATAGCGGATAGGTCGTCCTGCGGTCACGCGACGACGGATATCCGTGGACGAGATGGCCAGCGCTGGGATTTCGATCACGTGGATGTTCGACAGTTGGTGACCGGTCACATTAAACCGACGCAGATCGTGCACGTCGATGGGAAACCCTGGCCGGCTCGCCGCGATGAACTGGCACAGCGTCAACAGTTCGGCCGAACCCTCCCACGCACCCCGGACCACCTGGAGAATGGCATCTGCCCCGGTGATGTAAAACAACGCATCCGCTTGGTACGCCTGGCGCAATTCACGAATCGTATCGATGGAGTACGAGGGTCCAGGTCGATCAACCTCCAGGCGAGATACGGCGAAGTCGGGGTTTGTGGCCGTGGCGAGGAGCGTCATGTGGTACCGGTGTTCGGGGGCGCTCACGCCGTCCAGGTCTTTGTGCGGAGGGTACCGATTGGGGATGAATAAGACCTGCGACAACTCAAAGTGAACCCGGGCTTCCTCCGCGGTCACGAGGTGGCCGTAGTGAATCGGGTCGAAGGTGCCCCCCATGACGCCGACGCGTCCCACGCGACGCCCCTTTCGTCTTCCCCGCTCGAGCTCCGACTACCGTGGGGATCATCGCCGCGATGATCCCCACCCCTCCCCCTCAGTTCGAGGAAGCAGGGCTCTCGGCATGCACCTGTCGCGACAACTCATCGGCGACGGCGCCCATCAACGTCTGGAGCCCTTCGCCGGTAGCCGCCGACACGGGGTAGACACGATATCCCAGCCGGCTGATCGCCTCCTGCGCAGAGGCAACTCTCTCCCGGGCGATCGGTTGATCGATCTTGTTCAAGGCAACCAACATCGGACGGCGTCGCAGCGACGGATCGTGCAGCCAGAGTTCGGTATTCACGGCCTCGAAGTCGGCGGCTGGACCGCGCTCGGAGGCGAGGTCGATCACGTGCACCAGCACGCGGGTGCGCGCGATGTGCCTCAAGAACGTATGGCCCAGTCCCGCGCCCTGATGCGCACCCTCAATCAAACCGGGGAGATCGGCGAGCACAAAACTGCGCCCATCATCCAGGCCGACGACCCCCAGATACGGTTCGGTGGTGGTGAAGGGGTAATCCGCGATCTTGGGGCGCGCCGCCGATACCCGAGTGAGCAGGGTCGACTTCCCGGCGTTCGGAAACCCCACCAGACCGGCATCGGCGATCAGCTGCAGCTCCAGCTCCAGCCGACGTTCCTCGCCCTTTTCCCCCGGATCGGCCCGGCGGGGGGCCCGGTGCGTGGAGGTGGCAAATCGCGCATTACCCTTTCCCCCCTTCCCGCCGCGTGCCGCAACGACCCGCTGGCCGTGGTGGGTCAGGTCGGCGAGAGGCCCTGCCGTGTTCGTATCCTTCACGACGGTGCCGACGGGCACAGGCACGACGAGCGATCCCCCCCGCTTCCCGTGCCGCAGGCTCCCTTCCCCGTGCCGGCCACGCTGGGCGACGTACTGACGACGGTATTGAAAGTCCAGCAGGGTAGACAGGCTCTCATCGGCAACCAGGACGACATCGCCGCCGTTGCCTCCGTCTCCGCCATCCGGTCCGCCCTTGGGCACGAACTTCTCCCGACGGAAGCTCATGCAGCCGTTGCCCCCGTCTCCTCCTTTAGCGTCAATAACCGCGCGGTCGATGAACATCGCAGCCTTCCTACCAGTGCTGGGTGGACCCAGGGACCGTCGAGTAAACAGTCGAGGCCACGCGGACACCCGGATGTCTCCGAGTATCATGCGGTGGCCTCGAGTCGCCGTAGCCGATCGTGGTTCAGGTCGTCGATGGCAGGACGCTGACCTGTCGACTGTCGCGCCCGTGGCGTTGCCACGTGACGACTCCATCGACGAGGGCGAACAGGGTGTGGTCGCGCCCGGTGCCGACGTTATCCCCCGGCCAGACCCGGGTGCCCCGCTGGCGCACCAGCACGCTCCCCGCGGTAACGACCTGTCCTGCAAATCGCTTGATGCCGAGCCGCTTGCTCTTACTATCTCGTCCGTTGCGGGACGAGCCCATCCCCTTCTTATGCGCCATCTGGCGTGCCCCCGATCACGGTGTCCCGACGCCTAACGCTCGATCTTATCGATGCGAATGGTGGTGTACTGCTGGCGGTGACCTTTCTTGCGACGGTAATGCACCTTGGACTTGTATTTGAACACCACGACCTTCCGGTCTTTGCTGTGGGCCATNACGGTCGCGGTGACCTTCGCCCCCGCGACGATCGGCGTACCGACGGTGCGGGAGGTNTCGTCGGCGACCAGCAGAACGCGGTNCAGCGTTACCGCCGTCCCGGCGTCGGCCTCCAGGCGCTCCACGGCGACGGTGCGGCCCTCCTGGACCTTGTACTGCTTGCCTCCGGTTTCGATCACTGCGTACATGGAAGTCCTCGTGACGTCTCGCCACCAGCAGATGCGCTGGGGTCTGTGGCCCGAGGTATCGTATCACACCTGAGTCCGCCCCAGCAACCGGCGCAATTTTGTCATCCATTGCCGCGATCGACCCGCGGAGGTCAGCGCCAACTCTTGTTCCTCGTCCTCCTCCCCCACGGTGACGACCTCCGGGGGACCATAGTCGAGCCAGTGGACATGCTCCCCGCGCTCCTCACGTGCCGGCGCGCGCTCCAGGGCATCCAGCGACGCCCCCTCGACGACACGGACGCGCTCGATGTGCATCCCCTCGCGGGCGCGGATGCGCAGCCGCCGGCCCGTCTGCTGCTCCAACTGCCGGATCCAGCCCTCCCCCTCGCGGGACAGGAACGCGGCCACATCCGGGTGCACGTCCACCAACACCGCAGACTCCCGCGCGTTTGCGAGCGCCTTGCGGACCTCTCGACGGACCCGGAGCCCCATCGTCTCCACCGACAGCACCCGCCCCCGTCCCTCGCAGTAGGGACAGGGCATCCGCATCACCTCCTCCAGATCCTGGTGCACGCGCTTGCGCGTGATCTCCACCAGTCCCAGCGCGGTGAGATCGATGATGTGGAACTTGGACCGATCCCGGCGGGCGGCCTCATGGAGGGCGGCCAGGACCTGTTTGCGATGCCCCTCATTTTCCATATCGATGAAGTCGGCGAGGATGATCCCCCCGATATCGCGCAGCGTGATCTGGCGGACAATTTCTCCGACCGCCTCCATGTTCGTGCGGAAAATCGTGGTCGCCAGATCGGTCTTGCCGACGAACTTCCCCGTGTTTACGTCGATGACAGTCAGCGCCTCGGTGCGATCGATGACGATGTATCCGCCGGACTTCAACCAGATTTTGCGGTGCAGCGCCTTCTCGATCTCCTTCTCTACCCCGGTGTGTTCAAAGATCGGGTCGGCCTCGCGATAGAGCTGCACCCGGGATTTCAACTTGGACGCGAAGGAGTTCAGGAGATCTTGGACGCGGCGGAATTCCTCAGGAGAGTCGATGAGAAACTGGCGGACGTCATCAGTGAACTGGTCGCGGACCACGCGCCGGATGAGCCGCAGGTCCTGGTAGACGAGGGCCGGCGCTTTGCTCGCGCGCGACCGCTCTTCCACCCGGTTCCAGATCTGCAACAGGAACTGGATGTCGTCGGCCAACTCCTTCTCAGTCGCCCCTTCGGCCGCAGTGCGCACGATGACGCCCATCCCTTTGGGTCGCACGCGGTCGGCGAGCTGACGGAGCCGCCGGCGTTCCTGCTCGTTCTCGATCCGGCGGCTCACGCCCACGTAGTTCACGGTGGGCATCAGCACAAGGTAGTAGGCGGGGAGCGCCACGTACGTCGTCACCCGGGCCCCCTTGCTGCCCATCGGTTCCTTGGTAACCTGGACGAGGATCTCCTGGCCCGCGCGCAGCCGCTCGGCGATGGCCCCTCGGCCAAACGACTCCTCGACCTCTTCTCCCGCCAGCCGCTGCGACCGGATGTCGCCGACGTGGAGGAACGCGTTGCGCTCCAACCCGATGTCCACGAAGGCGGCCTCCATCCCCGGGAGGACGTTCGCGACCCGGCCCTTGTAGATGTTGCCCGCCAACGGCTCCCCGTGCTCGATAAAGAGGTTGATCAGCTTGCCGTCATCGAGGACCGCTACGCGCGTTTCGGACGGCTCGACGTTTGCAATGATTTCCTTCGCCATATGCGCTCCTACGAGTCGATCGACTCTAGAACAGAATTTTCTTCCGCCGCATCCCAATACTCAACAACAGTCCCGTGGCCCCGGCCATGGTAATGAGCGCGCTGCCGCCGTGGCTGACCCATGGCAGGGGGATCCCGGTAATCGGCATCAGGCCGACCGTCATCCCGACGTTGACGACGAGGTGAAAAGCCACCATCGCCACAACGCCCACAGCCATCAACGTCCCCAGGCGATCTTTCGCCTGCGCGGCGATGGTCATCGCGCGCCACAGCCACAGCGCGAACAAACCCAGCAGCACGCACGCGCCGACAAAGCCGAACTCTTCTCCGACGACGGTGAAGATGAAGTCGGTGTGCTGCTCGGGGATGAAGTGCAACAGGCTCTGCGTGCCGTGCAGCAGCCCTTTGCCAAGGAACTGGCCCGAGCCCACCGCGATCTTGGACTGGATCAACGCGTACCCCCCGCCTAAGGGGTCAGCGCTGGGATCGAGGAAGACCAGGAGCCGGTGGCGCTGGTAGTCGTGGAGCAGGCGCCAGCCGAGGGGGGCGACCGTGGCCGCGGCGGCGCCGAGCGCGGCGAGCATCCGCGCCGGGAGCTGGGCGACAAAAAGCATCGCCGCGAGAATCGCCGCCACGACGAGCGCCGTGCCGAGGTCCGGCTGGCGGGCAATCAACGCCAAAGGAAGGGCCGCGTGAGCCAGGACGGGCACGAGGGCTCTCCACGAATCAAACTCCTTGTACCCATCGATGTGCTTCGCCAGCGTGACGATGAGCGCCAGCTTGGCGAGTTCGGCGGGCTGGAAGGCGGCCAGGGGCCCGAGGCCGATCCACCGCTGTGCGCCAAAACTCGTCCGGCCCATCACCAGCACTGCCAGGAGCGCCAGGACGGTCCCAGCCAGAATCGACCGCCACACGCGCGCGATGGCCTGGTAATCAACCGCCGCCAGCAGCCCGAGGACGATCAGCGCGATGATAATGTGCACCGCGCGCGCGCGGACGAACTCAGCCGGGTTCGGAGTGTTGTGCACGGCGCTATAGAGCACGAGGACGCCCCCAGCCATGAGCGCCAGCATCGCCGCGAGAAGCGGCCAGTCCAGGTAGCGCAGGAGCCGTTTGCTCATCGGCCCGTCTCCTGATCCACCGCTGGGGAAAACGCGGTCTGGAAAATCGCGCGCGCGACGGGGGCGGCAGCGATGCCGCCGCGGAATCCGTGTTCGACGAACGCGACGACGACCAACCGCGGGGCATCGAGCGGAGCATAGCCGGCAAACCACGCGTGCGGCCGACCCCGCGGATTTTCCGCGCTGCCGGTCTTGCCCGCCATCGGCAGCCCCTCGATCCGCGCGCCCGCCCCGCTCCCCCGGTCGACCACGGCGCGCATCCCCTCCTGCAGCACCGCTAGGCTCTCAGGACGATACGGCACCACGCGCTGCATCACCGGATCGACTCGATGCTCGGTGCGGTCGCGATCGTACGTCAGGAGCAGGACGTGCGGTTGCACCAGCTGACCGCCATTCGCGATGCCCGTGACCATGCGGGCCACTTGGATCGGCGTGACGGTAATCGCTCCCTGGCCAATCGACATATTGACCGCGTCCCCGGGGTACCATGGCTCGCCCACGAGCTGTTCCTTCGTGGACGGGCGGGGGATGATGCCGTTGATTTCTCCCGGCAGATCGATCCCTGTCGGTTCCCCGAGGCCCATGAGAAGCGCGTAGTTCGCCAGCTCTTCACCACCCAGGCGATAGCCCAGGGTGTAGAAGACGACGTTCACAGAGTTCGCGATCCCCGTGATGAAGTCGATGCGGCCCCACGCCTTCAAATCCCTGAAGATCCACTGACCCAACTGAAAGTAGCCGGGGGCGTCGAACATCGTCCGCCGCGAGACGATACCCCGGTCGAGAGCCGCCGTGGCGGTCACCAGCTTGAACACGGACCCCGGTTCATAGGTCGCGCCCAGGGCGCGGTTGAGCAGCGGTTTGCGCTGGTCGGCGGTGATGGCCTGCCACGCCGTCGACCCGATGCCCATGGCAAACTGATTGGGATCGTATGAGGGGAGACTGACCATCGCCAGAATATCGCCGGAGCGGGGATCCATGGCGATGGCCGCACCTGCCCCCAGCCCGCTGGCTTGCAGCGCGTCGTACGCGGCCCGCTGTACATCGAGATCGAGCGTCAACGCCAAAGGACGGCCGGGGACGGCGGGCACGCGAGATAAGATCCGCAAGGGACGGCCGAGGGCGTCCACTTCCACCCGCATCCGTCCGTCGATCCCGCGCAAGACGGCCTCAGTCGCACGCTCCACGCCCGCCTTGCCGATCAGATCCCCCGGCCGGTAGCCCTCACTCCGGCGGGCTGCCAGGTCGTCGACATCGATCTCTCCGAGGTAGCCTAGCACGTGCGCGGCGATCTTGTCGTGCAGGTAGTGCCGCACTGGCTCGACGAGGATCACGACCCCGGGGAGGTCAAGACGATTCTCCTCGATCAACGTGACGATCGCGGCCCCGACATCGCGCTTGATCCGCACGGGCTCAAACAGCCGCAGCCGGTTGGCCTCCACCCGATGCGTGATCTCTTCCGGCGTAATCCCTAAAATGGACGCCAAGCGAGCCACGACCCGCGGCGGATCCTGCAGTTCCAACGGCAAGACCGCCACAGTGAATGACGGACGGTTGGAGACGAGGGGACGGCCCTTGCGATCGTAGATAATCCCACGCGGCGCGGACAGCGTGTAGTCGCGAATGCGATTCTCTTCGGACTGACGGAGGTAATACCCACCCTGCAACACCTGCAGTTGCCACAGGCGTACGGCCAGGATGCTCATCAGCATCCCGATGAGAAGGTTAATGACGAACAGCCTCTTGGCCGGCTGCTGATACTCCATCGCCGTTGATTCGCCGCCTAGTGTTCGCGCTGAAAGCGGGTCTCGATGACCCGAATGGTGCGGAACAGCACCGGAGCGATCGCGCTGTTCAGCACCGCCTGCAGGATCATCCGGGCCACGACGGCCGGCCAGGGCGGCACACCCAAGCCGACAAGAAGGGCCACGATGACCAGCAGCACTCCACCCAACAGTGTCCCTATGAAGGTGGCGATGGCGGGCAGGAGAGGGTTCTCAATATAGATGCTGCGCTCGAACATCCCGGAGGCGAATCCCACGACCAACTTAGACAAACCGTTGACGCCCAGCGGGCCTCCGCCGGACAGCAGGTCTTGCAGCAGCCCCGCTGCCACGCCCACCACCGCGCCGCTTTCGGCCCCCTTGAGGATGCCCACTCCGATGATCAAGGGCACCAAGGGATCCAGGATCGCCCCCCACACCTGCACGCGCGCCAGCCACGCAACCTGCACGAGCGCCAAGATCACCAGGACGCCAGTGTAGGCCAGGACCCGACTCACGCGGACTCTTTACAACCCGGCACCCAGCGCCGTTCGCCGGTCACACCGCCACCTCTCATCACATTTCTCATACCCCGCCGCTTACAGCGGGAGCAAAATTAACACCTCTTCGAGACGGTCCAACGCCGCGGCGGGTTCGACTTCGGCCTCCAGAAGGAGTTCGCCCTCCTCCCGAACCACTCGGGTGATGCGCCCGACCGCCAACCCCTTCGGAAAGACCCCGCCCTGGCCAGAGGTCACCACTACGTCGCCGGGCTGCACGTCGCTCGTCCGCGACAGGTACTTGAGGTGCAGCACGCGTTCGTTGCGGCCCTCGACGACACCCAAATCTCGTACGCGCTGGACGACTACACCCACCGCGCTGCGGGAGTCGGCGATCAGCAACACGCGCGCCGCCGTTGGCGTGACCTCGATCACACGCCCCACAACCCCGTCCGCCGTGACCACTGGGGCGTTGCGCCGGACCCCATCGCGGCTCCCGCGATCCACCTGCACCGTGCCAAACCACTTCGCGACGTCGCGTCCGATCACGTTGGCCGCGATCGACCGACTCCCGACCTGGCCCCGGAACCCCAGCAGCCGCTCCAGCCGTTCCCCGGCCAGAGCCTGCTCCCGCAATGCCGCATTCCGTCGCCCCATCCCGTCGAGGGCCTCCCGTAGCTTCGCGTTCTCGACGCGCAACCGGCCGATTTCCGTGTAGAGGCTCCACATCCGCTGGACTCCGTCCGCAACGCGCGCCATTCCCGTTTGCACCGGCAGCAGCACCGCGAGCACTGTGGTGCCAATCGCCCCGACTTGCCTGCGGTCCGGGCTGCGGGCTTGGGTGGTGAGCAGGGCAACCACGAAGACGAAGAGGCCGAAGAACAGCACCAGACGCCGCCGGACCGCGATTAACTCACCCATGCGCGCCTGTGCTCACAGCTTCTTGGAGGTCACGAGCAGCCGCTTCATGTTCTCGAGCTCTTCCAGGGCGTGCCCGGTTCCCATCGCGACCGCCGACATCGGATCGTCCGTGATAATCACGGGCATCCCCGTCTCCTCTCCGAGCAAACGGTCGATGCCTCGCAGCAGTGAGCCCCCACCGGCCAGGACGATTCCGCGGTCCACGATATCCGCCGCCAGTTCGGGCGGGGTGCGTTCGAGAGTCTGTTTCACCGCTTCCACGATTTGCGCCACCGGCTCCGCCAGGGCCTCGCGTGCCTCGGAGCTGGTCATGCGCACGGTGCGAGGCAACCCGCTCACCAAGTCCCTCCCCCGCACATCGATGCTCTGCTCTTCTTTCATCGGGTAGGCGGACCCGATCGCGATCTTGATCTCCTCGGAGGTCCGTTCCCCGATAAGCAAGTTGTAGGCTCGGCGGCAGTACTGAATCAGGGCCTCGTCCATCTCGTCCCCCGCGACGCGGATGGACTTGGACGTCACGATGCCGCCCATGGCGATGACCGCGACCTCGGTCGTCCCGCCCCCGATGTCGACGACCATGCTGCCCACCGGTTCGGAGATCGGCAACCCCGCCCCGATCGCCGCGGCCATCGGCTCCTCGATGAGATACACCTCGCGCGCCCCCGCCTGCTCGGTCGCATCGATGACCGCGCGGCGCTCCACGCCTGTGACCCCGGACGGAATGCCGACGACAACGCGGGGCCGCAGCAGTGTCTTGTTCTTGAGACCCTTGCGGATGAAATAGGCCAGCATCGCCGCCGTGGTGTCAAAATCCGCAATGACGCCGTCGCGGAGCGGCCGCGTGGCGATGATCTCGCCGGGAGTCCGTCCCACCATGCGCTTGGCCTCTTCGCCCACGGCGATGATTTGGCCGTCGTCTGCCCGCTTCGCCACCACGGAGGGTTCGCGCAAGATGATGCCTTCGCCCCGCACGTAGATCAGGGTATTGGCGGTGCCGAGATCGATCCCCATGTCGCGGCTCAGCCGGGAAAACAAGTAGTTTAAAGCCATGGGCCTCCTAAACAAGTCTGTGATTTTGTTCATGCCCGAACCGGACATCGAGTACCAGTCACCACCGGCGTGAGTAAGAAGTCTCGCTCCTGCACTTGGGCACCTGCTTGAAGGGAACCTGTCGAGACCGCGCGGATCACGGACGACTCACTCCTCCCGTCCTCGGGAACGGGTCCACACTGAGCTCCATCCGAATGCGATGTGTCTCAGTCTCATCGTCGCCCAAAACGCCGCCCCAAGTATAGCAACGGGTCTAGAGGGTTTCAAACGGCGCACAAATTGGCTCCCGCGGAGCCTACTGGAGGAGCCGGAAGATCCACACGGCAATGACCATGCCGAGGAGAATGGCGACATTGAGGCGGATGGTGGTCCCGATCGTGACGGTGAATACGCGCAGATCCAGGGTCAATGGTGGGTCAATCCCCGCGCGCACATCTCTGGCCAGCCACGCCAACGCGGGATAGGCCCCCACCGCTTCGGCGATGACGCTCCCCAACAGTGCCCCAAAGAAGATGACGAAAAAGAGAACCCACCATGGGCTGCGCAGGCGACGTGCCACGAGACCTCCTTCGACCACCCACCAGTCCGCGATGAGGCGGGGGCGCTTACTCCACCCTGCGCGGCCGCCGCAGCGCCGACCACACTCCGGCGAGCATCCCGGCCACGGCGCCGACCGCCCACGCCGGAACGCCCCGCAGGCGGGTGGCCTGCGTGGTCCAGTCCTCCGCCGTCCGCTGCGTCCACTGCGCGCGCCTATCCCACATCTGGCGCAGGGCTTTCAGGTCGGTCGTGATGTCGCCCCGCAACCGATGGATGTGCCCGTCGTCGTCCGTGGGACCCGCGGGCTTCATCGCTGCCGTTCCAGCGCCTGCCGGATGGCCTTCCAGTCTTCCCGCAGACTGGTGAGGAAGTTGAGCCGCCGACGCTTCAGGCGAAGGCGGGCTACGAGCACCAACGTGGCGACCACGGCCACCATGATGACAAGGACAATCGCCGTAGCGAGCCAGGGCGCCAGAATCTGCGCCAAGACCAGAATGAGGACGGCCACGGCAATCGGAATCATCAGCAAGAGCAACGACAAGGCGGCCACGAGCAGCAGGAGAGAGATGGCCACATCGCGCAGCGCGCCACGAATTTCCTGGCGTGTCAGGTCCATGCGCGCCTCGAGCAACGCGACGATGTGTTGGAGCAGCCGGCCGATAATGCCGGTCACGGATTCCTGGTCTGGTTTCTCGGACTTCTCAGGGTCCACCATCATCGCCCCCATCTCCGGCGCGGAACATCTCCCCCGCCCCCTTCACCCGTCGCGCACGCCCTCGTGGAGTGCATGGCGAATGGCCTCGCGAACTGGGGTCAAGCGCAGGCTAAACACTTGGACGCTCCGAGTCCCCTGGCAGACGTTGTCGACGAGGAGGGCCTCAAACTCGTCCTGCGTGATCGGCGGGTTCGGGAGGTAGCGGAACTCCCGCACCAGAGCCCGGGACAGCCCCATGGGCATGTGCGCCTTCCACCGTCGGACGCCCAAGGCGCGAGCCACCTCGTCGAGCAGCGCCTCGTAGGTTAACACGTCCGGCCCACACAGATCGTACGCCTCGCCCAGGATATCATGGCGCGTGAGCGCTTGGCGCACCACCTCAAGCAGATCGCGCACGTCCACGGGCATCGACCGGTATTGGCCTGACCCAAACACCGGGACCACGGGCATCACGGTCGCCAAAGCCACGAGCGGTCGCCGGGGAGCCCCCAGGAGGTGGAACAGGTACCACGGCCCTAGCCGCACTACATCTGCCAACTGCGTGGCGGCGCCGCCGCCCGGTCCAATCACGAAGGAGGGACGGAGAATCACATACGGGACGCCGCCGCGCCGGATCGCTTCCTCGCCCGCCCACTTCGACCGCAAGTAGCGCGGGGCCTGCGGACCCGCGCCCAGGGCACTCAGATGCACGAGGCGACCGACACCCGCAGTCCGCGCAGCCGCGGCGACTTCCGCGGCGCCCCGCCGATTGATCAAGTCGAATGTCGCACCGAGGCGCTCGCGAATCACCGCTACGAGGTGCACGACCGACGCGCACCCGTTGAAGGCGCGTTCGAGCGCCCCGAGGTCGCCGACATCCGCGGAGGCAATGTCACAGCCCAGCGCTCGCAACTCGGTGAGTTGGTCTGCCTTCTTGCTCTGGGGATGCACGACCGCGCGGACCGCAATCCCCGCGCGGCGCAGTGTCTTCACCACATGGGACCCGATGAACCCTGTGGGACCGGTGACTGCGACGAGGCCTTGCACGGGCGCAGCCGTGGCCATCGGGTGAGGTCACACCGCCAGGATGGAGGAGGCCCCTGTCGAGCTCACGGTCATCGGGACCGGACCACGACGAACTCCGTCAGGGCGAGGAGGCTGTCCTTCGCCTCCCCCGGGGCGAGGGGCGCGAGAGCCGCGGCGGCCTGGCGCGAATAGCGTCCGGCGATGTCGAGCGCGTAGTCAATGCCCCCGTACCGAACCAGCAGGCGCTGGAGCTCATCCCGGTCTCCGTCGCGCGCTCCGCCCGCGAGCAGGCCCAGAAGACGCGCACGGTCCCGTGCGGAGCCTTGCGCGAGTGCGCGAATCACTGGGAGGGTCACCTTGCCGCTTGGGATATCACTGTAGATCGGCTTACCCAGCGTGTCCTCCCGGCTCGTCAAATCCAGGGCATCATCGGTAATCTGAAACGCCATGCCCCAGTGGAGTCCAAAGGCCCCCAGGCGATCCGCGGCAGCGGAGTTCCCCGCGACCAACCCCCCCGCCCGGCAGGCCGCGGAGATGAGGTGCGCGGTCTTACCCGCAATGATCTCAAAGTAGGTGTGTTCGTCGCCGTGGGGCTCTTGCCCGAACTTAATCTGCATGATCTCCGCTTGGCTCATCTTGACAGTCGCTACCGCCAGCGTGGGAGCGACGTCCGGGTGACGAATACGGCTGAGCAGATCGAAGGCCTTGGCGAACAGGTAGTCCCCCAGCAGGACGGCAATCTGATTGCCCCACTGCACGTTCACGGTGGAGACTCCGCGCCGGACCTCNGACTGATCAATGATGTCATCGTGGATGAGGGAGGCCACGTGAATGAGCTCAACCGCCGCGGCGAGCCACAGCCGGGCCTCTCCCGCCCCGCCGCTCGCCCCCGCCGACAAACAGACCAGGGCCGGGCGGACCATTTTCCCACGCGTGCTCAGCACGTGGCGGACGAGTTCGCTGACAAAAGGATCATCGGCGGCCAACTCGCGCTCTAATAACGCGTGAAGCAGGTCCAGATCCTCCTGGACGGGAGCGTAGATCGCAGCGAGGTCCATGTTCTAGGAGAGGGGTTCGTGACTAAACGGCAGCGCCCTCCGGCCGGGTGACCAGCCGGAGGGCGCCAGCACGAAGCGACTATTGCACTTTGATGGAGGTCTGCATCCCGGCTTCCGCGTGACCGGCGATGTTACACATGACCGTGTAGGTGCCCGGTTTCAACGTCACGGTCACCTCTTTGGATTGCCCGGGTTGGATGCTATCGACCTCGACGTTGGCTTCCTTGATGATGAAGTTGTGCTCGATGGAGCCTTCGTTCTTGAGCGTCAGCTTCAACGGGCCCGCCTTCAGCGCGGCCGTCGAAAAGGTGATGGACCATTCCTTCTCCGTGACCGTGACGACCGCCCCCGCGCTCGGGCCGCCCGGCTGCTCGCCACTGGGTTTCCCTCCCCCGCCGCCACACGACGCGGCGACCAGCGCCACGAGCAACACCACGACACCTACCCCCATCCGTCTGTACATTGCACCCCTCCTGGATAAGATTGCTCGGCTGCAAAAACCGAGATCAGGATAGCAGAGCAGGTCCGCAGTGACCAGGGCAGCTGTGGAAACGACAGAAGGGCACGCCCGCGGGGCTAGGCCTCGGCGATCAAGCCGAACGATGCGATGAACATCAGTAAGAGGAACCAGGCAAGATAGAACAGCAGGTAGGCCAGGTGGACACGCAGAGGCTTCTTCATGATGCNTCACCCTCGGAAGCGCCCGCGGGCTGTGCCACCGTGGGGCGACCACCTCGCGCGGGGGCCGGCGCGGGCAGGGAGGCGATGCGTTCGACAAAGGCTTTCACCTGGGCCAGAAACCCCGGCCCGTCGTGCAGGCCGAACGCCAGCATCGCCACGCGGGCGGGATCGACCTTGCGGCGTTGCAGGCGTCGGTGCAACTGCTCGATGCGATCCCGCATCAAGAAGTTCCCTTCCCGGTTAAGGCAATCCCCATACGGACAGCCGGTCACAAAAACGCCCGCCGCCCCGCGCGTGAGCGTTTCTTCCAGCCACGAAGGGCGCACGAATCCCGAGCAGGGCACCCGGATGATGCGCACGTGGGGCAGCTCACGCAGATGCCCGCCCTCGGAGAGCGGCTTCAAGTCGACGCTCCAGTCGCAGATGAATCCGACGACGGTCGGCTCTGTCATGTTTGCATGGCGAGGCTGACCTGATTGAGCACATCGCGCTCCATCAACTTCGGAAGCTCGAGGGCTTCGAACGGACACGCGCCGATGCAGATCCCACACTCCACGCAGCGGGACTCGATGACAACCGCCAGCAGCGTGCGGTTGGCGGCCGCCTTGGTGAGTCCCCGTCCCGGTGAGGGGACCATGACGATGGCATTATACGGGCAGTCGTAGTAGCATAACTCGCAGCCCGTGCAGTTCCCGTCGACAACTTGGGCCACGCCCGCGTGGCGCACCTCCATCTGCGCGGGGGTTTCCCGCCGGCTCAGATATGGAATCGCCAACCCGCCCACGAACAGCAGCACCAACAGCGCCACGACGCCCCCCGCCGGAAGGATGTTCATGAACCAGAACGGGAGCATGAAGAACACATCCATGGGAAAGTGGGTCGGCCGCGCCGCGGGAGATGACGGGGGGATCGCATCCCGGGTCACGGGGATCAGGCCGGCCAGCAAAAACACCAAGCCCACGCAGAAGAGGGTCCACACCCCCGGCGGCCAGATCTTCGGATGGCGCAACCGCAAGTAGTGCCACCAGAGGAAGGCGTACAGCGCTGAGGCGG
>JGI25382J43887_10000327_pt1 | contig 14983 bp, 12 predicted proteins | sample GraSoi013_1_40cm_3_FD_43887 | JGI IMG/M metagenome (IMG submission 43887) | reverse complement strand
ATATCATCGGCCTGCTCGGCCGCGCCTGCCCACTCCTCGGCTGCCCTCATCAGGGTCTGCGCCAAGACTTGCGGGACGGCGTTGCGATGGCGCAGGGCCACCTCCAGCACGCCCTTGACGCCGAACTCTTCCCCGTAAACGTTTTCTGGTTCGGTCATCCCATCGCTATAGGCCAGCAAAAGGCTTCCTGGCTCGACCTGAAGAATGCCCTGCTCATAGGTGCAATTATCGAAAACTCCGACGACCATGCCGCCTTCCTCGAGTTTACAGACCTTTTCGCCGATCAGGCAAAGCGGTGGCAGGTGGCCGGCATTGGTGTAGTGCAGCGTGCGCGTGCTCGTGTCGTAGATGGCGTAAAAGAGCGTGGCGAAGCGGTCTTCCGAGGTGTTCAGATACAAATGACGATTCAGCCGGCTGACCACGTCGGCCGTGTTCTCAGACAACCTTCCGTCAAGTTGCACCTGGCTCCGCAAAGCCGCCTGGAGGCTCGCCATCAACAGAGCCGCGGAAATTCCCTTGCCGCTGATGTCGGCCAAAGCGATGCCTAAGCGCGTCGGACCAAGACGAATGAAATCATAGTAGTCCCCGCTGACCATTCGTGCGGGCCGGCAGATGGCCTCGAGCTGAATGCCCGGCAGCGACGGCAGAGCCTGCGGAAACAGTTGCTCCTGCACCTCCCGCGCGATGGAGAGTTCGTTTTCCAACCGCTGGCGCTGGCGCTGCTCCTCGATGAGCGCGCTGATCGAGCTGGTCATGGAATTGAAAGATTCACCGAGCGCACCGAGTTGGTCATTGCGCTTGATCCGCACGCGATGAGTGAGGTCGCCGGCCTGCACGTATTGGGTGGCCCCATAGAGATCGGAAACGGCGCGGGTAATAGTGCGTGTCAAGACGATGCCAGTCACCAGCGCAGCTACTTCGATAACCAGGAAGAAAATCCCCACCACCAAGAGAGTGGTGACAGCCGTGCCTGCAAACTCGCCCAGCGACCGCAAAAGGCGCCGGTTCAACTGCGACGGCCGGACCGAAAAAGAAACCAAGACCGGAGAAGTGGAAGCCTCTTCCGGTCGGGGGTCTGCAAGCACCGCTTCCAGTTTCGAGAGCGCGCCGATCTCATAGTCCAGGAAGTTTGCGCGCGGGGGAAGTCTTCTCAGGCGCGTGGTAATCTGGGCCACACGAACAAAGTTCTGATTCCCGATCGGAAGCACCAAACCCTTCGGGCCGCCTTCCGTAGCCAAGCGAGTGGCCACCATTTGGATGGGTCCCAATTCCGGCGCGAGGCTATCCATCAGCTCTGAGGAAACCGGGACAGACGCCGATACCAGCAGCCGACCGGTGGGAGTGGGCCGCGCCACCACCGTGCGCAGCCAGAGCTTATCTCCGCGTTGGACGATCCCCGCAAAGCGGTCCTGGGTTGGTCCCCCCTGCCGATCCAAAAGCTCCTGTCCGGCGCCCAGTTCCACTTGCAGCCCCGGCAGATCGGCACGGGTCGAGGCCGGCAAGGCAGCCGTTCGCGGCGAGGCCGCTNTTTCCGCCGTAAGAGAGACCGCCAACGTCTCGGCTGTAGCCTCCAGCCTTTCAATNCGTTTCTCNATGTCCTCATAAAGCAGNTAAGCACCGAGTTGCCANTACAGTAGATAGGTGGAAAGGGCCGCCATGACGATCAACAGCAGGATCGGCACAACAGCAATCAACACATAGGCCACGATCAGACGGTTGCGCAGGCTCCACAGCAACCGCCCNCGGGTCCAGCCCGCGATACGGAAAAGCAAGTAGCTCAGAGAGAGAAAAAATAGGAAACCGATGAAGCGGGAAAATGGAATTTCCCGTTTGAAAGCGCGACCAAGCCACACCAGCCCATAGAGCAGAGTTACTCCCAGGGCGGCGCGGTCCAGGCGGGTCAATCCTCGCCAGAAGAACCACAGGCNGCTAAGAGGGGCTGACAGCATTGTAAGTACAAATGGGGCGGCCGACGTTTGCTTCAGAGGGCGCGCTTGCAGAATAAACTGCCTGTCGGAAGCGATCCCGCGAGCACTCCGCGCGTCTTCTCTCGAACCGCCCGCCGATGAGACAGTTTATCGCGCCACAGGATTGTTAATCCGGCTATGCTTTCGACTATAAGTGAAATAAATCACCAGACCGATGACCAGCCAGGTGATCAGCCGCGCCCAGTTGATCCACCCCAGCTTGTACATCATGTAGCCGTTTACCGCGACCCCAAGGATCGGTACCACGGGCACCCAGGGCGTGCGGAACGGACGCGGTTGGCTGGGATTGATACGGCGCAGCACAAGGACCGCTATGCACACGATGACAAACGCCAAGAGCGTCCCGATGTTCACCATTTTTCCGATGTCATCGATCGGAGTCAGACTCCCGACGATGGCCGCAAGCAAGCCGACGAGAATGGTGTTCTTGTAAGGCGTGCGGAACTTCGGATGGATGGCTGCGAAAAACCCTTTCGGCAGTAGGCCGTCATTGGCCATCGAATACAACACGCGGGTCTGGCCCAGCAACATCACCAGCATCACGCTGGTCAGGCCCGCCAGCGCCCCTAACACGATGACATGCGAAGCCGTAGTCAGGCCGCGATCTAGAAAGGCCGCGGCGACGGGGGCTTCGATGTTGATGTCGTTCCACGGCACCATACCCGTCAGCACCGCGGCCACCAGAATATACAGCACCGTGCAAACCAGCAACGAAGTGATGATGCCGATGGGCAAGTCGCGCTGCGGGTTTTTGGCCTCTTGCGCCGTCGTGGACACCGCGTCGAATCCGATATAGGCGAAGAAGATGTAGGCGGCCCCTTCCCCGACCCCCGAAAAGCCGTTCGGGGCAAACGAGGACCAATCATGGCCCCAGTTGGAAGGGTCAACGTACTTGAACCCCAGTCCGATGACGAACAGCACGACCGCCACCTTGATGATCACAATGACCGCATTAAAGCGCGCGCTTTCCTTGATGCCGATCACCAGGATGGTCGTAATGACCAGCGCTATTAGAAAAGCCGGGAGGTTGAACCCAACCTCGATTCCGAAGATCCGCGGGGCACCAACCAGTTCGTGGGCGCGCTCGACCAGCTGGGCGGAATGCGCGGAAATGACCTGGTCCACCTTATGGATGAACGCCTGCGTGCCCTCCACGAGCGAGGGATCCGCGGCCTGGGCCATCTGCCGGGCGATGACTTTTTCCGCTACCCGCAGACCCGTCCAGTGGTCGTAGGCCAACCACAGCGGAATCTTGATATGGAAAATCTTCATGAACTCAATGAAGTGATTGGACCAGCCGGAGGAGACCGTGCTCGCGCCCATGGCGTATTCCAGCGTCAGGTCCCAGCCGATGATCCAGGCAAAGAGTTCGCCCAGGGTGGCATAGGCATACGTGTAGGCGCTGCCCGCCAGGGGAATCATGGCAGCGAACTCCGCATAGCAAAGCCCGGCCAGGGCGCACCCGAATCCCGAGAGCACAAATGAGAGCATCAGCCCCGGGCCCGCATAGTGCGCTCCCAACCCGGACAGCACAAAGATGCCCGCGCCGATGATGGCGCCGATGCCCAGCGCGGTGAGCGAAACCGGACCCAGGGCGCGCCGCAGCGTATGCTCGCCGGTCGCCTGGGATTCCTTCAGCAGCAAATCCATCGGCTTCTTTGCTAACAATGCAGTTTCCATCCGCGATCTCTCCTCTTGAGAGCCGGCCAGCCAGACCGACCGGCCTTTCTTCTAGTTTCCCGTTGGGCCGCCTCCGGGCCGTTTCTGCCACAGCCAATACACCGGCACGCCCAGCAAAACAAGTAGCAAACCGGGCCAGGTAGTGTCGGTCTTATACAAGATCAATGCCAGCATAATCGTTGTTGCGGCCACAATGTACAGCACCGGAATAATCGGATAGCCGAACGCCCGGTAGGGCCGTTCCGCATCAGGCCGCTTGCGGCGAAGAACAAAAAGCCCGGCAATCGTGAGCACGTAGAAAATCAGCACGGAAAACACCACGTAGTCGAGCAGATCGCTGTACAGGTTGCCGTAGGTTTCCACGCCGCTTTGCGCATTCCGGATGCGCGTCCGCGGCAAGACCAGCAAGGCCGTCCAAATGCCCTGCAATACCAGCCCCATCGCCGGCACGTGCTTGTCGTTTAGCTTCGCGATCGATTTGAAAAACAGACCATCACCCGCCATCGCGTAATACACTCGCGCCCCAGCCAGGATCAGCCCGTTGGCGCAGCCGAAGGTGGAAATCATGATAGCGACCGCCATGATCGTCGCCCCGGCGTCGCCGAAGATGACACTGAGGGCAGCCGTGGCCACTCGGTCATCAGGGGCCTGCTGGATCCTGGCGAGCGGCAGCGTCACCAGATAGGCCACATTGGCCAGCACATAGAGCGTGATGACGATGGCCGTCCCGGCCGCCAGCGAGAGGGGAACGTCGCGGCGGGGGTTCTTGACTTCGCCTGCNGTGAACGTGATGTTGTTCCACGCATCGGCGGAGAACAGTGAGCCGACCTGAGCGACGCACAAGGCAATCAGCAGCCCGAACGCGCCCGCCGCAGCCGTGACCGCAGGAACCAGCGAGCCTAGCGCGTTAATCCCGGGTTCGATCACCTGCGCTCCACGCGGCGTCCACAGATCGCTGAAGTTCGCCGTCACTGCCGCCGCATTTCGCCCCACAAAAATGCCCAGCACGATCAGCCCGAACAGCGCCAGCGATTTAGCCGAAGTGAAAATATTCTGGATCAGCTTGCCTAGGCGCAGGCCGCGCGTGTTCAGCACGGTCAGCAACCCGATCAGCAGAATGGCAATTAGTTGCTGCCACGAGAGGCTGACCGCATACTTCGAGGAAAGGATGATCGGCCGCACGATCCACGCCGTGGGCGAAATCGCGGGAACCAGCACCCCCAGAAATCGCGCAAAACCGACGCATACGGCAGCAATCGTGCCGGTCTGGATCACTAGAAACAGCGTCCAGCCGTAGAGGAATCCCCACAGCGGAGAGTAAGACTCGCGCAGATAGACGTATTGCCCGCCGGCCCGGGGCATCATCGCAGCCAGCTCACCGTACGAAAGAGCCGCGGCGACCGTCAAGACTCCCGTGATCACCCACGTCAGGAGCAAGCCTCCGGGCGAGCCGGTCTGCCGCGCGATATCGGCAGAGACGATAAAGATGCCCGACCCGATCATCGAGCCGACGACAATCATCGTCGCGTCAAATAGACCCAGGCCTCGGACCAGCCCGGTTTCGGCCAAGATCGGCTGTGCGGCAGCTGCCCGGGTGACGTCAGACATGCGCGTAGCTCCTCAGTTTGCCCTTCCCAGGGTCCCGGCGGCCAGACTTAGGAACTGCCGAGCTCGCGCGCCGGGGTCAGGCACAGTGAGCAGGTCGCGAGCCACTGCCACTGAATCCGCGCCGGCTCTGAATGCCTCCGCCGCACGCTCCAGGTTGATCCCGCCAATCGCCACCAGAGGCTTGTTGGTCAGTTGCCGGGCGCGACGGATGAAGTCGACCCCTACAATTGGATCCGGATTTTGCTTCGTGTCGGTGACAAAGATCGGGCCCACCGCAATGTAATCTGCCGATGTCTTGCTGGCCTCGCGCACCTGGTCCAGCGTGTGCGTGGAAACTCCCACCCATCGCTCGGTCCCGCACATGGCTCGCGCATCTTCCACCTGGAGATCCTCCTGGCCGACGTGCACCCCGCCGGCATCTGCCAGGCGCGCAATGTCGGGACGGTCGTTGACAATCACCCGCACATGACGAGGATTCAGAACCTTAACCAGGTTCAGCGAAATCTGAAGGAGGCTGCCCGAGGGCGCCTGTTTGTTGCGGTATTGAATGAGCTCGACCCCGGATGCGGCCAAGATTTCCGCGAAGGCTATCTCCGATGTCCTGAGCAAAACGGAGTCCATTATTGCATACAGTCGAGGAAAGACAAGTTTCATTTCCCGTTATTCGGCCAGAACAGGTGCCAAGCGGTCCAGAAAGTGGGTATCCAAGTTTCCGGCCGCAAAGTCCGGGTCGGCCAGAATCCTGCGGTGCAGTGGGATCGAAGTTTTGATCCCCTCGATAATAAACATCTCCAGCGCCCGGCGCATCCGCGCGATGGACTCCACACGATCCCGGCCGCGGACGATCAGCTTGGCAATCAGAGAGTCGTAGTAGGGTGGAATTACCGCCTCGGCATACGCGGCAGTATCTACACGCACCCCGGTCCCACCGGGCATCTGAAACGCGGTGATGCGCCCGGCAGAGGGAACAAAGGTCTCGGGGTCTTCAGCGTTGATCCGGCATTCGATGCTGTGGCCGCGGAATTCCACTTGCCCCACTACGTTCGCAAGCTTCTCCCCGGCGGCCACCCGGATCTGCGATTTGATCAGGTCCACGTTGGTGACCATTTCAGTTACCGGATGCTCGACCTGGATGCGGGCATTCATCTCGATAAAGTAGTAGTTGCCCTCCTCATCCCGCAGGAATTCCACCGTCCCGGCGCCACTATAGCCAATTTTCCCCAGTGCCTGGGCCACGCACGTTCCCAGTTGCTCTCGGGTCTGCGCATCCATGGCGGGCGAGGGCGACTCCTCAATCAGCTTCTGGTGGCGCCGCTGGATGCTGCACTCGCGCTCGCCCAGATGCATGACGCTACCGTGGCGGTCTCCCAGCACCTGGAACTCGATGTGGCGCGGCCGTTCGATGAACTGCTCCACATAGACGTCTGGAATGCCGAAGGCCTGCTGGGCTTCATTGCGCGCGGTCTGAAACGCCGGGATTAGCTCCGCCCGCCTGCGCACCACGCGCATCCCCCGACCGCCCCCGCCCGCCGACGCCTTGATAATCAGGGGAAAACCCGTCGTCTTGGCGGCCTTCTCCACCGCGGCCTCATCCTCTACCACGCCCTCGGTCCCTGGAATGATGGGAATGCCCGCTGCGGCCATTTCGCGCCGCGCATGGTCCTTTTCTCCCATGAGGCGGAGGATGTCCGCAGGAGGCCCGATGAAAGTGATATGGGACGCTTCGCAGACCTCAGCGAAGTTGGCATTCTCGGAGAGAAACCCATACCCAGGATGGATGGCGTCCACATTGGTGATTTCCGCGGCGCTGATGACGTGCGGGATGTTCAGATAGCTATCCCCGCTGCGCGGAGGACCGATGCAGACGGCTTCGTCGGCAAAGCGAACGTGGAGGGAATTCCGGTCCGCCTCCGAATACACTGCCACGGTGGCAATGCCTAGTTCCTTGCACGCGCAGATCACGCGCAGGGCAATCTCGCCGCGGTTGGCGATCAGGATTTTGCGAAACATCGCTCAGGAGGAGAGGACGCGCCCCTCACCTATCTCTTTCGAGAGGGGCGGATGGCAAACAACGGCTCCCCGTATTCAACGGGCTGCGCGTTTTCCACNAAGATCCGCATCACTTCCCCGCTCACGTCGGTTTCGATCTCATTCATCAGCTTCATGGCCTCGATGATACACAGCACCTGTCCGACCTCCACCGAGTCGCCCACCTTGACAAAGGGCTCCGCCCCGGGGCTCGGGGCGTTGTAAAACGTGCCGACGATCGGCGACTTGACCACCTGGACGTCCTCGGCGCGGAGGGGCTCGGCGGGGACCGCGGGTGGCAGGGCGGCCACGGGCGGCGCCGGGGCGGCGGATGGCGCGGCGCCCGCCACCACAATCTCCGGCGGGATCATCGGGCGCTGCGAGGGGGGGTTGGAATTGGCCGCTGGTTTTTTCAGCCGGATGCGAAGATCGCCCTGCGAATACTCAAACTCTTCAAGGCCATGCTGCGACATAAAGGCCAGCAGCCGCTCGAGCTGGCTCAGGTCGACGCCCGCCACAGAAACGTCGCTTGAATCGGCAGGTTTCTTTTTGCCTTTCATGCAGAATCAGAGTTCGAGGAAATCCCGCGGAGCGGTCGTCAGGACCTCGGTGCGGTCAGCGAACACGGCCACATCGTCCTCCACTCGAATTCCACCAACGCCTGGCACATAAACGCCGGGCTCTAGAGTGACCACGTTACCCGCCTGGAGGAGTCCTTTTTGCCCCTTGGCCAGCCGGGGCACTTCGTGGACTTCTAAACCTAGACCATGGCCCGTGCTATGCACAAAATGATGCGCGAGACGATAGCCCTTTAGAACGCGCCGGGCTGCGGCATCCACCTCGCCTGCGGCCGCTCCCGCGCGCAACATCTCGAGCGCCGCTGCCTGCGCCTGCCGCACCCCCTGGTACCAGCGCCGGATCCGCGCCGGCGCACGCCCGATGTAAATCGTGCGCGTCAGGTCGCAACAATAGTGCGAAAGTATAGCACCCAGGTCCAGCACCACCAACTCATTTTTCCCCACCCGTTTCTCCGTGGGCCGCGCATGCGGCAGGGCTGCGCGCTGGCCTGAGGCTACAATCGTATCGAAGGCCGCGCCGCTTGCTCCCTTTCGTCGCATGCGGTATTCGATCTCCGCCGCCAGTTCCACTTCTCGCACGCCCGGCTTCACCAATGACAGGATCTCCTGGAATACCTCGCAACCCAACTGCGCCGCCTGCCGCATCGCTGCGATTTCTTCGCTGTCTTTGACTGCGCGCAGCTCCTCCACTAGACTCTCTCGCCCGAGCCAACGGACGGCCCGCCCGGCTGCCTGCCCCACCCTGAAATTCTCAGCGACAGTCATTCGGGCAGACTCATAGATCACCCGTGCCTTTTTCTTCTTCCGCAGATGCTCGCCAACAGCCCCGAGCAGCGGGCCACGACAAACGCGCACCCGCGCTTCTTTCACTTCCTCGGCAGACTGCGTGGCGTAGCGCCCGTCGGTGAACAGAATGACCCGAGCCGGCTCGATCAGCAGGGCTCCCGCGGTTCCCGAAAAGCCGGTCAAATAGAGAATGTTGGGCCGGTGCGTGACCAACATGGTGTCCGCGCCAGCCTGGATGATTCGCCGCCGAACCTGCTCGATTCGCTGGGGATAAGGTCGTACCATAAAGAGAAAGGAGGAGACCCCCGTCTCCTCCTCCTCGCCTTGTGTTCCTTGAAGATCGCAGTTCCGGTCAAGTCCGGCGCGGCTCTAGCTGGGCACAATCCGGGGCGTCAGGAAGAAGAGCAGCTCCTGGGACGTGACGTTGACGTTGGTGCGTTTGAACAAATGACCGATCAGCGGAATGCTCCCAAACAGGGGCACCTCAGTGATATCGGTGCGCTGCGAGGAGACGATGACGCCGCCGATCACCACGGTGCCTCCGTCATTGATCACGACGTGGGCCTCCACCGATTGGGTATCGAGCGCCGGGATGCCTTGCACACGCGGGATGCCGGCGTTGATTGCCGTATTCTCGACGAGAACTATCATCGAGATGGTGCCTTCGGCAGTGATCTGCGGGGTCACTTCCAGCTTCAGTACCGCGTCGATGAACTGCACCGAGATGGTGTTGTTGATCGTCGTCTGCACTGGAATCTTTGTGCCCTGCTTTACGACTGCTTTTTCATTGTTCTGGGTAATGACCTTGGGCTTGGAGAGCAGCTTGCCCACGCCCTTGGCTTCCGCAGCGGAGATGATAAAGTCCACCGCAAAGTTCGGCGACCGGTGGGCGAAGCTAATGCCACTGGTAGGTGCTCCCGCCGGCAGGTTGGTGTTGAAGGGAAGCGACGTTGTTCCCGCTGTGACCAAAGGAGGGGGAGGGATGCCGGTCCCGCTGCTAATTGGGCTCGTGAAGCCCGGCNNGCCCACCAAGCCCCCAAACAGAGTGCGACCGNGGGTCGCCGTGGTGGCAAANCCGAATTGCGTGCCAATGTCCCGCGCAAACGAGCGTGTGGCGGACACCACTCGGGCTTCAATCTCCACCTGCTGGCCTTTCCGGTCGAGNTGGCGAATCAGGTTATCNACCTGCGGCATCACCGTGGGAATGTCCCGGATGATCAGGGTATTCGAGCGCTCATCGGCGAGGATTTCACCTCGCGGGGAGAGAAAGCGCCTAAGCGTCTCGCGCATTGCGGTGGCCTTGGCGTAACTCAAAACGCGCGTACTGGTGACCTGCTCGACGGCTTCGGCCTGAGCCTTGAGCAAGTCGCGCTTGGTTTCAGCCTCTTTCTTGATTGTGTCCTGGGTGGCAATGCGGAGCACGTTGCCTTCCAGTTGCTTGTCCATATTGTTGTTGCGCAGAACGATGTCCAGGGCCTGGTCCCACGGCACGTCATCGAGCACCAGGGTCACCGTCCCTTTTACCGCGGGATCCAACACCACATTCAAGCCGCTGATCTCGTGAATCAGGCGGAAGAAATCCTTCAAGTCCACATCCTTCAGGTTCACCGAAATCGGCTCCCCGGAATACTTGCCGGCCGCTTGCGGTGCGCCCGGGGCGCCCTGCTGCTCCGCGGCTTGCGGAGGCTCGGCCGGCGCTTGCGCTGGCACTGTTGGGACCGGCTGCTGAGCCTCTGGCCGTGCCCGCACGGCCGGGAACGTGGCACCGGCTTGCTTCTGTGCGGCGGGCGTGGCCAGCACGGCCAAGCGCTGGGTCAAAGTGGCAGGCAGCGGCATTCCGGAAATCTCCGCTGCCGCTGAGTGCAATGCGCCGGGCCGATAAATCTCCCTGTGCGGGGCATTGGCTGCTTTCTTCACCAGCGCGGCCGGTTTCTGGATGGCATCAGGAATTGGAGATGATGCCGTGCTCGCGGCAAACGCCACGGTCACCGTCTTACCTTCAGCATTGACGCGGTAGGGCACCTTGCGTTCCAACTCGATCACTAACCGCGGCACATCGGGCTTGAACTGGCCGAGGCGCACTCTCTCAACGGGCTTCAAACCGCTCGGAATCGAAGCAGTCCGATCCAGCCCCAGTTGGGCACCAGGGAAATCCAGCACCACGCGCTCGGGGTGATCCAGGCGCGACTCCTGGTAGTTCAGCCGGCCGCTGCCTTCCACTCGCACGGTGACCTGCGGGCCGACACGGCCGATTTCAACTTTTCCGATCACTGCGGCGGGAGCTCCAACAGAGGTCACGGGCGCAGGCGGCCGAGGGAGCGCCGGCGCAGTCGGCGAGACCTCCCGGGTAGGTACAGCCCCAGAATACTCTTCAAAAACTAGCGTTAACTGATCCGGGCCGCGGCGCTCCCAACGGGGTTCAACTGGCTTGCGCAGCAGGATCTCCAGCCGGACTCCAACACTCCCCAGGGCCCCGAGCGGGAGCACACGGTAGCTGCTTACCACGTCCGACGACAACACGCGAGCGGTTGAGGGCTCCGCCGAAGCCACCCCCGCAAGGTCTACCACCAGGAGATTCTCGCTAGGCCGGGAAGCGGTGTAGGTGAAGGGTCCAGATGCCTTGGCATCGATGCGGGCGGTTCGTGCGGTGACCTGCGCGTCCACCCGCACAAGGCCGGGAGTCACACCAGGGCCCGCACCCGCCGGACTGGCAAGAATGGCTGCGCTCACCAAAGCCTGACAGGTGAGCCGGCAGACCGGCCATTTCGTCTTCATCGCTGTTCTCCTGGACTGGGGTAAAGTCGCTTGGTCACTGTCCGGTCCACAGACTTGCCAAAGGCATCCTTGCCGGTTTCGTTGAAGGAGACCGCATCCATCGTGATGCGCTCGACGCGACCATCGTAGAGCTGATCTCCATCCCGCAAGAAATAGACCCGCTGCTGCGGGTTCGATACCACCGCAATCATCCCGTTAGGTGCCCGCACAATTCCATCTAGCCGCAGCGTGCTCACCACCAGACCCGCCTTTCCCGGCGGCAGACGCTCTGGACTTCCGCCGCCAGAGCGTTCCTTGCCCACCAGGGGTTCAAACGGGTCGCGCCGCGAAACGGAGGCTCTAGGTGTGGCCGGCTTTTCTACTGGCGCCTTCGCTCTTGCCTTCCCAGGCGCCTTCGCTGACTTCTTACCCGGGGGCTTTTGCGCCGTCTCCGCCGACGGCTTGGTTGCCGGTGCCGGCTTGCTCGGGGCCGGAGTCTTGGGCGCCGCCTTTCCGGGCGCAGCAGGCTTAGCTGGCTGTGGAGTTTTCTGGCCCGCCTGTGTAGCTGCCGTTGCCGTGTTGGCGGGTGATTGTGTCTTAGGCAAACCTTGACTGGGCGCCGTGGCTACATTAGCAGACGAGCCGGTCTTGGCCGGCGGCTCGGTCTTCTTCGCCGCCGGAGCGGTCGCCTGCTTCGCGACGGCAGGTGTCATATCAAACTGCCGGCTTTGCGGGGGCGTTTTCGCCGGCGGCGGGCTTTGAGCTGGCAAGGATAAAGCGACCGCCAAGGCCAGCACCGCCATCGCCATTGCGTGAGCTTTTCGAAGTCGCATCATCAGCTCGGTTATCCTAACGTTTGCTGGGCTGTCTGGCGGGCGCCTTACTTACCGGCTCTTCCGCTGCCTTAGTAAAGAATGTGGTGGCTATAAAAGTCCCGGTAACCGTAGTTCCCGGCCGCACCGGATACTTGGCGCTCTTCACGTCCCCCAGCCCCGAGAAGGTAACATCGCCGACGTTGATGATGCGCGAGAGTCGGCTTAAGCGGGTGAAGAATTCCAGGATGCTGTAGTACGGCCCGTCCACTTGCACTTCAAAGGGCATCTCGAAGTGATAGTCCCTCGGGCTGAGCGGCATCGCCGTGAGGCGTCGCACCTGCACGTTTGACGCGCTGGCCGCTCCCTGCAGCAGGCGAATGAACTCATCGAGTTCCTTGTCTTCCGGGACGATCGTCTTTAAGGTGTCCAACTGTTTCTGCAGAGCTTCCATCTCCAACTTGAACTCGCTGTACCGCCGCTCGTAAACGCGCAGCGCAGTCACCTCTTGAGTCAGCTTCTGGTGCTCCTGGTTCAATCTGTCTAGATTGGCGCGCGTCTGCTGGACGGGGGAAAAGGGCAAGAACTCGCCGGCCAGGACCAACACGACTGCCAGGGCCACATAGATGAGCACGTGGATGTACCACGGAAACTCTCGAAAGGAGATGGCCATTGCCCCCCTAGCCCTTCTTGGTCGGCGCAGACTTCACCGGCGCTCCAGGTGATACCGGCGCTGCAGCCGCTGCAGGCCCAACAGGCTTACCCTGTGGCAGAGAAAACTCCGCCATCAAAGTGAACAGGAACGTCTGCACCGCGGTGTTGCGATCATCCTGGTGGGTTTCCTTGATCTCCACCTTTTGGAAATACCCGGACCTCTTTAACTGGGTGATAAGATTGGCCACGGCGTTGACCGAAGCTGCAGTGCCCTCGATGGTCAGCGCGTTCCCCTTGCGGGACAAGGAAGTCAGCCATAGGGTCTCGGTGCGCGTCACTGTGCCGGCTAGCGCATCTAGCAACTCCTGACCGCCCGTGCGATTCCGTTGCAACTGCTCAATTACGGAGATGCGCTGCTGCAAGACCGCTTTCTGCCGCTCAAAATTTTCCACCTGCTGTTTGAGTAGCTCCAGTTGCGTCTTTTGCGCCTGCAAAGCGCGGATTTGCCCTTGCCTCTGACTGACGTCATTACTGAGCTGATGCCAGTGGAACCACAGCACCCCGAAGGCGAAGGCTAGCGAAAGCAGAAGCAGCACAATTTGGAGAGTGGCCTCCGGCGGCCCCTCGAGGCGAGGATGATCCTTCGGCCGAGGTTGGCCCAGCAGGTTGATCCTGATCATGGGTCGAAACTCCTCAGCGCGAGGCCGACAGCGATGGCCAAGCGGGGTGCTAACTCGCGGATCTCATCCTCATTGTGGCGGCCGGGATTGATCACGATTTTGCGGAACGGATACAGCTCCTCGACAGGCATGGCGAATTCTTCGCGCAGCAGGTCCAACAGCCCGGGCACTCGGGCCGTGCCTCCAGCTACGTAAATTCTCTGAATATTCTCCCCGCTGGCAGTGGCTCGGAAAAAGTCGAAGGTCTTCTGGATTTCCAGGATCAGGATGTCGGACACCGAGCGCAGGATGGTCCCGCGCTGCTCCCCGGCAACGCCGGCGATGTTCTCGCCGTGCTTCAGCCGCTCGGCATCCTCGAAACTCAGGTCCAGCTCCTTCTGGAGCGCGTCGGTATACTGATTGCCTCCGACCGAGACGTCGCGCGTGAACAGCGGCACTCCGCCGCGCACGATATTGATGTTCATCACGCTGGCGCCCACGTTCAGCAGTGCCACAGTCTGGCCGGGGTCGGGGTCGTAGTTCACTTCGAAGCAGTTCTGCAGCGCGAAAGCGTCGATGTCCACCACCACCGGCGTCTTGCCGGCCTGCGCGAGCACGTTGGTATGGTTCAGGATTTTGTCTTTCTTCACCGCTACCAGCAAGACATCCATCTGCGAGTCCACCGTTTCCAGCAACTGGTGGCTCAAGTTCACGTCGGTGATGTCGAAGGGAATGTGCTGGCTGGCCTCCGCCTGAATCCGGTCATAGAGCTCGCCCTCGGTCATCAAGGGCAGCGTGACGCGCTTGACGATCACCGAATGACCGGAAACGGAGGTGGCCACGTTCTTGGTTTTGATCTTTTGCCGTTCAAAGATGCTGGTGATTGCTGCGGCAACGAGCGGCGCATCCATGATCGCGCCATCGACGACGGTATCCTGCGCCAGCGGCTCCAGGCCGTAGCTCATAAGCTCATAACCCTGTTTCGAGCCCTTCAGCTCCACAGCCTTGATGGAACTGGAACCAATGTCGAGACCAACCAACGGTTTTTGTTTTCCGCCCCCGAACATTTCTGGCCTCTTTCCGCGCCTCGGAGTGCCCGGCTACCGCTTCTTCCCCGCCTTCCCTAGCGCCATCTTCCGCTCCATCCAGCGGTCCAGGGTTGTCTTCCGGAACTTCCAGCGGTTGCCCAACTTGAACGCGGGAATCAAACCTTCGCTAATATAACGGTATAGCGTGTCCCGCGAAATTCCCAGGTACTGTGAGGCCTGGCGCACGTTCATTACTTCGCGTGCCTCACCCATCGAGGTTATCACTCCGCGCGGAGGCTGCTTAATTGCTCGTGCCACTCGAGTTCACACCCCTGCTCGGACAAACCGAGCCGAAATACCTTCTTGCTGGTTATGGCATCGGGCCGCCGCAGTGTCAAACACAGGTCT
>JGI25382J43887_10000326_pt1 | contig 14993 bp, 15 predicted proteins | sample GraSoi013_1_40cm_3_FD_43887 | JGI IMG/M metagenome (IMG submission 43887) | reverse complement strand
CTTGTCCACGTTGTTGATGTAGATGTGGAGTGTGACCGGGCTGTTGCCTAGAGCATCTGGGGATTGCGTGCCGCCCGGGAAGGTGTCGGATAGCATTACTATCGAGTCCCCGATTCGGATGCGAGCGTGCATGAGTTTTCCGTCTGGGACGGCTTGGCGTGCGAGTTCTTTTGCGCCGAAGGCTTTCTTGTACCAGTCAATGGCAGCNGCCGCGCCGTTGATAGCGAGATATGGTGTTATGGTACGGAATCCCGGTGGGATGGGTGCTGTCTTCGGTTTTGCAGGNTTCTTTGCTTTTGCCTTTTTGGATTTGGATTTAGGCATGGTCGGGGCTAGTGAATCCGTGGACTAAAACCTTGCTAGTGGATTTTCCGATTGGTCAGGGGTGAAGGGTTTTGAAAGAGCGGCTTCTTCCTGGATTCAAAGCTCTTGGGGACACCAGTCATGACGTGCCCAGACGACCCAACACGGCCAGTTCCACAAAGACAATTGTCGGGAGCTAATCCAGCGTGGTGTGACAACGAATAGCGCTGGTGTCCCGATAGTGTTATTTCAACACTTACCTATATCATCTTTAGTACGGAGTATCTGAGATGTCAACGGCCCTCGTCTGCTCCCGCTGTGGATTGGCGAACCCTGTTGGGGCCACTTTCTGTGCCAGATGTGCGGAACGCCTCACATCGACGTCTCAAGCCCAAGCGGTCCCGGGGACCCAGGTTAGCCCTCCACAAGCATGGTATGAATGGAAAGCGTCACAGGTTAGTCATGTCGAGAGGCAGGGCATCGAGAGGACCGAAACGGGACTCTTGCTACTCATCATAGGAATTCTCCTCGCACCGATACCCTACGCCAACTATGTCGGCGGAATACTCGCAGTTGTAGGGGCGATTATGGTAATTCTGGGGAGAGAGGTCTTTGGTCAAAGACATTCCCGGTTTGTCATAAGTTCACTGGTGATCTATCTTGCGGGGCTGGCCGTAGCCTTCGTGAACACAATTGGCCTTGCCTTCTCGCTATTCTCAGTTGGTTTTGGAACTCCGACTTCCGCTGGACAGGTTATCTCTGATGCCTTCAACCAATTCCTAGTTGGCGTGATTGCAGCGGCAGCAGTGTCTGGGATTGCGGTCTTACTATTCACCTATGCCCTGCAGAACCCGACAGGACGGATATTGCTNTGGGCTGGATACGCCGCGAGCTTGGCTACAAGCGTTCTAATCTTCTACATCGTAGGAGCCGAAGTCACTAGTGCCGTGCAACAGGGAATATCTAGCACCCCTCCAAACTTCACCGCTCTGCTCGCACTCCAAGGCCAAATCCAACTTCTATCCTTGCTAGGCCTGATCCCCGCAATGATAAACGCGACAGCCTACTACCTGGTGTGGTCAAGGATAAAGAGCGGAGAACTCCCGGAAACGCCGGGGCAGGCCAATCTGACCGTCCCGAGTCCGGGCCTCAGGACCATGGTGGCTAGATAGCTTTCAGAAAACGAGTAATGCGACAGGTATCGTTTGGTCCAGAAAGATTTCCCTTCCAGAAGCAATGCTTAACGGACGCTAGGCACTCTAGCATGATGCGTTTCGGTTATGGGCGAGGAAGACTCTTCAAACCCAACNCCTCTGGGGGAACCTGCAAGGCTGGGCCCCTCCAATGGTGCACAGAGGGATTTGCANAGGCTACCGGAAGTCGTTCACGGCAGAATGTTATGCGTGGCTCACGGCCGGATGTGTTATCGAAGAATCTCTAGGGTGGGCGTCGGTGAATGGATTTGCCCTGACGAACGCCATGGAACTCCCATCAAGAGTTCATAGAAAGCGCATCTAATCCCAGGAAATGTTCAGGGAGTAGACGGGATGGACTTCCATCCACCCATGGACATTGTCAAGAACGTAAGGGCCGGTCACGGTGATGTTCTGGTTCTTACTTGGTGTCGGAATCTGGTTGGAATAATTCTCGCAGGCCAGAACCGCATCCTGCTGATTGACAGTCGTCGCGCAGATTATCTCTGCCAACAAATCACCTTGGAGATAGTCGTTGTTCGCGCTGTTGGGTAAACTCGCGTATTGCCGATCAACGTGGAACCAGACGTGATAGTCTCCATCGTTCTCAACGAGCACGCTGTCCACAATTCCCGAAACGGTGACACAATCCTTGATGGTTTGTAGTCTCCCAGGATTGTAGACGTGGCTGCTTATGTTGTTCGGATCTCTGCAGAGAGAGGGTGTACCAATGATCGATGCTTGACGTGCATAGTAGACAGCGGTTCCGACGGACACTGCAACAATGAGGATCAGAGCGATAATCGGCCACGGTTTCAGCCTTACCAAGGGTTTTCTAACTTCCAAAATCAGGTAGACTTTAGGCCCTGCCAGACAATAGAAGACTGTATAGTGTGAATGTTCATGATGGTAAAATCGTTCTTCCGAGTAATTATCTCTCTTGTAGGTGTCAAACGACTATTCCCTAGGAAAAATGAGCTAGCGTTCAAAGGACTCGAAACCCAGTCGTAGAATCCGTGGACCGTCAGCCCATTTTGCGCTGGAGGGAAGTTAAGCAACTCCTAGGAGAACCGTCATTTGGGCTATGAGGCAAGGAGACTCGCGTGTCCCCAAAGTCTATTGCTTGGAAAGATGATCATCACAATCCTTAGCCCGGTTCGGTCTCAGGGAAACAGGCGTGATTCATAAGATCAAAGAGAATATGCCCGGAAAATCGAAGGGCCTCTTGCTGTTGGCTCTGGTCCTCAGTCTCGCACTTCCCATCGTCTCGTTGAGACATTACCCCCAACATTCCATTGATGGGTTCCCTCTAGGCTTCCCCAGGTCTAGCCCTGGCTCTCTTTCCTTGGCCTCGCTCGCTTCCGCGAACCCCTATGATGAGCAGATCGGTATCACTTTCACCCAGAATTTCTCCAAACTAGCCTTCAACGTGACAGTCGCATTTACCGATCCTAACGGTGTCGGACCGGGGTATCTGGTCAATGGGTTAACAGATTATGGCTACTGGTATCAGGTTGGATTGTCCTACAACTGGCCGTACACCCTTGGCGGCTTTAGTCCAGGTTTTCATATGAACTTTGAAGTCTTCGACAACACAGGCGTTTCCGTCGACCCATCCAGCGGCGGAGGAGGATTGAAGCCCTTCAACGGACCCGTAAACCCAGGGGACACTGTGCTACTCAGTCTCAGCTTCGCATCGGGGTCTGTGGTAATGCGGGCTATGGACTGGCAGACGGGGGCAGTCTCATCACACTCATACCGCGCGAATGGCAGCACCTTTGTCGGTCTCCAGTCCAGCCTAAGCTCCCCGATTGGATTCTTCACAGGACTCATGACCGAACAATACCATAGCAGCCCATACTATGGCACCGGCCTCCCAGTCACATACAATGAGACTGGAGTAACTCTTTCGTCAGCATGGATGTGGATGGACGAGTGGAATACAGACACAGGGCAGTCTGTCTTCAGAGACAACACAACCAAACCAGTCCAACTCGACACTTCCCTCAGCAAATACTTCTCTTCCAACGGAACTGCNGAAATTGCAAACGCATATGGNTTGGTGACGGGCCTAACGCCAGTGANCTTTCCCACATTAGACGCGGNTCCCCAGGCAACAGGACACCCCGGTCATCAAGTTGCCATCACAATGGTCATTGGAGACCCCCAAGGGGCGACCGTGAGATTCGAGAACCTAACCATCTCGACAGGTTTCGGTGAGTACAACATCTCTATCGGGGTCCCATTCTCCTTCAGCGTAGCGACAGCCCAATACAATGCAACCATAAGCCTCCCCGCGGATCTCACGCTCGGAAACTACAACCTAACAATCTATATCCGATCGTGGCAGTATCTGGATACTCAAACTCAAGAATGGATTGCACTCCAACAAACAAGACTGAACGAGACCCTCGTCGTAACCAACAATCCCGCCCCCTCACCAAGCCCAGGCCCCAATCCACATAACAATCCGGGCCCTAACCCACCGAGCACTGGCAAAGGTCCCTCGACACCTACTAACAATACGACCATATCGCCTAACTCGTTACTCACAATTTTCCGTTCTCTCATCATACCTGTCGTCGCTGGCTATGTCGGGCTAGGATTGCTCGCCCTCGTACTGCTCATCAGACAAGAAGGAAAACGGTCTACCAACGGCCAGATTCTCGGCCTGAGATTCTGTCAGAGCTGTGGCACCGAATTAGGCGTCGGGATTTTGACTTGCCCTAGCTGCGGCCTACCCACCGAGATACCAAGGGGTCAGGAAAATCAAGCCGTCAATCCATGAATCTGTAGCGTGTTCAGAGGGATTTCTAACTCGAGAAGACTAACGAGAGAGCAACTTATTTTCGTAGTGTTGTGATTGCTTCCAGAATAACTTCTTCGGCCCGTTTCAAAGCCTCTCTCAGCTCGGGGCGACCGAATGCTGGCCTCCAGTCTCTCCACAGCTCATCGCTCACGACAAGAAAGTTGCAGACTTCCACACTCCGATACGTGCCCAGTGCATACATTGCCGAAGTCTCCATGTCGACTCCCAGCACATCGCGCAATCGATAGTTCTCAATCGTCGTCACCATCTCCCTGTAAGGCGCGTCCGTCGTCCAGATAGGACCAGTATACGCAACTACACCTTTCTTTACGCGAGCCTTCTCTAGCGCCCGGACGAGTCGCTGTGCCGGACGAAGTCCATCATCACTCGCCAAATAATGCGGAGACGTCCCCTCATCCCTAATGCAAGATGTCGGAATGAAACAGGTTCCCACCGGTGCCTCGGGCTGAATACTCCCCGCAAAACCTAGCCCCAAGAAAGCCCGCATGCCACAAGCGATCAGCTCCTCCATAACCAGGATAGTAGCAGGCGCGCCGAGGGGGAGACTNACGAAGGAAACCCTTCTGCCGCCAACCTGCCCATTGTACAATGGAAACCGCGGCCCCCACCACCAAGACGGCGACGGCTCAGCGCCCACAGCCGTAGCTAGTGACTTGACGGTCTCGAGGTCCCAAGAGCCAACCACTAACGGAGCGATACCGATTTGTTCGACAGAGACACTATTTCGAGACGCTTGGAATGCTACGGCCATCTCGGCTGTGAAACGCTCGCTCATGGGATTGATTACTTGTTGCCCATGATAGGCTTTGCGAGGGCCTTTTTTCAACTCAAAATATGGCTATGATATCCCGAGAAACATCGCAGTAGCGCGTTATATCAACAAGTTTACTCTCATCCTTGGAGAGACCATTGTTTTTCAACGTCCACAAGACGTAGAAATCAAAGAAGCCCGTTTGAAATGAAGCTTGCAATACTAAGCGACTTTGATGGCACGGTCACTCTCAACGACACGTTCGAGAACATTCTCGAAAAATTCGCTCAAGGCGACTGGAGGGCCGTTGATGACCAGTACGTTAAAGGGGAGATCATACTGGAGGAATGTCTCAGAAGACAGGGCGCGATGGTAAGGGCGTCTAAATCCAAAATCTTAGACGAACTGAACGAGGTCACCAAATTCAGGCCCGGCTTCGACAATCTAATCGACTACTGCAAGACAAACCGCTACCCGCTCGTCCTGGTTAGTGCAGGCCTGGATTTCGTCATCAAACACTTTCTAAGACGTGAGAAGTGGAGGAACAAGGTGGAACTGTACGCGGCAGCGGCGAAATGCACGCCGACAGGCATCAAATTCGACTTTCCGAAACTGAAGGACAACCGATCGATCAGCCTCAAAGACGACATTGTCAGATACTGCAAGACGAAGGCTGATACGGTCGCTTATGTTGGCGATGGACGATGGGATCTTCACGCGCTGAGAAACTCAGACTTGAGGTTCACGATAAGAGGCTCCAAGCTCGCTGAGCTATGCAAAGAACAGGATGTCCAAGCAACTCCCGTCTCCGATTTCAAGGAAGTAGTCACATTTCTTCAAAAGAGAATGTCTGAACGAGATTCATGGCAAGGAGAGAGTGAATAGCAGATGTTTCCATTCGGCCGTTCGATTGATCGATTTCGCCTATGACCGAAGATAATTCCGAAAGGGTTTAATGCTAATAGGGCCAATTTCGTCGGAAGAACATGAAATGGCATAGCCCTTCTAGACAAATACTTCTCACATGCTTTCTAGTTCTCTCGGCCTCGCTGCTATCCCTCTCGATCCTGCCAGCTCATGGCGCCAGCAACCTTGTTTGTATCGGGCCCACGGGCTCCAACGTTTGCCCAACGTCTCCACCTGCATTCACACACCCATCCTTTGGACAAACCTTAGAAATTGCGATAAACGTTGAGAACTCCTCATCATTCAATGGCTTCGACATAGCGATCAAGGCAGACCCGACTGTCCTTAACGGAACCAACATTCTCTTAGTAGGCGATACGTTTCTCGCGAAAGGAGGGATGGTATTCATCGCTAGTGAGTGCATTAACGGGCATCCCGTACAAGGCAACTGCACTAGCCAGGACGGACCCGGAGTCGTTCATGTTGCAGCTGCATCAAACATAGTCGTTACAGGTGGCCATCTCTTCAACGTAACTTACCATATAGGCACCGGCAGCACACCGATAGCCTACCAGACCGGTTGCACCAACACGAGCAATGATGGCAACTGCGTAACCATCGTAAATGCCGGGACAGTGATTCCTGAGACTCTCCAAGCCGCCACGTTCAGCAATGCGCCGGTGCCCGACTTCACTATCAATTCAAACCCCAGTAGCATCAGCGTCGCCGTTAACACGACTGGTACGTCAACGATCGTCATTTCCGCGGTGAACGGTTTCACGGGAACAGTCTCATTGACTACTAGCTCATCACCAGGTCTAGCTGCCAATGTAAGCCCACATAACGTCACCGGGTCAGGAAGTTCCACCCTGACAGTCAGCGCCGGAAATGCAGGAGGCTACAATGTAACGGTGACTGGCAAAAGTGGCTCTCTGTCTCACAGCACAACCGTATCTGTGGTGGTCACGGGACCTCCGCCAGACTTCACCATTACTTTGACTCCTTCATCCCAGTCTCTCAGGAGAGGNTCATCAACAACGTTTACAATAACTGTGAAAGGGTCGAACGGTTTCAACTCGACGGTCAACTTAGGAGCNAGAGTCTCTCCGCTCGTAAACCACGGTCCAGCCGAGTCTCTACCGTCGACAGTCGGTCCCTACTCTACTTCGACAATGACTGTGTCCAGCCAACGCAATATTACTGTGGGGTCCTATACGATCACTGTGACTGCGATGAGTGGATCATTATCCCATTCAGCAGTTGTGACAGTATCCGTCACAAAGTAGGCAATCCCACAACAGGGGCGATTCCCTAATCTTTTTTCGCCTTGCTCTTTCCAGAAAGCTTTACGCTTGGTTGTAGAGAGGCTCCTGCTAGGATTCGGACTGTAGCTCTTGTTTAGTCTTGTTCGCCTTGTCGGTGAGAATGTCTATTGCGTCCTCCAGTCTCTTGCATTTCTCNTTCTCTGTGAAGAGAGCTGCCAACAGCTCGTTAATCTTGCTGAGCGCGTAATCCATACTCCGGTTGATCTGCCCCAGTGGGGCATAGTCCAGGCGGCGGGGCATCGTGGCGAACAATTGTCGTTGGGCCGCGTTTATCTCACTCATCTTCGCCGAGTCGGTGGCGCCGAGCCAGGTCACCTCTCGCGCACTCTTCAAACTCTCATACAACTGGTTCTGCAGGTCAATGTACGCGTTCCAGTAGACAAGCCAGGACTCGTTGAACTCGTCAAACGTCTGCTCTATCCGCTTACTCTTCTCCGCGTCCGAACTAGCTGACAATGGTGCCGCTGAAAGAGACCGCGCCCGGTAAATGTGTTGCGGGGTCTAGCGGCGACTGTTTATGAGTAGCGATAGCTAGCCCATCAATTGGTAATCTTAGTGGAACATGTTTGCGACAGGTGCGGCGGTCAGTTCGAATCGAGCGAACTCAACACCCAGGACAAACAGATCCTTGACTCGTCTGGCAAATGGATGAGAGAGCGAACCTATAGGTGCTATGACTGCGAGAAAGAAGCNCTACTAGGACAGGGTTCACCCTAGAAAAGACTGGAGCAGCNTCGGGCTAGTTATCGAGCCTATTTCTTCTTTAGAGCCGCGGACTCGACCTTACCGTGGACCCTCACAGTCCCGACCCGCAAAGAAGACGTTGCTAGTTCCATGGTCACATCGAAGTTGAAGGCATAGTCTTTCTCAGCCATTTTTTCCAAGACCTCTGCAAGAGAGGACGGAGAAGATTCATTCTTCTGAGGCATGATGACCGAGCCTCGCTACGCATCCCTCAAGTATAAAGTCCTATGGAGGGGGCATTCTTACTAGATTGAATTCGAGCTCATTTAGGCCAAGGCGTCGTTGTACAAGGCGTCCAGTACCGAGTAGGCTTCCTCGGGGGTCGAAGGATTTGCTGGCAGAATATCCTCAGCAATCGATCGCTCAAGGATCTGGCGGATACAGTAGCGGAGCTTTGTCGGAGTCATGCTGGCCTCGACGTTCCACATCGGATGGTCCATGTTGACGAAGACGGTTCGGACGCCATTCTTGTCAGTCTCGACGTACGCCTGACCTCTGTCTCCACCGTGGGCGATGTCGAAGGCCAAGACTTGGTCTTTTAGATGTATAACGCTACGAGTCGCGTCTCTTGGACGTGTCTTTGACTTCCGGTCTTTCCGATGTCCTGACCCGCTCTCTCTTTTCGTCGCGTGTTGCGATGATTGGCTAGTCTTTGACGATGTTCTTGTCTTGATAATGGCTTTGGAGAGTATCTCGATATTTCGTCGGATACTGCGTCGCAATCTCTCCGCAATCTCCCGGTTGAGGTATTGTATGCTGCGAAGTTCTCTGCGGCTTGCGGTTTGTCTGAGAAATTTCAAGACCTTGTTCCGGACAAAACCGCGCATAGCCTTCTCGAACACTCTCCACTGCGCGCTGTCTCGTTCGAACTCATTGCCGCCGGGCAATCGACGGAGGAAGTCAGCGTTGACCCAGCCCTGTATCCGGCTCAGCCCATGAATACGATACTGATCAAGGCCGAAGAACTGATGTTGTAGACAAGTGATGTGCTTCTGTTGGACGCTCATTCCTGCTTCGGATATTCCAGCTCGTGTCTTAGAGATTGGAAGGATCAATACTTCGCCCGTAATTTTCCCATATTCTGTCGCGATGCTAACAGGGAGGAGGGTTGCGCCGCGGAGTTCTTCCGGCTTCACCGCTTCGCCATTTACAAAGACTTCGAAGGGCCCATACCCACGAAGAGCAAGAACGTTCGCTCTCGCTAGTAGGGCTCGGCGGACCTCTCCCGGGTCAGTTTTTTTCGTCAAGGATCGAATCCTGATCCTCAAGCCATCGTGATCCAATGGAGCCTGTACTACTCGCAAGGGTTTCCAGGTAGACTGGTCTGTGGGGGCCCAGTGTCGATCAATAAGGCTCTCTGTCAGCATGATAGTCCGATCAAACCGTCCCTTGTGAACTTGGAGTTCCAGCTCACGACCTAGGGTCAGCCAGGCGAGACTTCCCATCCCGTACGACTCTCGTATCGGGCGCTTGTATTTGGGGGAGAATCCCTCGCCGGTTGTTTTTCCCTTGGTAAGAAATTCACGCAGACCGTCGAGGTCCATCCCGTGACCCCATTCCTCGTATTCGATGTGAGAACCAGAATCTGAGATCTTAATCTCAACCCTTGTCGCCTCACCCCACATCCATGAGTTGACAACTAGCTCAACGAAGAATTGCGTCGCGTCTGAATATTGTCGTCCGAGAGTCTTTATGATGCTCTTGTGTGTAGAGACCCGCAGATCCTCGTCAACTATCGAGTGCACTGCTCTCGCTGAATGCAATGGTCTTCTCGTCGCCAAGGGTACGGTCGATTGTCGTATGGAAAGTCGGCCGGATAATGGAGTGCTGTAACCGGTATTGCCGAAGAAAGGGAAAGAATCGATTGGGCGTTAGTTTCGTGTGCCTGTCTTTCGGGTCTTTTCGTTAGCTGGCTCCGGTGTCTCCGGGAAGAGATCTTTAGGCATCCCGGCTAGGACATCGGACAACGAGTCCCGACCCATCGGTCCGGCACCTCCCGTCTGGAAGGGCCGCACTCTGTTGAACAGATCATCTATTTTGTTCGCCATCTTCATTTTCTCATTGATGTTAGCGTCAAGTTCTTGCCCGTTTGTTTCCAGTTGCTGGATTCTAGGGGCTAGTCCCTCGATTCCTTTTGAGACTTCGAGCATTCCGTTGACAGTTGCGAGTGACGATCTTAGACTCGTAATCTCTTTCTGGATTCCCTCCCGATAGCTACGCAATCTATCGAGTATAGGCTGGTAGAGACGTAGAAAGTCGACCATGAGATTCTCAAACTGTTTGATGGCTAAGGTGAACTTGTCTTCTCTCTTTTTCTCTGCAAACTGTTTAGCCGTACCCAACAACTTCTCGCGAAGGGCAACCCTCTCGATAACATCATCCAGTACTTCTCGCACGTTGTAAGACTCGTCAAATATTGTTTCGCGCATTTAGCAGTCAATATTCTGCACAAAGGGCCTTAGAATTAAGAGACCCGTCACTTAGGAGGGCAAAATACGGTACCGGATAAAGGTGGGAAACTTATAGCCAAATTTGGCGTTACTATCGACGAAGCTCGGTCAGTTTGCCGTTATGAGCTTGGTAACCTTCCATGAGGACAGATATCTACAGATTACTTTTGCATGAGCCAGGTCGAGTTTTCTCGGTATTTCCGTACGATTATCCCCAAATAGTATATAGCGAGGGAAGCAATTTATCGTATACCCTCCATGAAGTTTGCCCTCTTATTCCAGATTTTGCTCGTAGGATCCCTTCTCGCCCTCACTGTCCCCGCGAACGTCTTTCACGTCTCCGCAGTTCCTTCATACGCTCCCGGGGTCAAGTCTGGAGACACGGTGAGCTATGGTAATGTCTCGGCCTTCTGGCGGAGTAACGTTGGAGACCCCGCCCCTCCGTTCGTCGCAGAGTTCGTGAACGTAACGTCCGCGAACGTGGCAGTTCAAAGCGTCTCGGGTAGCAATATTACTGGCGTCCAGACCTTTACATTCAGCAATGGAACAGGGCCGCGCAACTTCGATTTGAGCGGCAGCGTCGCTGACGGATCCGGCAACCTCACCTTCTGGATCCTCTCCAGCGGTCTCACTACCGGGGACCCGATCTACAGTATTCCTGGTGTTCCAAGGATCAACGGCACTGACACTCTGCCCTTCGCCGGCGCTTTTCGAAAGGTCATTCATCTCAATTTCATACTGAACAGTGGAGCTCTTCAGCTGAACTGGGCCTGGGACCAGGCGACAGGCGTTTTGCTGTCCTTCGATTCCTACACAGCCCCCGCGAGCGGGGATAACAGTTTTTTCGGCTACTCTATCGCGGCCATAACCAGCACGAGTCTCTGGGCGTTCACGCCGACTCCAAACTTCTCCATTTCAGCAAATCCAAACATCCTCACAGTTTTCGTCAACAATAGTTTTCTCTCGAGTTCCATAATCACTCTAACCAGTCAGAACTTCACAGGACCCATCCAACTTTCAGCCAACGTTAACCCTTCAGGCTTGGTGGTACAGCTAGGCTCTCCCAACCTATTTCTGAATCTGAACGGCCAGAATACAACGACTCTCACTCCTATTCCGTCGATTTTCACTAACCCCGGTANTTACCAGGTGNCTGTGATAGGGACCACGGGTTCATTATCGCAAACAGCGATCATAACCGTCCTAGTCTCCAATACCCTTGGAGACTTTAGGATCACTGCGAACCCCGCATCGATCACAATTCACAAAGCTCCGTTTTACGATCCCTTCGCCTTCGCCATTTCAACCATCAGCCTGACCAGTCTCAGCGGTTTCTCCGGAAATCTCTTCCTGTCGGCCGCGGAGATCAATGGTTCTTCAGGAGGATTCGGTTTAACCCTGAACCCATCCCTAGTAAGCCTCATCCCGAGTGCCACGGCAAATTCCACATTGACTGTATCGGCGCCGAACACGGCGCCAGGCACATACCTCGTAAACGTCACAGCAACCAGATTTTTCAACGGGACCTTACCGCGGCCGGTCAGCCACTCGGTCACAATAACCGTACAGGTTGTCACTCCTCCTCCTGACTTTCAATTATTCCTGTCCATCCCCCCAGCCGGCAACGTTATCGTCGCTGGAGGCAGTACATCTGTAAGCATACAACTCTTCAGCACAGGTTTCAACGTCTTCAACGGCACCGTGACCCTTACGGGCCAGGTTTCTCCTTCTCTAAACAATGGACCTACCCTCTCTTTCAACCCAATCCAGATCAGCTTCGTCCTTCCAACTTCTTCCTTCTCAATCCTCACGGTATCGACAACGGTTGGCACTCCGCCTGGGAACTACACAGTAACAGTGACCGGTTCAAGCGGACCGCAGGTGCATGTTCTAATGTTCGGGTTAACGGTCTTGCCAGCGCCTGTACTGACCCTGACCCCGTCTAGTGGATCGTTAGGAACAATGGTCACCGTTCACGGCTCGGGTTTTCTCGTTTCATCGCAGAGGCAGTTCTTCTCCCCCGTCGAGCTAGAGATGACCTTCGACAACCAGCTACTCGGCTTCATCTTTCTCCAGAACAGTTCCTTCAGTTTCACCTTTGACGTCCCCCATGCGCAACCGGGAATCATCCATCAAGTCCATGCGATTGAACTGTTTCCTTTCAATCTAGACGTGAAAGCGGACTTTCTGGTGCTACCTGAGCCTAGCGCCTTGAGCGTGAATGTTAGCGTTGGGAGCATATACTTCCCCGGAGACACGGCGACTATCTTCGCTATGACAAGTATCACCGGACAGCCTACGACTGTTACCAACCTTCAAGTGATCCTAATCAGGCCAAACGGGTCCAACACTACTCTGAACGCCGTCCTCGTCTCGCCTGGTGTCTACAAAGCCTCATACACCGTTCCAGCCACGGGGTCGATGGGAACCTACGCTGTCATAGCTAGGGCTCAACAAGCAGGCTCAGGCGATGGGTCGTCTTTGGCAAGTTTCGAGGTCAAGCCCACCTGGCTCCAATCCAACGGCCGGAACATCATAACAGCAACCAGCATTGTAGGCGCAGTGGGTGCGCTAGGGATTGTCGCACTCGCTTGGAGGAAAGGACGCTTTACCGGACGAAAGGACGAGTTCCCGATTCCCTAACAACTCTTGTTTCCCAATATTTCGCGTCTTCTGGATAGTTATAGGCAAATGAGTGCGATAGGTATCGAGAGGCCCAGACTCGTCTAAATACGACCATGGGAAAGCGCTGACCCTAGGCAAGACTTATTCCAAGAATGAAAACATGTTCGAAGAGCACTGTCAAGAGTAGATTCAGGAAAAAAATATCTTGGGAGTAGCATTCATCGGGATCCCGTTCTACACCTTAGCGAAATATCGGCCTATGGGTGAGGCTGTCAAGAGTCTGCGGGCTGGGGGAATCGTCAGAAGAATAAGATCTGCAGACAGCGACCTAGTCGATTTTGGAGATGTTGATTGCCCCTTAATTGAAAGGGACCATGGCCCTAAGAACCTCAGAAACTTTGAAGAGTTCTTGGAAGGAACTCGCAGAGTCAAAGACAAACTGGCCGGCCAAATCGACCCCTCCACGATCACTTTCTGCCTCGGCGGAGACTGCGCCTTTGTTCCTGGAAGTCTTGCGGGCCTCAAGACGGTCTACAAGGGAAAGCCTGGCATGGTCTGGCTTGACGCTCACGGAGACTTCAACATTCCTGAGACGAGCCCCTCGGGATTCATCGGCGGCATGCCTCTTGCACTCGCGTGCGGTCGAGGCCCAAGACTTAGCGAGGATATCGAATCCCAAATGCCCTTGCTGGAGGAGAAGCGGGTCGTGCATATTGGCTCTCGGTCCCTCGACCCCGGCGAGGACGAAGCTATCCGAAGCTCTGTCAAGCTCTTTCCGGCCGAACAGTTGAAGAAACGAGGCTCACGAGAGGTCGCCACAAAGATTGGTAAGTTCTTGAGCGATTCGTCCGACTGGATCGTCGCTCACCTGGACGTAGACGTATTCGATCCTTCTTTCATGCCAGGTGTCGATTTTCCAGAGCCAGGAGGTTTGACCGACCATGATGTTCTCGAAATCTTCCGCGCATTACAATCGACTGGCAAGCTAAAGGTCGTAGACCTAGCAGCCTACAATCCGGTCCTTGACAAAGGCAATCGGGGCAAGTCTATGGTTGTCGATCTTGCTCCCCGACTAGTGAGCCAAGCCTAAAGTCGTCGTCATCAGCCGAACGATATAGGTCTCAGACTTTTCCTCCCTTCTTTCGAGTCTCTTCTTCACCTGTCTTTCCCAGAGCATCTATGCGTTTGTTGAGGAGCGGAGAAAAGTGATCTTTGTATCGGTCTTGGAGATCCTTTAACTTCCAGTCTCTACCTGTAATGATTTGTCTGCAAAGTAGCGAGCCGCACCGACACTCGTTTCTCATCTCCCATTTTGGATCGGCAAAATGCATCGCGTAGTCCATTGTCACTTCTTCTCCAGTGGAGATGTCTCGTAGAGCGACTAGGGTTGACTCGTTCTCCATCCACAAGTTGGGTTCGCAGGAATGATTGATGAAATAATCCTCGCCTTCAGTCTGGTCAGAACGATTTCCTAACCATAGTCCTTCACTGACCTGCATCAATGTGCGTTTGTTAGCCTTTCCCGCCTCAATGTCCTCTCTGGAGAAGAAAGTGCCGCCAAACACGAAGACTACATCGCCGTTCTTGATCGGTCTTGTGGCGAAGAATCCATTTCCGTGAATTACGGATGGCTTAACGGCAACATTTGGATGCACCCAAGTCTGGCTCTCTTCATCACTAGCCAGAATCAGCGATCCACTCCAGCCATTCTCCGTGTGAGTGGCACCGGGCCAAGATTTTCTCGGTCTTGGTACTTTTGCCGAATTTCGCAAGACCTAGGAGGGGGGTTTCTGAGTCCTTGGCCCACTCTATCCAGACGAGGAACAGATCTCTCTTCTTGGATGCTTTTGTTAGGAGTGCGTGCAG
>JGI25382J43887_10000323_pt1 | contig 15068 bp, 9 predicted proteins | sample GraSoi013_1_40cm_3_FD_43887 | JGI IMG/M metagenome (IMG submission 43887) | reverse complement strand
TGGCTTCTCATCGTCGGAATGCCCATGCAGCAGCAAACCGGCAACCTTTCGGTTGACAGCCAGTAGAGTGACCTAATCAGAATTTGCCGGACCTAAGCTAAACCCAGAGGAACTAGTGAATTGCAGCNAAATCTAGTGGGGTCCCTTTCTCCGNCCTTCAATCGTCGGTTAACACTTTGAGTGTGCACATTCATCATAATCTGTCGGAGGAGCGATGGAGACTTCTTCATGATAGACGGGTGCGCGGGCAACCACTTCTCGGGAGCTTGACAGCAATACAAAAACAAAGTATCTGACATAGTCCCCAAGAAAAAACATCAAATCGAAAGTAAAGGCAATAAGCAGTCATGGACAACCGCGTGGTTTCCAGAAGGGGTACGCTGAAATATCTGGGCTTGCTAGCTGCGAGTGTCGCAGGGCGAAAATTTTTGGCCTCGTGGCTTCCATCACCGAGCCTTCATGGCGCTGGACGCTACGGCTTGGTGACGATTCAGGGAATGAACCATTCCCCTGATGAATTGGAGCGCGCCGCGGCGTACGTGCCTCAGTTTTTTAAGCCGGACGATTTCAAGACCGTCGAACTTCTGATAGAGATGATCCTACCCACCGACGACAAACCAGGCGCCAAAGAAGCCAAAGTCGCGAACTATATTGATTTCGTGGTTTTCTCGGCGCGAGAGTTCGAACCGTCACTGCAGCGGGAGTGGTCGGATGGCTTGGTTTTTCTCGATCGTGAGAGCCAGAAACAGTTTGGGAAAGTCTTTCGCGTGGCCTCAATGGCAGAACGTGAAAATTTGCTGAGTGAGATGAGTTTGCCTGAACGCGATCCGAGAGCGCTTCACGAGGGTTATGCGTTCTTCCGGCTGGTCAAGAATATGACGGTGGAAGGGTTTTATACGTCACGCATCGGTTTGATCGAGGTGCTGGATTATCAAGGCATGGATTACAAGAGCGAATTCCCGGGCTGCACGCACCCAGAGCATCAACATTAATTTAAGTCCGGCCATTCGAAGCAACATTCGGAATGGGAGGCGGCTCATCGAGATAGAAGGTGGATGCGTTTCGCCTCGGAGGTTTGCATGAACAGACCGATGTTACGCCGCCAATTTCTTGCTACCGCGGGTGGCGCAGCTATTGCCGCGCCAGCGGCGGGGAATGTTCTCGCAACACCGAACGCCGTCGAGCTAGATCAAACGGGCAAGCAGGCCAGGCTCTTTGCGGGCTGCTGCGCCTATTCCTATCTCAAATATTTCAATGCCGGCTCCATGACGATGGAAAGTTTCATTCAGAAGGCCGTCGAATTGGGAGTGCATGGCGTGGACATTACAACGTACTGGCTGAAGTCCACTGAGCCGGAATACCTAACGTCATTACGACACCTGGCTTTTAAGAATGGCATGTCTCTTTCCGGCATAGCGATTCGAACGGAAATGTGCCAGGCCGGCGGCGCAATCCGCGCTGAGGAAATTCGTAGAATTCAGCAGTGGGTTGATGCAGCCGAACTGCTGGGAGCTTCGCACGTAAGGGTATTCGCGGGAAATCTTCCCGGCGGCGCCAGCGAAAAGCAGGGAATTGAATGGGTAGTAGAAGCGATGAAGCCTGCTTGCGATTATGCGGGCAAGCGGGGCATTACTCTGGGAATCGAAAATCACGGAGGAATGACTGCTCGAGCTTCAACAACTCTGGAAATTTTGCGGCGCGTGGATTCTCCCTATGCGGGAATCAATCTTGATATATCCAATTTCGAGGGCAAAACGGACGAAGAAATGTATTCCGATATCCAGGCGTGCGTTCCCTATGCGACCCACACTCACATCCGCGATCTTTTTGGCGCAACAAAGCGGCCGATCGACTTGGACCGCGTTTGGCGGCTTTTCGCTCAGGGCGGATACAAGGGATACATGTCTGCGGAATATGAAGCTGAAGAAGATGCAATAACAGGCGCGCCGAAATTNCTGGAGAAAATTAAGGTTCTTTGCCGCAAATATTCGAGCGCCTGAATTGGTTTGCCGGAGACAGCCGGTCTGACNAAGGAATACTGAAGTGAGCACGCAGACGGTTTATGACGCGATTGTGGTGGGCTCCGGAGCCTCTGGAGGTGTTGCTGCGTACGCCCTTGCCATCAAAGGACTGAAAGTTCTGTGCCTGGAAGCAGGACGAATGATCGAGCCTCATAAGGACTTCCACACGCACAAGTACCCGTTCAAATGGCCGTACCGCGGCCACGGCAAACCCGGAAAGTACGGCAAGTTGCCGCAGGGAATGGAATGGAAGATCAACGAGTGGACCGAGAATCTTTATACCGTGCCACAGGACGATCCTTACGCTTTGGCACCGGGAGCGAAGTTCACCTGGACAAGACTGCGCGCCGTAGGCGGCCGGACACTGGTGTGGGGACGGGAATCGGGGCGCTTTGGCCCGCTNGATTTCAAGCCCAAGAGTTTGCAGGACGGATTCGGCGAGGATTGGCCCATCACCTACGAGGATTTGGCGCCGTATTACGACAAAGTGGAGACGCTAATCGGAGTAGCGGGCGGAGGTGAAGACGTTTACAACTCGCCCGCCAACAAAAACATTCTGCCTGCGTTTCGCCCGCGCTGCGGTGAGTGGCTGATTAAGAAGGGCGCGGCCAAACTAGGCATCAAGACGGTGGCNTTCCCACTGGCGGTGCTTAGCAAGCCTTATGACAATCGGCCTGCTTGCCACTACTGCGGCGCATGTAACTTTGGATGCGACACGGCTTCGCGGTTCAGCACTTTAGAAGTGCTATTCCCCAAGCTCGAAAAAATGAAAAATTTCACACTGCGCACGAACGCCGCGGTGCACAGGGTGTTGCTTGACCGTTCTACGGGTGAAGCGCGAGGAGTTTCTTTTGTCGATACCACCAACAAACTGGAGTACGAGGCGTACGGAAAAACCGTGGTGCTGGGCGCATCCATGGTGGAATCGATCCGGATTCTTTTTAACTCACGCAACAGCGAGTTCCCACAAGGGCTGGCGAATTCAAGCGGCACATTGGGCCGATATCTGATGGAACATGTCGCCTTTAATACCGTTCAAGGATACTTTCCTCAGTTAGTGGGCCAACCGTCGACAAACGACGACGGCCCCGGCGCGAGCAGTCTCTATATACCTCGCTACAATTTCGGGAAGAAGAATGACAAGTTTCTGCGAGGCTACCGCTTCACTTTTTATACGGGATGCGGAATGGGTCCTGGGCCGGGCGCCCATTTGCCTGGGTTTGGCTCCGCGTATAAGAAGAGGATCAAGGAACTTTATCCGGCAGGCGTCAGCATTGACGGTTATGGTGAAGGGCTGCCATTTGATTGGAACTTCGTGGAGATTGATCCTGAAGGGTTGAAAGACCGCTATGGGATTCCGCAGGTTCGCTTCCACACCAATGCTGAATACGATCACGCGTTTGCCATGCGGGATGAGATGTACGGCCAGATGGAGGAAATCCTGAAGGCTTCCGGCGCAGAGGTCCTTCCCTATGAGAAGAAGAATCCGTATCCGCTCGGAAGCGTAACGCATGAAGCGGGTGGCGCGCGCATGGGGGACGATCCGAAGACTTCCGTGCTCGACAAATGGAACCGTTGCCATGACATAAAGAATCTGCTGGTGGTGGATGCGGCATGTTTCACATCTCATCCGGAGAAGTCGGTGACGCTCACGATCATGGCACTGGCTCTACGCGCCAGCGAACACTTGGCAGAGGAGATCCGACTGGGGAACACGTGAGAGTCATTGCCGCTCGGTGGTATCAAGGTGGCGCCGGCGCGAACAAGAATGTGGCCGATGAGCTCAATTGTGGTAAGTCCAATCCTCTTCCTACTGGCGCTTTCACCAACCGCGTCCGCGCAAGAATGGCGATTTTATGGTGGTGACCCTGGCGGAACGCGGTCCTCGCCGCTCAAACAGATCAACCGTCAAAACGTTAAGAACTTGAAAAGGGCGTGGACGTATCACATAGGAGAAGTAAACCGCGGAGGCAACGAAACGGACCGGCATCACATTGCGCCATTTGAATCCACTCCTATCGTGATTGATGGTGTGCTCTACTTCTCGACCCCTTCCAATCGGGTGATCGCGCTCGACGCGGAAAGCGGTCGAGAGATTTGGCAGTTTGATCCGCAAGCCGGGCGAGCCAGATCGCGTCAGTTCTTCCAGCACCGCGGGGTTGCGTACTGGCAGAGCAAGAAAGGAGACGACCGGCGGATCTTATACGGTACCTTTGATGGTTGGTTGATCGCGCTGGATGCGAAAACCGGCAAGCCGTGCAAAGATTTTGGGGGAAACGGCGAGGTCAATCTGCGTGCAGGAATTGCGGACGCATATCCCGGTGCGGAATATTCGGTGACGTCGCCTCCTGCTATCTATCAAGATCTGGTCATTACTGGGGCTGCTGTCCCCGAATACCCTTCCAAAGGCCCGAGCGGCGAGGTGCGCGCGTTTGACGTTCGCTCGGGCAAACTCGTATGGACCTTTCACACCATTCCCCAACCGGGAGAACTCGGACACGAGAGTTGGGAAGGAGATAGCTGGAAGGATCGCACGGGCGCGAATGTCTGGTCGGTTATGAGCGTGGACGCTGAACGNGGTTTAGTTTTCCTTCCCGTTGGCTCGGCCTCGTATGATTTCTACGGCGCCGACCGGAAGGGTCTGGATCTATTCAGCAACTGTTTAGTAGCGCTCGACGCCGCCAGCGGCAAGCTTGTCTGGTACTACCAGATGGTGCACCACGATATTTGGGATTACGACTTGCCGGCTCAGCCTGTGCTGACCACGGTGCGCCGTGATGGCCGGGAAATTCCTGCGGTTACGCAGGTGACCAAGATGGGATTCGTATTCACCTTCGACCGGCTTACCGGCAAGCCCTTGTTTCCCGTGGAGGAGCGTCCTGTTCCCAAGAGCGACGTGCCCGGCGAGTCTACTTGGCCGACGCAACCTTTCCCGGCCAAGCCTCCGCCTCTTGTCCGACAGTCTTTGAGCGAAACCGAAATCAGCGGGGTTACACCAGAATCCAATCGCTATTGTAAGGAACTGTTTCATTCGCTGGCGAACCACGGAATGTACACCCCTTACGGCCGCGAGTTGACGTTAGTCATGCCCGGTACACTGGGCGGAGCGAACTGGTCCGGCGCTTCTTTTGATCATGNTTCGGGCTACTTGTTTGTCAACGCAAATGAATTGGGTGCCGTTGGAGCAATGGAACCGCAGGCTGCTGACGCGCCAGTGCGATACCGGAGAGGCTCCAAAGAAGGGGAATATGCCCGCTTCTGGGACGAGCGCCAATGGCCATGCCAGAAACCGCCTTGGGGAACGCTCAACGCCGTGGACTTGAATGCGGGGGAGATTGTTTGGAAAGTGCCACTTGGGCGCGTAGATGAGCTGAAGGCGGCAACTGGCACGCCTAACCTTGGCGGCACGATTGTGACTGACGGCGGAGTGGTATTCATCGGGGCGACGATCGATAGCCGTTTTCGGGCCTTCGATACGCGAACGGGAGAGGAACTGTGGGCCGGCGACCTGGAAGCAAGTGCGCACGCCAATCCGATTACCTACAAGGGCAAAAAGTCCGGCAAGCAGTTCATTGTGATTGCTGCCGGAGGAGGCGGATATTTCAGAGGGAAAGTGTCCGATGCACTGGTGGCATTTGCGCTGCCGGATTAGGAAACCCAGCAAACGTAATTTTGGGGACTCCTCTCGTTCGAGCAGGCATTGCCNGATGGCTCTCTAGGAATGGAGAACACAAAGATGTTCCGGTCACCAGTAAGATTCAGATCATGCAGCGGCCGCGCACGATCGATCATGAGGAATTGTTGTTTCGGAACGCTTCTGATACTGGCGACGGGGGGCCAGGGATTTGGGCAATCAAATGTGATCGTGGTTCGCCCAAAAGAAATCCACGACGTGCTCGTAAATCCTGGAATGGGCATTACCACGTTTCAGAGATTTAATGGGCAAGAGNCAAATCCTCCCTTGAAGTGGTCCGAACTGGGGCCAGTTGCGAAGCTCCCGCAAGCGCCCACGAAGCCGGATTTTCCGGATACTTCTATCTCGTATTGCCGCTGGTATTGGAACGTCCTTGAGCTGGAGCCTGGCAAGTTTCATTGGGAGATTGTGGATCTCGCCTTGGAGGAGGCGAGAGCGCATGGACAAACTCTTGCTATTCGCCTGATGCCATATTCCAACCAGGATCCGCTCCCTGGTTGGTATCGGAACTCGGGAGCGCGGCGTGCCAACAAACCGACAGACAAGGACGGAGAAATCTGGCAGCCGGATTTTAGCGATCCTCTATTTCTTAAGTACTGGGGCGAGCTTGTCGCTGAGGCGGGGAAACGATACGACGGGAACCCCTATCTGGATAGCGTAGATATTTCGTCAGTGGGCTATTGGGGAGAGGGTTGGAGCCCGTACATGCCGGCATTTGCCTATCAGAAAGAACTCATTGATATTTGGATCGATGCGTTTCAGCGCACGCCGTTGCTGATGAACTTTGATGAGCAGGAGGCGCTCACTTATGGCACGCAACACGGCGCCGGGTGGAGGCTGGACTGTCTCGGAGATATGCGCAAGAACTCCAACGACCAATACTTCCCGGCGGAAATGCTCGAGGTTTATCCGCAACAGGTGGTGCGAGCGGGGATTCAGGACGTCTGGCAGCGCAAGCCAGTCTCACTGGAAGTTTGTTTTACGGTGGCGGGTTGGAAGGAGAGGGGCTACGACCTCGACTACATTCTCGATCAAGCACTGCGCTGGCATGTGAGCTCCGTGAACATAAAGTCCGCACCGATTCCGTCCGAATGGAAAAGTCAATTCGAGAGCTTTCAGAAGAGGATGGGNTACCGTTTTATTTTGCGACGCCTGGAATATCCGAAGACGGTTCACGCCGGCTCGATGATTCCGATTCACATGTGGTGGCTGAACGCGGGAGTCGCTCCCACTTACAGAGATTTCTCCTTGGCCGTAGAACTGCGATCTTCCACCACGGCGACCATCGTTCGAATTCCAGTGGACCTCCGGAAATGGCTTCCCGGGGACGCGGTATTCGATGGCACGTTGTATGTTCCGGAAAATCTGGCCGAAGGTGCTTACGATTTCCGCGTTGCGATGCTGGATCCGAGGACGGAGCGGCCTGCGATCCGCTTGGCCATTGAGGGCCGGCGAGACGACGGCTGGTACGGCATGGGATCGCTCACGGTAAAAACGCAGTGAGGTATTTCGCGCTTTGGTGCGGTCGGGGAAGTGGACGACGAGTCGAGTACACGAGAGGGCTGCAACGAGGAAAGATGATGCGGTCATGCATCATGGCTTTGCTGGCTGGAACGATTGCTTTGTGCGCGCTAGCCGCGGACGATCCACCGCCACCGCAAGCTTTCCATGTCCGTGAACAGCCTTTGCCGCCGGGGCCGCGAATAACACCCTTCTTGCAATACCAAGCGGAGCAAGCGTGGATCGAAGACAACGACCGACTAAAAGCCTGGGACGCCATTCATAACGAGCGAGAATTGCTGAAGACGCAGGACGAACTGCGGCAAAAGCTCTTACAAATGATCGGCGGCTTGCCGGAAGTAAAAACGGATCTGCGTCCGCGAGTTACAGGCCGGATTCAGATGGATGGGTTCACTATTGAGAAGCTAATCTTCCAGAGTTTGCCGGGCGTCTATGTAACTGCGCTCGTTTACGTGCCGGATGATCACTCCAAGAAGCATCCCGCGGTGCTGGTGCCTGCGGGGCACGCATCGGATGGGAAAATTCCACTATCAGGCATTGAGTCAACGATTGGCGGGACGAGGGTACGTCGTGATCTCCTGGGACCCCGTTGGGCAGGGTGAACGNAGCCAGTTCTGGGATGCGACAANAGGNAAGAGCCGATATAACCTGATCTGTGGNGAACACGCGGTTATGGGNAANCTGGCCTATTTGGCCGGAGCGAATCTCGCCAGATGGGAAATATGGGATGGGATTCGCGCAGTCGATTATCTGCTCACCCGCCCTGAGGTTGATGGCCAGAGAGTCAGCATCACCGGTACGAGCGGCGGCGGCTTTCAGGCCACTTTGATTGCCGCCCTCGATGAGCGCATCAAAGTGGCTGTGCCTTCGTGCTATATCAGCGCACTGCCAATGAGGNTTTATAACCGNATATTTGCCGATCCCGACAGCGATCCCGAGCAGGATTTGNTTGGCATGATTTCAAACGGNGTGGACCATCCNGGATTGNTGCTGCTGATGTATCCGCGGCCNGTATTGGTGGCTGCGGCGGTACTCGATTTTTTCCCCATTGAAGGCACGCGCAAGACCGTCCGCGAAGTGCGAAGACTGTACGAGCGTTTCGGCCACGGAGACCGAATTGCGCTGGTCGAAGGCTATCACCCGCATCAATTCTCACCGGAGAATCAGGAAGCCGCNCTCGACTTTCTCGACCATTTCAATCAAATGCCGGTTGGGCATGGACTTCCAGCAGTAGAGGAGCTTGCGNGCAAATCCTTGCAATGCACTGGAACGGGCCAGGTCGTTCTCGAGTTCAGCGACGCAAAATCCTTGATGTTGTTAATCAAAGAGTATTTTGATGAGCACAAGGTCGGACCGAGACGCAGCCTCGCGAAGGCATATTACGATGGCAGTTACAGCGGCGTGAAAGATTGGCATGTGAGCGAATATATTGGCGTCCCGGCCGCGCGAGAGCAAATTACTTGGGAAGCCGCGGGTAGTTGGAGATCAGGCGGCATGTCGATTGACCGCTATATGCTGCGACATAGCAAACTGCTTGAAATGCCGCTGCTGTACATTCATAAAACCGTAGCTGATAAACGAACAGTCCTCTTGTGGTTCAGTGAACGCGGAAAGGCGACCGCGGCAGACTGGCCTGAAATCAAGAAATATGTGGAAACGGGGTACGACGTTGTTTCATTAGATTTCCGCGGCCTCGGCGAAACTCGAATGCCGTATATGGCGGTTTCCCCCGATGACCCGACGCTGGGTGCGTTGGATTTTGATCATGCCTATGTCAATTCCATTTCAAGCGTGCTGGCAAATCATGTCTACAACTCTCTCTTGACCGGCAGGCCGTATTTTCTGCAATTGATTGAGGACTCAGAAATCGCCGGTCGATTCGCTCGCGAGAAGCTGGGTGCGAAAGTAGAGGCTGTAACCGCGCCGGGTGATGGATACACGCTCGCTAGCGCCATTGCGGAGACGCTGCCCGGCGTCGAGCTATTGCCCCGCCCAGACGCGCAGGTCTTGAAATGGTCTGAAATCGTGGAACAGAAAAGGGAGACCTGGCCAATACAATATCTACTGCCCTCGGGAGCCTATGTTCATTAGGCGGGGTGATTTGTTCGGCGTCGCAAGTCCGAGTGCCAACAGCGATTCTCGGAAGGTCTCAACTAATTCACGAGGCGCAATATACCGAATCGAGTTGGCACGTGAAAAGTTTTTCCTTCTGGAATGATGCTCCACGCAAGAAATTTACGGCGATCGTCACCGCCTTCTCCTGCTGCTCGAAAGAAATTCGCCCGCCATTCCGCGCCCGGCTGTATCGCGTGGACATTCATTGACGAGATCGGTATGCGCATTTCCGCGGTCCACACATGATTCTTGGTGTCGATGTGGGTGGCGTGGTCGAAGCCCGAATTCCAAGAGGCATCATTAAAAGGGTTTTTGGTCTTATCGATTTCGAGATCTATCCACTGATTATTGGGGGCCACCTCGAACTCATAGTAGTGATTCACTCGCTCGGGCTGAGGGTTCAGGAAAACCTCGGCAACGTCGCGATCCCAAAGCTGCCATCGCTCTGCCTTCGGGTCCTCTCCTTGATAGACATTTAGCGAGTCGTACCGACACCAAAAGTAAAAGTAGATATGCCTTTCGGTCCAAACGGATGCGACACGAGTCGAAATCTCCGGATAGTGGGAATTGCCCGAGGCGCCGGTGTCAAATCCCACTGANGTGGCGTGCTTCCATGAAGGCTTAGAAGAATCGCCATCCGGCAAGAAATCCATGGCGGACCGTTTTGCCTGGAGTTGCATGCCGCTGGCATACGATTGTTGCGGTGTAGTGCCGATCTGGCCCAGACCCGAAAAGGGAAGCAAAGTGAACGTCGCCCCGGCGAGAGCACCAGTCAGAACTTCTATTTTCCAAAGTGCCATGAATTATTTCCTCGGGCCTGGGTCGATTCGATCTGCTCAAAAGCGGCGTGCGCCGTGCACATTTCCATTTGCTTTAGTAGAAAGCAGAACCCGGAGATTTATCCCACTTTGACAAGCGAAAGTAAACGATATAGAAGAAGTCAAACGAAGAAAGGAAATCCATAGCGGCGCGATCGAATGAGACTGGAGGATCCATGAGTGGGATAGGCCGAAGAAGCTGGTTGGAAAGCATGGGGATGTTTTTCTTTGCGAGCAGATTACCTAGGGCCTCGATAGCGTCGCCGGTCACGCCGGAGGGTGTGGGAAAGCCGTTGCAACTCGCAGACTTCCAACCGCGCAGCATGTTACACGTTCCGGAGACGAAGGTGTCCCGCTCGCGTTATCCGGTCATAGACATTCATACGCATCTCTCTTTTGCTGCCAGGACAGAGAATGGAGTCGGGATAGGCGAAGAGATGAAGTATTTGGCATCGGCGGACGCGTTGCTGCCACTGATGGACCGAAAGAACATCCGTGTGATGGTCAACCTGACCGGCGGAGTCGGCAAAGGACTAGAGGAAACGATTCGAAAGTTTCAACGGCCCTATCCGGAAAGGTTCGTAGTCTTCACGGAGCCGTGGTGGGAGCGCACGAATCAGCCAGNGTACAGCAAATTTCAAGCCGACGAGATTGTTCGCGCACNCCAAGCAGGCGCGCGNGGACTCAAAATTCTGAAGATACTGGGTCTCTATTTGCGTGAGGGAGTCTCGAAGGGGCCATTGGTTAAAATCGACGATCCACGTTTCGATGCAATGTGGGAAGCATGCGGATCGCTGGGCATGCCGGTCGCGATTCACGTTTCAGATCCGGAGGCATTCTTCTTTCCGATCGATCGTTTCAATGAACGCTTCGAGGAGTTGAATAACCATCCAGATTGGTCCTTCTACGGTGGCGATTTTCCCAGTAACAGGGAACTGTTGGAGGCTCGCAACCGCGTTCTGGTCCGCCACCCCAAGACACAGTTCATTGTGCTCCATGTGGGCAATGACGCTGAAAATCTTCCTTACGTCGGTGACTGCATGGAGCGTTTACCCAATATGTACGTCGAACTTGGCGCGAGGATTGGGGAGCTGGGACGCCAGCCGCNCANGGCCAGAAAGTTTTTCGAGAAATATCAGGATCGAATTCTTTTTGGAACGGATGCCGTCCCCCATGGAACGGACACCCCTCAACAAGTTTTCGTTGATGAACTTTACGAGATTTATTACCGCTTTCTTGAANCCGAAGACGAATATTTCGATTACGCCCCTNCACCGGTGCCTCCGCAGGGACGTTGGCGCATTTACGGTCTTGGGTTACCCGACGGAATACTCAAGAAGGTNTATCATGAAAATGCTGCCCGGCTCTTGCGAGTCAAGATCTAGCCGTCCTTCAAAGAGATTGACAAAGCAAGAACTTTCTGCCAAAAAGAAAGCGAAACAACAGGAACGAAAGTAAAGAAAAGAAATAGATGATCTTTTTTCTTCTTCGATTTGCCGTTGCCGCGCTGCTGATGACTAACGCTGGTGACTCCCGCCCAGGTGATTTCAAGATCATTGGGCCCGGCGGTGGCGGGGCAATGTTCCATCCAACCATCAGTCCTCACGACCCCAACATCGTCCTGGTTAGCTGCGACATGACCGGGTCTTATATCACCCATGATGCCGGCAAGTCTTGGCGCATGTTCAACCTACGCGGAGTGGTCCAGTTCTTTGTATTCGATCCGCTGGATCGGAAGGTAATTTATGCGCAATCTAATGGATTGTGGCGCAGTCAAGACGAGGGCCAGTCTTGGAGCCTGATTTATCCAAAGCCGTCTTCCGTGAAGAGCATCAAAATGAGTTCGGATCACTCGGACGAATATCTAATTGCGGAACCGAATCCCCTGGGCGACATCACGGCAATGGCCATCGATCCATCCGATTCCAACGTATTTCGTGTTGCCGCGGGCGACAGGAAAAAAGGGATGTTTGCGCTCTTTAGCTCGCGTGATGGTGGACAGAATTGGGTAAGAGAGGGGGAGCTACCGGGACTGGCGGACAAGCTGTGGGTCAATCCTCATTCGCCCGCCGATGCTCGGATGCTTCTCCTTGCGGGTCCACACTTCATCGAAGAGAAAAACTCGTCGGGCATGCGGAAGCTATCCGTGCCCTCCGCAAAGACTTTCACAGATATTTCTGCAGGATTCAGGAAGGATGGCAAGCCGCTCCTATATGTTATCGGGGACGAATCTGCGTTTGCTTCGGATGACGAAGGAACTACGTGGAGAAAGGCCAGCCTGGACCAAGGTGGCGGGAAAATGCGAGCGATCGCAACCAGCTTGCAGAATCCGGATACGGCCTATGTCTCGTATAGAGATCTGGAAGAAGGTGGAATCAAATGGCTAGGGGTCGCCAAGACCACGGATGCGGGACGCAATTGGCAGCCGGTTTGGAAGGAGGACAGCAATCCTGCTGGTAAGGCTGCTACAAATATCCACGACGCATGGATCACCGAAAGATTTGGATCGGATTGGGGAGAAAATCCCTTGGCGCTTGCCGTGGCGGAGCAGGACGCCAACATAAGTTACGGGACGGATCTGGGAAGAACAATGCGCACAACGGANGGAGGCGCGAGTTGGGTCGCAGTTTACTCAAGAAAGTCCGGTGAAAACGGATGGGTCTCGACAGGCCTTGATGTAACGAACGCCTACGGCTACCACTTTGATCCCTTTGATCANAACCGGCAGTTTATCACCACGACGGACATTGGTCTTTTCCGCAGCGAAGATGGCGGGCAGTCCTGGATCAGTTCAACCCGCGGCGTGCCGAAGGAATGGATGAACACAACGTACTGGATTGTATTTGACCCCGAGGTGAGAGGGCGGGCTTGGAGCGTGAACAGCTGGACCCATGATTTACCGCGACCGAAGATGTGGAGAAGGGAGGGAATTGGGAGTTATCAGGGTGGGGTATGCCGCAGTGATGACGGGGGAAAGTCCTGGACAAAGTCAAATGACGGGATGGAAGAAACCGCGGCGACGCATATCCTTCTGGACCCGACGAGTCCGCCCGCGGCACGGGCGCTCTACGTTGCCGCCTTAGGGCGCGGAGTGTACAAGAGCGTAGACGGGGGCAAGAGCTGGAAGCTAAAAAACGTTGGCATCACCCAGAAAGAACCATTTGCCTGGAGAATTGTAAGAGATAGCAAAGGAATCCTTTACGTGCTGCTGGCGCGCCGTTCGGAGGACGGAAGCATAGGAACGGAGGGGGACGGAGCAATTTACAAGTCCACCGATGGAGCGGAAAACTGGAGCCGGGTGACGATGCCCGAGGGAAGCAATGCTCCGAACGGCTTGGCGGTTGACCCGAGTGCGCCGGATCGGCTCTATCTCGCGGCGTGGGCGAGGGACAAAGGAGAACACGGCGACGGTGGTGGCATCTACCTGTCGGTGAATACAGGGAGGACTTGGACGCGAGTACTTGATCGCGATCGCCACGTCTACGATGTCACCATAGATCCGCGCGACGCAAGAATACTCTACGCTTCCGGGTTTGAGTCCTCCGCATGGAAATCAAGCGACCGCGGCGAAAGCTGGGCGCGAATACCTGGTTTTAACTTCAAATGGGGACATCGCGTCATTCCGGACCCTGAAGACTCCAAAAAAGTTTACATCACAACGTTTGGCGGGGGCGTTTGGCATGGCTCCGTAGATGGAGAAGATCGTCCATTGGACATCGTTACGCCCGAGCTTCAGCCTGGACGATAGCGAAGGAACCTCCTGGTGGGCGAGACAAAAGATATCCTATGGAAAGTGCCTCCTTGTTGACGCAGGCGGACTGGCAACGTGCGCTGACAAACGGTCAAGCGAGGGCGGCAGAATTATTTGGCCGACCGGAAACGGAGCAAAAACGGCTTGGCTACTTCCATACGCTTAAGGAGATATGCCAGCAGCCTTGGACGTGGCTGCGAACTTGCGATCGAATGATGGCATCACGGGATGGCCTAAAACAGGATGTGGCAGGAATTCGAAGTCTCGCACTTACTGGATCCGGCAGTTCAGAGTATGCCACCGAATGCGTGTGCCTCCCGCTGCAAAATGAGTTGGGGATCTGCACGGAATCGATAAGCGGCGGATCGCTGCTAATGTTTGGAGGAAAGGCGTTGCCTCCGGGAAGGCCTGGCTTGCTCGTTTCTTTGGCGAGATCCGGAGACAGCCCGGAGAGTAGTGGAGCCGTAGAGTTGCTACTGGACACGGAGCCTGAGTACCGGCACGTTGTGGTGACCTGCAACGAGCAGGGGAGTCTAGCTAGGGCGTGGCGCGACCATGAGAAAGTACATGTCACCACGCTTCCAGCGGAGACGCATGACAAGAGCCTGGTCATGACGAGCAGCTTTACAAATCTACTGCTGGCGGCGCGCTTCATCGGAATGCTGGAAAGGCCAGATGAATACCAAAGAGTGTGCGAAAGATTGAGCCAAATAACGAAGGAGTTGATCCGGTCCAATTTTGACATCCTGGCAAAGATTGCCGCCGCAGATTTCCGCCGGGCAGTATTTCTCGGCAGCGGGTCGCGTTTCGCGGCCTCGCGCGAAGCGGCGTTAAAGATGCTGGAGCTAACATCGGGTCGCGTAACGACACTTTGCGAAACGTATCTTGGATTTCGGCATGGCCCCATGAGCTACGCGCAGGATGACACTCTAATCGTTTGCAATTTATCGTGCGATTCCACCATACGCGCATATGAACTGGATTTATTGCGCGAATTGGACCGGAAGAAACTTGGATTGTCCAAAGTCATTGTTGGAGAAGATATTCCGGATTCTGTGGTTAGAGAGGGCGATGAAGTCATCGAGTGCCAGGGGTTGACTGAGCTCGGAGACGAAGAAACCCCGACCGTGTATGTGGTTGTCGCCCAA
>JGI25382J43887_10000321_pt1 | contig 15078 bp, 14 predicted proteins | sample GraSoi013_1_40cm_3_FD_43887 | JGI IMG/M metagenome (IMG submission 43887) | reverse complement strand
TTCACATATTTCCCCGCGTCGAAAGGCTCTGAAGTGACGAGCGCAACCACGTCTCCAGTCAAGGCTGTTGAGTGGTCTCTCAGAATAATCACACCATATCCTTTCGAAGGTAGGATCTTGAAGAGGTCAATCGTGATATCCCTCGGCGCGTAATAATCTACAGCGTAGCCTACTCTGGCCAACGCTGTTGTTACGTTTCCGACGAAATATGGGTCAGGGCTAGTCCCTGCGACTTCGTCTATGATGACGGCTCTAGACGGGCGGGCTCTTTCAGCTAGAGGATACCATTGTTGACTTCGTAGAAGGAAAAGAGACGATCCTGTGAGGACGATTATTAGAATTACAATTGAGGCTAGGTTTTGACTGACCTCATGTCCCTCTACCAACCTTCAGGTCATTCCTAGCATCGTTATGCTAGTTATGCTTGCGAGACTCTTCTTGCCCGTCTAAGGTTGATTCCTGTCAAGGAAAGCGCGACGATGACAAGTGCCGCTAGTCCGAGAACGGAGATGTGTGGAGCAGGCAGCTGGTTGTTTAGGCTATTTCCACCAACAGTACCGCTAGTGACTACGACTGTCACTGGGGTCGAGTGTGATAGTGAACCGCTGGTTCCCGTCACAGTTACTGTGTAGGTTGCGAGCGGTGTGAACGCGGTTGTCGTTATGTTGAGGGTCGAGGTTGCTGTACCGCCTGAACTGAGTGTGACGCTTGAGGGTTTGAGAGTAGTTGTTATCGTGGATGTGCTAGGAGCCACCGCAGACGACAGGGCAACCGTTCCTGTAAATCCGTTGCTGGTCAAAGTTATCTGAGAGGTTGCAAAATTNCCTGCGGCAATATTCACGGTTGTCGGGTTGGCGCTGATCGAGAAGTCCGGTGCCACCACAAAACTTCCGACCATGCTCATGGGATGAACGGTGCAATAGTAGGTGTACGTTCTGGCTTGGAGGTTGTTGACGGGAAAGCTGTACGCTGTACTCGATGAGAACGAGATCGAGCAGGGGTCCGCTGTCGGACAATCTGTCGTATCCGCTACGCCATCGTTGTCTGCGTCCAGCAGGAACCGGTGAGGCAGGTGATCAGAACTTACAAGGGTTAGCGATACAGTGTCGCTCGGGTGAACGGTTATTGTCGGGTTAGGGTTGGTTGTTGAACCGTTCCATCCATTCAGAGCGTCTCCATCTAGGCGTATTGGGAGAGCGGCGGCTCGCGCTTGCGGGATTTTGGGGGTCAGGGATCCGAGGAAATGCGTGGGAATGATGCTGGCTAGGAGGAGAATTGAGAGGGCTACTGCTAGGTAGCCAATTCTCGCCATAGGATAATCTACTACCGATATAGGAGTCTAATAACACCACCGGTCGCTTAGAGAGACGAAGCCTTCGGGTTCGGCACACTCTATTCCATAGCCCCTCCCGGATTTCGGGTCATCCACCGCGGAGAAGAGACCCTCGGTGAATAAGCCCCTAAGCTTCTACCTTCGAATGCTCAGCAAGGACCTTCAGCTCTGCGGCCCTTGCATGGAATCCAATCTTGGCGTGGGTTCCGTCGCAGAAGGGTTTGTTGCTTTAGCCCCCCACATCTGCACATGACAGTGAAGACTTTGCCGTCGAAATGGATTAGGTTCGGACCGTTTTCAGTGGACCTGATCTCTACTGTATGCATGAGTCCTTTCGCTTTTCGAATTTCTATTTAAGAACAGAGCAAAACGGGAATGGCCAGTTGATGAGGGATAGAGGAAGAGAGGCCCATCTGAGGGTCGATGGGTCTCAGTTGTGTTGTTGTAGGTCGCGCATCATCTGTTCGAATTGTTCTTTGGTTATCTCTCCTTTGGCGTATCGTTCGCGGATGATGTTGTAGGATTCGTCTTGGTATCGCCAGTATCTTCCTCGGTAGCCCCATCCTCCTCTCCACGGGAAGATTAGCCATCTTGCTATCCAGAAAAAGGCGAATATTCCGACGAAGAAGAATAGTGGGAAGGGGAAGAAGAAGTACGGATAGTACGTGCCCGCTACAGGTGCGGGTCGGGTTGCGAATAGGAAGGCTGAGATTGCGACTGATGCTACGATAACGGCGAGGAGCGCGAATACCCCCCAGGCGAACAAATGTCTAGGACGATTCCATTCATGGTCACTCATACATTTCGCCTCCTTCTCTTAATGTTTCGATATCGGTATAACGATATCGAATATCCGATATAAGGATTCTCTCTATTCCACCAAGATTACTAGCCAGGAGAAATCTCCCAATCGAAAATAGGCGTTCTTTTCTCGGCACCCCCCGGGTGGTCGATTTTCGCGCGTCCGACCCTTCTTAGAAATGCCTGAACGACCGTTCTCTGGTAAACAACATCTTGATACCATAATCGTCACAGGCCTTGACGATTGCTTGGTCTTCAACGGACCCGCCTGGCTGGACTATCGCTGATACCTTCTCCCGTGCCAATGCTTCTAAATTGTCTAGTTTTGGAAGAAATCCATCAGACGCCATCACGCTTCCTTCTAGGTCGTGGTTCATCTTGTGAGCTTTGTCGATAGAGTTCTCGATGGCCCCTATCCTGTCTTGCTGGCCGGTTCCGATCGCGAGTGATGTTCCATCTTTCCAGAATACCACCGCATTTGACCGAACCTCGCAACCCACCCACCACGCATGCAACAGATCTAGGTACTCTGGCTCTGATGGTTTTTTCTTGGTAGGCACGGGGAGCTGTTTCATATTATCCAGTGACAATATGCTGGTTCGGTACTGGTCTTCTATGATCAAGGATCCATCCTCTAGCACTACTACATCCGGCGGCAATGCCGCGTCCTCTTTGCGTTGGGGTGGAACCTCTCCGACTCGTATGTCTCTCTTCGACTCGAAAACCGCTAATGCCTCAGACCCGTACCTTGGTGCATAGACGACTTCGACGAACGTCTTCATGATTTCTTCTGCGGTCTTTCGGTCAACAGGGCTGTTGAATATGACGACGCTTCCGAAAGCGGCCCGGTTATCAGAGTCTCTGGCCCGCGCATACACCTGACTCAGATGATCATGTCCTCTTGAAACCGCGACTCCTGATGGGTTGAGATGTTTCATCACTGCGACAGCGGGTTCTTTGAAATAACTCGTGATCCGCAACCCGTGACTTCCATCCTCGATATTCGTCGCCGAAGGTCCGTCTTTTCCCCATTTTACCCAATCGACATTTCCTATCCCGCCCTTCGATAATTTCGGTCTGTACAACGCTCCCTTCTGGTGCGGGTTCGTGCCATACCGCAGTCCCCGCATCCGGCCTTCCACTTTCCATTGGACCTTTGAGTAGTCGAACACCTTGTCGCCGATCATAAGCTTGAGCGATAATGGTAGATCCTCGTCCCGGGCCGTCCGGTAGATCCTTCGGATCTGCTGATCGCTCAATTCTTCAACTTGCCCAGGTAGCTCTCTATCGCTGTATCATACTCTGCGGTCAAGGCGAACGCCTCTCTCGCAAGTTTGCGTCTCAGTTCATCCGGGACCGCCTCATGCTTGTCCAGTTCCCGGATCAAAACATCGTACTGGGCAGGTCTGGTCAAAGGCGCGACTCTATTGTTGAGAAATGCGCCCTTTGCCGCAGCGCGGATCAGGGCGACACCTCCAATGTCGATATTGTCGATCGCTCTCCGCAGATTTATCGGGTCGCTCTTTACGACCTCCCGAAACGGATACAAGTTCACAACGACAAAATCCACCGGTTCGATCGCGTTTTCCTGCAGATATTTCAGCTGCGCTGGATCGTTCCAGTCGCCTAGAATTCCAGCATGTATCTTGGGATGGAGAGTTTTCACAAGTCCACCGGGCATCTCAGGAAATCCCGTATACGTTGAGACTTCTACGACCTCGTGTCGGAGTTTTCGGATCGCTTGGGCTGTCCCGCCTGAGCTGATCACTTTGATCTTGTGTCTGGCAAACGCTCCGACTATGTGTTCGAGTCTGGACTTGTCATAGACCGAGATCACAGCATTGCCAGTCAAGGATTTTTCGCGCAGAACCTTCTCGAGTCCTGCGTATTATTTAATCTGGTTCCGCGGATGACGCCATGGCGCCGCTAAGGCCAACCGAGGCCGGCCTTTTCCACTGGCAGGATTCTTCTGGCGAGTTTTCCTGCGGCGGTGTGCTGGTAGAATATTGCCAGTGTTAGGAGGCCGGTCAAGCCCAAGATCCCTACTCCTGCCCAGAAGAATGGAAGAGCTGTGACTATGTGGAATATTTTTGCAACTACGCTCATCTGGGTGAAGACCTGGTTATGGGATGTTATTGTCAAGAATACTGTTCCTCCGTTGGCTGCGGTGATAGGAGTGTTTGGAATGTCGAATGTTCCCGCGAGGAAAGTAGCCGTGAAAAGAACCAGGTTGGACTCAACAAGTGTGAGTTTTACATCGATTGTGTTGCCACTCATAATGTGCGCTGTCGCGTAGTAGCCTGAGGGCGCGAATCCAATTTCCTGCGATAGACCGTTCGTGGTCAGCGTCGATGTAGAATATGTTGTGACATCTTGTTCTGCAGGCGCAGGGAATGATAACAGTACAAGGCCAGCAATTAGCAAGCTGCAAAGAATGGCGAGAGTGTACCGTTGACGCTGGCTGAACTTGGGCATGCCGGGCTCAAGATGATCAATCGATCTAGGCCGGAACTAAGCCCGCCGTACCCTACTCCAATTCCCAACAGTAACGGTTACTCGCTCGCTATGCCTGTTCGAGAGCCCTAGTAATTTCCATTCGCGAAGCCCGGAGAGCAGGATACAGTGATCCCGTGACCACTGCAAGAATGGACAGTCCAAGGGCTTGTACCATGGCACTATAGGGTATGACGAATGGGAGGTAGAATCCTGCGAGGGTGGTGCTATTGGTCGCTCCCTCTAGCAGAAGGAGGCCTCCGGGAACGGAGAGAAGGAAGCCGAATAGGCCGAGTATGATTCCTTCACTGAGAAAAAGTCCGGATATCTGTCTCCTGCTCATTCCCTGCGAGCGCAATAGCCCTATCTCGCGCTTTCTATCGGTTACGTTCATGATCATTGTAGCGCTTATTCCTAGGGTCGCGATGAGGAGGGCGAAGTAGAGAACTAGGAGGATTATCGTGAATATCCGGTTAATCGTATCTCGAACAAGCGAGAGGAGTTGCCCGAGGGTCAGCGAATTCTCGGCAAAATCGTACCTTGGATACGTGGTAGCAATGTCGTGAGCTATCGTAGACGCTACTGGCTTGTATTGGGGCTTTAGATCAATCAAGAAAAGTGGCGCGTTGTTCTGGCCGCCAAAGAATTGAGTCTGAGTCTTAAAGGATACAACAATTGTGTCGCTGGCAAAACTGTTTCCAAACTGTATGTACTGCAGGACAGGCCCAGTGAAGATTCCTGCGACTCTGAACTCAACAGGCTTCGGGATGTCCATTGTAATGTTTTCTCCCGCGGAGACCCCCAATCTAGACGCCAAAGAATCAGGTAACAGCACAGTTTGATTGTTGCTTGCCAATTGGGCATACGCAACCTGCGGAGGCGGCGAGTTAACGAATTGATAGTTAACGATCTGGGGGAATACTGTCGGATCGATTGCGAGTATTCCTACAGATGTTCTGTTGCCGGATGGACCAAAAGCAGTCGGGTTCACAGGAAGGAAACTAGGTCCGAGGGGAGTCGCAGATGAGACTTGGGCTAAACTCGTCAGGTTGTTTGTGAAACTGATAGGCAATGACTCGTTTGCGACGAGGATGATATCGGCCCCCAATGCTTCTTGGATTCCCTGATCGAGAGCTGTCTGGACCCCTCCTTGGATACCTCCTAGCATGATCACGAAGCTGAGTGTGATTGTGATCATTCCGAACGAGATCGCGTTTCTAAGCAATCTGCGTCTACCGTTTCTCGATGCGATGTATCCAACAGCTCTTGAGAATGGTAGGAGCGGTGCGGTGAGTATTCGGCCTGATCGTCCGAACAGTATTGCGCCGAGAATAACCAGCCCCATTGGGATGAGTGCAACATCGAGGTAGGGGACGTGGAACGGCGTTATTCTGGCAGCCTCTAGCGAGCCAACTGTGAGCATGCCCAAGCTGACAAGGACGATGATTGAATCCGGGATTCGTTTTCGAGAGTTTCGGGCGGAGGGTCTAATCGCTTGGATAATGTTGATCCGGCTTGCGGAGGCGGCTGGGTAGAGCGATCCGGCGAAGACAGCTGCAAAGCCCGCTCCAAGCCCCATTAGAGTGATGGTTGGGGTGAGCTGGACTAGCGGGAGAGATGGGGTTTGGAGAATGTTCTCTGCAACTGCGGTGAAGCCCCTCGATAGAATCAACCCTGTAAAGACACCGGCCACTGTTCCGATGGTGCCGATCAGCATTCCCTCAACCAAGAAAATCTTGAAGATCTGTGACCGGCTGGTTCCGACGGCACGCATGACCCCGATCTCGTAAGTGCGTTCGTTTACGGTCATGAACAGAGTGTTGAAGACGATGAAAGCACAAACGACTAGCGCGACGGCGACCATTACGTTTAGCCCTAGTTCGAATCCGGCGGTTTGTCCCGCTATTCTTTGAACAGCTTCAGCTTTTGGCGCGTTTACATTGAAAAGCGGTGAGCCTAGGAGACGTTGAATCTCGTCCCGGACCTGTGGCGCTCGGGTTGGATCATTGAGAGTTGCGTAGATGTGGGAGATCATTCCTTGAAAGTTTAGGGTTGATTGGAGCTCAGGGAGGTTGACATAGACCGACGCGCCGATGTTGCGCAGCGGATGGTTGATTCCCACCACTGATAGAGGAATCGTGACATTGGTTCTAGCAATGACGTTTGGAGTGAAGACGTTGAGTGTGGACCCGATTCTCAGCGCATACTTCTGGGCCAGCCCATCATCCACCGTTGCCTGGCCTGGAGAGAGAGTCTTGGCGCCGGTAATGTTGTAGCTGGAATAATCGAAGTCGGTCCCGTTGACTCCTACCAAGGGAAAGAATGTCCGATTGTCGGTGGTGCCAAACCAGATTAGTCTGACGGCTGTTTGTTGAACTTCAGAGGCACTCTGGACATTGCTCAGATAGTGGCTAGGGAATACTGGTGGAAGTCCGCCGTAGCTTACGACGATATCTGTCCGGCCCCAGAACTTGTTGATGTAATTGGTGAACTCGCCAGTCGCACTTGCAGTCGCTAGATTGATCCCCACGAGCAATGCGACTCCGAGAATGACGGCGAGAATTGTAAGCGCGGTTCTTGCGCGCCGTTTTGGAAGATTGCGGTAGGCAATCTTGGCCGAAAGCATGATCTAGTATCAGCTTTGCACTAGTTGGGCTGTGAGAGAGATCGTGCGGGTTCCGGAGGAACAGGCTCTATCGCTCTCATCCTGTAGGACTCTCTGGGATGCTGTTGCGGTCCTTTCGTTATCATACCGTCGCGCATTTCAAACAGTCTCTCCGCTCGATCCGCGACCACTGGGTCGTGTGTGACGACTAGGACGGAAGCGTTCTCTTTCTTCGCTGACTCGTACATTATCTGAACTACCTCAGTGCCTGTCTTCGTGTCCAAGTCTCCTGTTGGTTCGTCGGCGAGGATGATTTTCGGGTGGTTTGCTAGGGCTCGGGCTATGGCAACCCGTTGTTGCTCTCCCCCGCTCAGTTCATCTGGGAGGTGCGTGAGGCGTTCTTTGAGGCCGACGCGCTCAAGCATCAAGCGGGCTCTTTCTTGGGCAGCTTTCGGTTTCACTCCGGCGGTTAGCAGAGGCAGTTCCACGTTTTCTAAGGCTGTCAGTACTGGTATGAGATTGTGAAACTGGAAGACGAAGCCGATCTTGTATCGCCTGAGCTTTGTGAGCTGACCATCCTTCATGCCAGTGATGTCGTCTCCGTCAATCAACACTTTCCCAGATGATGGTTTGTCCAGTGTTCCTATGATATTGAGGAGTGTCGTCTTTCCCGACCCCGAGGGTCCGGTTATGACTACGAACTCAGCCTGGTACAGGGTGAGGTTGACCCCGCGGAGCGCGTTCACCATGACGTTGCCTAGGCGATATGTTTTCTCCAAGTTCGCAACTTGGACTACGGCAGGGGTTTCCAACTAGGCTCAGTCCGCAAGAGGCTAGGAGCCGAGCCCCGAATATCTTCCTTTCGAGGATAGCTTCCCGAAGCGCTTAAGCCCTGAGAGAATCATTCTCGGACTATGGCTGCTAGGATTGTGATTCTCGATATCGAGACGACATCGCTTGAGGCGGACGCGGGAACGCTAGTGAGCGCTGGGCTCATGTCGGATGTCGGACGGGGCGAGTATTTGGAGGTGAAGACGACGAGCGACGAAAAGCCGCTTCTATTGAGGCTCGTGAAGCGATTGGAGAGTTACGATGTCATGGTGACTTGGAATGGTAGGAGCTTCGACATCCCGTTTCTCACGACCCGTCTCATGAAACACGCGCTTGATCCTAGACCGATTCTCCGCAAGTCGCATATTGATCTTGCTGATATTGTGAAGAGCAGGTTGAGGCTCACGTTCACCTATCTCGATCACGTTTGTGACTTCTTCCAGATAGCTCGAAAGAAAGGTCCGATGGGCCTCGACGTCCCACACCTCTATATCCGAGCGCTGGAAGGGGATAGAAAGGCCGCAGCGTCTATACGTGAGCACTGCCTTGACGATTTGCGGGCAACCCGGCAAGTTTTCCTGAAGCTCAAGCCTCTGATTGAGCAGCAGCTAGAGTACGCCGAAGGGCAGTCTTAGCCCGAAGAATGTTGCGAGAACTGCGAGGATTGCGAGGTAAACGCCGAAGAGTCCGAGGGTGATTAGGAGGTTTCTTGGCCAGCGTTTGCTCCATGCTATTCCGAACGGTACGCCTACTGTGAAGCCTATGACGTGGGCGATGTAGGCGATGCTGGGATCGTAGCCAAGACCAGGGATCAACGTCGGATCGTATACGAGTGCTACGTTGTAGAGGAAGTAGAGCATGGCTACGAGTCCCTGCGGAGCCATGAAGAGGAACGAAAACTTCAGCGGGTTCATCAGCATCACACAGGCGGCTAGTGTGAAGATGGCTGCTGAGGCTCCGAGCATGCCGGTGTCGGGTGCGTAGAGTCCAAGGGCGGGAGGGAGGAGGAATGCCGTGAATCCTCCAATGAAGAAGACGGCGAGGTGGTAGTCTCTGCCGATCATCTTCTCAAGGGTGTTTCCGAACACGAAAAGGAAGAGCATATTTCCGAAGAGATGGGTAGGGCTGGCGTGGAGGAAGAGGGCGGTGAAGATTGTCCATACTCTTCCGGCCAGTAGGTTGTTCCAGCTGAACACGAAATTTGTGTCGATGAAGTTGGGGTCCTGCTGCCAGGCCCAGAGGCTCAGGCCTACGCATCCTAGTATGAGTAGATAATTGACCCTCAACAAGAACCCCTCGAAGCCGCTCTGCCTCTAGGGGCCTATTTCAGAAGTTCCTAACTACGGCCATATGCTCTTCGTTCTTTTCGGTTCGTTGTGTAAAGACCGTTTGCGCCAAACCCTTTTACCCGCCAGCAAGCCGAGGCCTCGCGTTCATCCTTGGGGTTCAGATCCCAATCCAGAGCCGAAGCCTATCTGCAGCTTACTAAGCCGAAGATAGTGTTGCTGCTGGACTTTACCGCGCTCATGGCTTTTCTTGTAGCGACACGAGGCATCAACGTGTTCAACCTAGCCGCGGTCTTGGTCGCCGGTACCCTCGCTTCTGGTGGAGCTGGCGCATTGAACTGCTATCTCGATCGAGACATCGACCAGAGTATGGGGCGCACCAGCCAGAGGCCGATTCCGAAAGGGGAGTTATCACCGTTCAACGCGCTAGCGTTCGGATTGGCACTGGTAGCTGTTGGAGTCGGAATCTCCCTATTTCTTCTCTCTCTCTGGGCGAGCTTGTTCATCTTTCTCGGTGCTGCGATCTACGTTGGGTTCTATACGAAATGGTTGAAGCGTCGGACGACGCTCAACATCGTCCTCGGAGGATCAGCAGGGAGTTGCGCGCCCTTGGCAGGCTGGGCAGCGGCCACAGGAAACGTTGGTGTGATCGCACCTTGGTTAATGGCTCTGCTCGTCTTTGTCTGGACGCCAAGCCACTTCTGGAGCCTCGCCCTTCGAGCTTCCAACGATTACGCGAAGGCTGGAATTCCAATGCTCCCAGTTGTTGTCGGGGACAAGAAGGCCGCCCAGTACATCGCCCTCAACACCTTCCTCCTCGTACCATCCTCCCTCATCTTCGTCCCGCTGGGAATCTTCGGGATCATCTACCTCGCAATCGCCGGAGCGTTGGGTCTCGGAATGATTATTCTAGACTTGAAGCTGGCTTTCAACCCGACAAAAGCTCAGGCTTGGACCGCGTTCAAATTCTCGAGCCCATACCTGGCTATTGTGTTTCTCGCGATGGTACTCGACTACCGAATCGTTCTGCACTAGACAGCCAGTCAGGATCACCGGATCAGTTTCAAGAGGTTTCGGAGGATCATCATACCATGTGGATGCTCGTCATTCGACCGCTCGGGATGGAACTGGACGCCGTAGATCGGCTCTGACCTGTGTACCATCGCTTCGACCTTGGACGTCGTTGATTGCGCCAGATGTTGGAACGCGTCGGGGACTTTGGTAAGTTCCTGCCGGTGTGATTCCGCAACCATCAGGTCGGAGGGTAGTCCATCGAACAATGGATGCTTCTTGACGATGCTTACTTTTTCGTAGCCGCGGAGCATTTGGCCAAGGTCCCGCATCGGGACGTCAAAGGCTGACCCGATGATCTGATGTCCATAGCATATTCCTAGAATCGGAAACTTGGCCTTTCTGACAAGGTCTATCTCGGGCTGGAATAGCTCTCGGGTTCTAGGTTTTGAGAGCAGGGCGCTGGACCCTGTAAGAATTACTAGGTCCGGTTCGGATTCTACAACTCTACGGTAAAGGTCGGGCTCGTTGAAGTCTATCTTCTCTGTCGACTGTCCGCTGCATCTTTCTATGTTCTGGACTGCTCTCTCAGTCTGTCCGGGTTGTTTGTAGTTATTTACAACTACGATTTTCAAGGTTTAGAGAGCAGCGAGGAGTTTGTCGATTTCCTCCTCTGTATTGTAATAGTGGGGTGACGCACGCAGCGCGTGAACCCTGCTCGCGACCGTGATGTTCAACTTCTTCAACCTCTCATATGTGGCTCCGGGCTCGGGGTCCTCGAAGACCACGATTCCGCTTCGCCTGTCAGATTGTAGTGGTGTCAGGATCTTGCGTCCTTTCTTCTTCAAACCCTCGATAAGATGTTCTGTGACTTTCAGGACTCTGTGGGACCTTTCAGCTTGGTCATGTTTCAACGCGAATTCCAAGGCGGCTTTGGCCCCTATCACGGAAATTACTCCCCAACTTCCACCTTCAAACATCGTCGCGTCGGGCGCAGGTACTGTCTCTTCGATGTTGAACGGTTTTCCGAACAGGTCCTGCTGGCTTGTGAGTCTCCTAACAACGGAGTCTTGGACTCCGTGCCAGCCGACATAGTTCGGGTCCAGATCCTTCAGCCTGTCATGTTTCGTGTAGACAAAAGCCGCGCCGTGAGGTCCCTGCATCCACTTGTACATCCCGCAGACAAGCGCATCAACACCATCCTGTCGGACGTCGAGCGGGAAGACTCCGAGCGAGTGGAACGAGTCGGCTATGACAAAAGCATCGTGCTCGTGAGCGATCTTTGCAATCTCGCGAATCTTCTCTCTGCAACCGTTTGTCCACGAGACATAGTCGACGGAAACGATCGAGGTATCATCGTCGATCGCTTTCTCCCACTGTTCGAGTGGGATCGTGCCGTTTTGATCACGATGTAACAGTCGAACATCTTTCGCTCGGCCGTGTTTTTTCTGGAGGTGCCAGAGGTAGATGTTTGTGGGAAAGTTGAGCTCGCTGATAACAATGTTTCCGCTCGGTTTGTAGTGTAGGCTGCTTGCCAACGCTGTAAGCGCGCTAGTAACATTCGGGACAGATGCAACCTCATCCAACGCGGCTCCGCCGATCATTTTTCCGAAGAGCCGGCGAGATTCGATGATGAGTGGTAGCCATTCTTCCCAGTTCTCACCATACTCACGCCAGTCAGCCATGTACTCGTTGATCGCATTGAGTACCGGTATTGATGGCGGGCCTGTTCCAGCATTGTCGAAGTATGCTCTTCGAGAAGTGACCGGGATCTGTTTTCTTACAAGGTCGACGTTCAAAGAGACACCGTTCTCGTGCTAGAGGTTTGTTTCGAAACCGGGTATAAAGGCAGTTCTAAAAGATTGGAGGGTCCGATCTAAATCTCGAGATCATCATCCCTGGGGTCACCGTAGAATTCTCTATGATTTGTCTTGTCGGAAAGACAGTTCTTACACCAGAACCGGTTCAGCTGGGGACTGTACTGGGCGTAGCTGTCGGTGACAATGTTTCCGCAATGGCCGCAACGGACGATGAGCACCTTTCGCAGTTTATGGTTGGGTAAGTCCCTCCTGTGGCGTTCGATATCTGTGTCGCCGGGTTCGAGTACCATGTTACAGTTTTCACAATAGTAGATCGTGTCGAGAATCGCCTTGTCACGTTCGTCTACCCAGCCCTCAGCCAAGGTCCCAATAGTCGCCTCCACCTCAACTAGGTCTCGTCTGTGTTTGAAAAGCTGCGTTTTTCTTGCCTCGGGTTACCTTGAACAAAGCAATCGAGAATGCTGGTTCAGGAGAGCTCGGTGTTTCTCGGCATGTACGGAGCTTGCCTTCTCTCCCCCATCTTCCGATAAACTTATACTGACAGTACCTCCTTCGCGATTTTCTGAAGAATCGTGCGGGCGAAAACGCCGATTCTAACTATCATCCTCACATTGACCATACTAACAGTCCTACCCAGCTCCCTGTCTTCGGGTCGCGCTGTAGCTCAGAGTGGTTTCACGCCATGGTCTCCATTCGGTCCCCAAGAAAAGAAGCTCATCATAACCGATTATGGAGATCTCAACGGCATGTTAAACGCGTTCCAGAACGGACAGATCGATATCCCTGACTCTCCGCTGGGAGTCGCAGGCACCTCATCGTGTATTAATGCAAACTTCTTCTGTACCAGCCCAACCTCGGAATTCGGGATCTTTCAGCTAGACATCAACCACCGCATACCGTTCTTGGGAATTTCACTTCAAGAGAATCGATCCGCTCCCCCTCCCTCGCTTATTCTGCCTGTTACCACAGGCCCAGGTTGTTCAGCAGGATTCGGCCAGTTAATCGTCCAACTTCGCAACCAGGAGCAGGGCAACGCGGTTATTCTTGACAGTCTGAACAAGTTGACTATCTCAAACCAGCCTAGCGGTTCGCCGTCAGCCACTGTAGGCGATTCTGGCGGAGTCAACCCGACGGGCACCTATGTTTTCCCGTGCATCTTAGGCGGTACCTACGCGATCAGCTCCAGCGTCTATAACAGTAACTCTTCCTGTTCGTCCGTGACGCCGACGATTTGTGTATCCGTCGGCGGCGGTCAAACTGTGACAACTACGCTCCTCGTAGATTGGAACAGTCCCAGCACGAAGCAACCGTCACAGGCAGGAGTCTACGTTGGACGTGCGCTTTCTCACCTCTTGGACAAGCCGAGCTTCATCCAGGGAGTGTTCGGGAATTTGGCAACGTTCGACGACGAACAAGTTGCTCCATCCCAGAATGTTCCCGGCCTCTTTTCGAACACGGCTGAGTGCTCCGATCATCTTTGGTTCAGTCCATGCAATCCGGTATCCGGGTACAACTTTGTCAGCGACAGCGTAGGTGGCGGTTCAGAATGGTGGACTCTCCCCGGCCAGGCGAACGGTGTCAGCTTGGGATATTCAGGCGTGTCTGATCTTAGAGCTGCTTGCGACGATTTTGTCAAGGCCGGCTTTACGGTTGTAGGTGGAGCAAATTCAACGGACTGCGGAGACGTCGCTCTGGCCTCTCAAGGCTCCGTCGCCCTCTCCACCTATGCACACCTGGACAACAGGGGGCAACACGTGTTCAACGCGTGGAGGACAAACCAAGGACGAAAAGAATTCGGAATCATCCTTAGTGATACGATCAACTTTCTCTTCGGGACACCAAACAACGGTTGCACAGTTCTCTACTGGGGCACATCTTGTACGCCGAAGGGAGCAACATTCTCCCAGAGCCTTTGCGTCCTCCAGCAAGCCTGCGCGTGGAACATCTACCAGGGAGGCTGGGACCTAAGCCCCTTCCCGCAGCAACTATACGACGACTACCACAGCTCCTTCGGATCAAGCTTTTGCGGCGGTCCTCCAGTCGTAACCCTCGCAAACTACCCTGTATACTGCGATCCTGCGCTTGATACATATGCAGCGGCTGGAGAGTTCAGTCCCACCCTGCCCCAGTCTACCCAGTTCTTCGCCAAGGCTGCCGCGACAGGTACGTCAAATGGAATGACAGATCCAGCCTTCACGCGCATAGACCAATTCCTGGCTCTGAACGGCTGGAACTTCCAACAGTGCACCGGGTCCCCACCTCCATGCTTCTCACGGTCGAGTCTCGTCAACACTCTCGGCCGCGGATTCCTCGCTGGCTACGGGTACTGGTCACTGCTGAACATGCGGCAAGTGCCCGGTTATGTTCCGCCTAGTCCAGGGTTCGCTCCTGGAGGCGGGGATCCGGATCTGATTCGTCGAGGCTTCAGCCAGGACATCTTCAGCATGAGCCCGTTCCAGGCCTACACGAACACTGAAAGGGAGATTGTAAGCCTCCTCTACGACTCCCTGCTGCAAGCGAACCCGATGACCGGAGGGGCAGATGGCCAGATCGTAGACTGGCAAACCATTGCCCACTCTTCCACTTTCAACCCGAGCGAAGTCTCATGCAACACCCTCAACGGTTGCATTACCGGAACAACAACGTCCATTTGGCAGCTTAGGAATGATATCAAATTCCAAGACGGAACCCCGCTGACGGCGGATGATGTCGTTTACACAATTCTCTCCTTCAGAGATGTCCCGGCAATTTACTACCAATATCTTGTGAGTAGTGTTTCCAGTGCAACTGCGCTTAGCTCTCGCACTGTACAGATCAAACTACAAGGTCAGAGTGCCTTCGGAATGTCTGACCTGGGTTCCGTGCCAATAATCCCCCGCCACATCTGGGAGCCGGTCT
>JGI25382J43887_10000320_pt1 | contig 15085 bp, 15 predicted proteins | sample GraSoi013_1_40cm_3_FD_43887 | JGI IMG/M metagenome (IMG submission 43887) | reverse complement strand
TGGATCAGCGCAGCGGCCGTGGTCGGCATGACCGCCACCACGGCCTTTGGGGAGGAGAAGCCCCCCGAAAAGCCGAAGACGCTGCTCGAGGAGATCGTCCTCTTCGCGTATATCGAGAACAGTGCTGTCTTCAACCTCAACGGGACCGGCCGCGGGGACGTGAACGAGCTGCGGTTCTACGACCTCGACGGCGGCTACACCTTCAACATGGCGGAGTTCAGCGCCAAGAAGGATCCGTCCGANCGCTATCCCTTCGGCTTCGGCGTGGTGGTGACCGCGGGGCTGGACGCCCAGAAGAACCACGCCCTCGGCATCTTCCGCGACAAGGACGACACGTTCCCCTTCCGCAACACCAGCGCGTTCGATCTTCAAGAGGCCTACGGCGCCTACAAGATCCCCCTGGGGAGCGGGCTCACCGTGAAGGCGGGCAAGTTCGTGACGCTGCTCGGCTACGAGGTGATCGAATCGCCGAACAACCTCAACTTCTCCCGGTCCTTCCTGTTCGCCTTCGCGATCCCGCTCACGCACGTGGGCGGACTGTTGTCGTATTCGTTCGGGGAGTGGCTCACCGTCACGGCAGGCCCGGTCGTGGGGTGGGACGTCGCCCAGGACAACAACGACGCCTTCTCGGTCACGGGGCAGTTCGCGCTGACGCCGTTCAAGGACTTCACGGCGAGCCTCAACTGGATCACGGGACCCGAGCAGGCCAGTAACGACAACCACAATCGCACGGTGCTCGACTTCGTGGTGAACTACACCGCCATCAAGAACGTGACGCTGGGTCTCAACATGGACTTCGGCTTCGAGGACAAGGAGCCCTCGATCGCAGGGACGCGGAAAGACGCCGACGCGACCTGGTGGGGGATCGCNGGCTACGGCGCCTACGACTGGACGGAAAAGCTCCGCACGGCGGCCCGCGTCGAATACTTCTCCGATCCGGAGAGCGTGCGGACAGCGCCGATCGGAAGGTCGCCGGGTAACCGGACGTCGCTCTGGGAGACGACGGGGACCGTCCAGTACAAGATCTGGAAAGGGCTCGTCGGGCGGCTGGAGTACCGCCACGACGAGGCCAACGAGAAGGTGTTCAAGCTCCGGGACCACGGCACGACGCCGACCGCCAAGAACCAGGACACCTTCACCGTCGCACTATACTATTCGTTCTTTTGAGCGAGCGATGAGCGGCGAGGCGCCGTGGGCTCCTGAGCGCCTCGCCGCCCCCGGGATCGACGGCTCCGCGCGGACCCTGGCCAGGGCCATCCGCACGCTCGCCGATCACTTGCTTACCACCCGGCCGGGGCGCATCTACCGCGAGACGCTGGCCCTGGTCGAGCGCCCGTTGCTCGCGCACATTCTGACCCTGACCGGAGGCAATCAGGTCCGCGCCGCGCGCCTGCTCGGTTTGAACCGCAACACGCTCCACAAGCGCTGCCAACGGCTCCGGCTGCTCCCGTCACCCCGGGCTGACGTGCGGACCCGGTCGCGCCGGCTTCGTTCCGCGCCGCTGGGCTGAACCGCGCGGGCGCCAGCGGCCGGGCCCGGGAGCGACGTCAGCTGGGCCGCTGGGGAATGCCGTGCTTGCGCATCTTGGAGTAGAGGGTGGGGCGGCGCAGGCCCAGGAGCGCGGCCGCGGCCTGCTTGTTCCACCGGGTCGTCTCGAGCGCCTTGAGGATCGAGGCCCGCTCGATCTCCTCCAGTGAGCCCGCGGGCACCTCCGAGGGCGCGATCGAGGCCGCCCCGCCCTCCGCGATCGTGCGCTGGAGCGCCTCGGGGAGATCGGCGAGCGTGATCTGCTTGCCGCGCATCACCAGGACGGCGTGCTCGATCGCGTTCTGCAGCTCCCTCACGTTCCCCGGCCACGGGTAGGCGAGCAGGCGCCGGTACGCCTCCGGCTCGATGCCGTCCACCCGGCGGTCGTGCTTGGCGGCGTAGCGCTCGAGAAAGGCGCGCACGAGCAGCGGGACGTCGTCGGGGCGCTCGCGCAGCGGCGGCACCTGGATGGTCACCGTGTTGATCCGGAAATAGAGGTCCTGCCGGAGCTGGCCCTCCCTCACGGCGAGCTCGGCGTTCCGGTTGGTCGAGGAGATCAGGCGGAAATCGACGGACACGGCCTTGGTGCCCCCGATCCGCCGTACCACCCGCTCCTCGAGCACCCGGAGGAGCTTGGCCTGCAGATCGATGGGCATCTCGGTGATCTCGTCGAGCAGCAGCGAGCCCCGGTGCGCCTCCTCGAGCAGGCCGACCTTCTCGGCGGTGGCGCCCGTGAACGAGCCCTTGGTGTGTCCGAACAGCTCCGACTCGATGAGCTCCTTGGGCAGGGCGGCGCAGTTGATCTTGATCCAGGGCCCCTCGCAGCGTCGGCTCCGCTCGTGCAGTGCGTTGGCGATCAGCTCCTTGCCGGTGCCGCTCTCGCCGACGATGAGGACGTTGGCGTCGGCGTCGGCCACCGACGTCACCGTTTCCATCACGCGTCGCATGGAGGGGGCGGCGGAGAGAATCTCGCTGTCGGCGGACTGCTCGGCCAGCCGGCGCCGCAGGTCGCTGTTCTCGGCGACCAGCTTGCGGTGCTCGAGCGCGTTCTTGACGAGCCCCAGCACCTCGTCGGGGTCGAAGGGCTTCTCGAGGACGTAGAAGGCCCCCGCGCCCTTGGTGGCCTCCATGGCCTTCCGCACCGAACCGTAGGCGGTGACGATGATCACCTCGACCGACGGGTCACGCTTCTTCAGCTCCCGGGTGAGCGCGATCCCGTCGCCGTCGGGGAGCATGAGGTCGACGATCGCGGCCTGGAGGTCGGCCTGGGCCACGAGGGAGAGCGCGGTCTGTACGCTGCCGGCGATGCGGACGGCGTAACCGTCGGCCTCCAGCGTGAGCCGCAGGCCGTCGAGGACGGTCGGCTCGTCGTCGACGACGAGGACCGTGCGCCCGTGCTTCACCGGGCCTCCTCGGCCTCGGGGCGGGCGGCCGGGCCGCCCACGGGGATGCGGATGCGCACGCGGGTGCCGTGGCCGGACGAGCTCTGGATCGTCAGCTCGCCGCCGTGCAGATCGATCACCGAGCGGGCGATGGCCATGCCGAGCCCGGTGCCGTCCGGCTTGGTCGTGAAGAACAGGTCGAAGACGCGCGCGAGCGTCTCGTCGCCCATCCCCGGTCCCGTGTCGTCGATGGCCACGGTGATCGTCTGCGCCTCGGCCGTGTAGAGTACGCCCACCGTCAACCGGCCCCGGTCGTTGAGGGCCTCCAGCCCGTTGAGAATGAGGTTCAAGAAGGCTTTGCGCAGCTCGCGGGCGTCGACCTGCGCCTCGGGACAGGCGGGGTCGTACGAGCGCACGATCTCGATGCCCTCGGACGGACAGCGGGCGCGCGCCAGCGCCATGCACTCGTCGAGCAGCGCCGCCAGCGAGGTGGGCGCGCGGTGCAGCTCGGGCGGACGTCCGAAGGCGGTGATCTCCGAGACCACCGCCGTCAGGTGATCGACCGTGGACGTGACCTTCCGCGCCAGGTCCGCGCTCTCGACGTCGCGGCCCTTCTCCAGCCGCTGCTCCAGGTGGCGGGCGTAGAGACGCAGGCCGGCCAGCGGGTTCTTCAGCTCGTGGGCCACCTGGGTGGCCATCCGGCCCAGGGCGGCCAGGGCGCCGCTCCGCAGCCGCTCGAGCTCGTGCGTGTTCCGGATGGCGATCGCCGCCTGGGAGGAGAAGAGCGCGAGCAGCTCGAGGTCGTCCTCCGTCGGCTCGACGCGCGCCGGCGTCTCGATCACCAGAGCCCCCACCGGGCCCCGCTGCACGACCAGCGGAGCGGCGACGATGACCCGGGACTCCGCGCCGGGCACCGTCATGGGCGCGCCCTTCTCGATGGCCCGGGCCGCCGCCGTCTCCAGCGCGCTCCACGACGGGGGTGGCGACCCCGCGCTGGCCATCGGCACCAGGCGCCCGCTGGTGAGCTGGAAGACCACCGCGCGCTCTGCCTCCGTGGTCTCCACCGCAGCCTGGACCACGGCGTCCAGGATGCGCTCCATGACGCCCGACGACGCGAACGTCTCGCCCACCGCCAGGAGACGCTCGCGGTCGCGCGCCCAGCGTCGCGCCGAGAGCGCCCGGCGGATCTTGGCGCGCAGCTCGTCGCGTACGAACGGTTTGGTGAGGTAATCGAAGGCGCCTCGCTGCACGGCCTCGACGGCCGTTTCGATGGTGCCGTGGGCGGTCATGATGAGCACCGGCAGGCGCGGCTGTCGGGCGTGGAGCCTCTCCATGAGCTGGATGCCGTCGAGGGGCTCCATGCGGAGATCCAGCACCGCCAGGTCGAAGCGCCCGGCAGTCATCACGTCGACGGCCTGCTGGGGCTGGCTGGTCGCGGTCACCTCGAAGCCCATGGCGGTCAGGCGCATCTCGAGCACTTCGAGAATCGCGGCGTCGTCGTCGACGATCAATACGCGGCGCTTCATCGTCGCGAATCCCGGCCGGCTGCTCGTGAGCGGGTCCTGTCAGGGTCGCGGCTCCCGTCCGGCATCGCTGTCGGTGGCTGGCGTTGCGGCCGGAGCGTATCGACCCGCAGCGTCCGGCGTGGTGTCTCTCGCGCTTCGCGCGGAGTGCCACGGGCTGCTGACGGACGGGGGCCGCTCCCCTGCCACCCGCTCGCGGCGACCGCGCCGGACTCGCCCGATGAGGCGCGCATCCTGCTCGATGGGCGCATGCTGATCGTCGACGACGCTCCCCCGCTCATCATTTGCGGCGACGCTCGTCGCGCAGGTCGAGGCGTTTGAGATTCTCCAGGTCTTCGCGGAGGCGCTCCAGCTCCTGCCGCAAGCGGTTCAGCTCCCCGTCGCGGGAGGCGAGCTCTTCGCGCAGGCGCGCGATGTCCGCCCGGGCGGCCAGCAGGCCAGCCACCGCGTCGCGGCTGACCAGCGCACGCCGGGCGGAGGGGTCGTCGGGATACTTCGCCAGCAGCTCATCGTACGTCCGCACGGCGCTGGCGTAGTCGCCCTTCTGCACCAGTCGGTCGGCGCGGTCGAGGAGCGTCGCCGGCGGCCACCACGGCGCGCAGCCCGCCAGGAGCATCGCCATCGTCGCTCCCCAGACGAACCGGCTCACTCTTCCGCGCTCCCGCGCGAAAGCAAGACCGTGAACCGGCTGCCCTTGCCTTCCTGCGACTCTACCGTCACNCGTCCTCCATGGGCCTCCACCAGACCGCGCACGATCGGCAGCCCGAGGCCGGTGCCGCCGCGCCGACGATGGGCCTGTTCGTACCAGCCGAAGATGTGCGGCAGGGCGCTGGCCGGGATGCCGATGCCGGTGTCCTCCACGTGCACCTCGATCTCCGGGCCGATGTCGAGGACACGCGCCGTCACCCGTCCGCCGCGGGGGGTGAAGCGGATCGCGTTGGCGACGAGGTTCACCACCACCTGGACCAGCCGGTCCTCGTCGCCCAGGTAGTCGAAGCGGTGCCCGGTCCGTTCGACCTCGAGGGCCAGGCCCGCCTCCTGGGCCCGGGGACGCAGCTCCTCCACGGCGCGAGCCACCAGCCGGTCCAGNTCCAACGGCTTGCGCTCGAGCGGCAGCGTGCCGGCGCGCAGGCGCGAGAGATCCAGGATCTGGTTGACGAGGCGGAGGAGGCGCTCCGAGCCCTCTTCGATGATCTTCACCAGCCGCGCCTGCTTCGGATTGAGCCCGCCGGGCACTTCGTCGCGCAGCAGGTGCGCGGCCTCCCGCATCGAGGTGAGCGGCGAGCGCAGCTCGTGGGACACCGTCGCCAGAAACGTCTCCTTGAGGGCGTCGAGCTCGCGCAGCTGCTTGGCCATCGCGTTGAAGGACCGCGCCAGCGCGGCCACCTCGTCCTGGCCTTCGACGCGGACGGGCTCGGGAAAGGAGCCGGTGGCCATGGCCGACGTGGCGGCCGACAGGGCGCGCAGCGACCAGGTCAGCCTGAACGCGATGGCCGCCGTCCCCGCCAGGGCCAGGACGACCGCAGCGCCGAACGCGATGAGGACGCCGCTCCACGTCCGCGCCTCCAGCCGCGCCGCCTCCGCCTGCGCCCCCAGGGCCGCGCTGCGAATCTGTTCGATGAGCTGGTCGAGGAGGGACTCGACGCGCTCGATCAGGGCGCGCGTCTCCGTCTCGGACAGGCGAAGCGCCTGCTCACGCTGGCCGCGGGCGAGCAGCGCCTGCTCCTCGCCGACCAGCCGTTGGTACTCGTCGAACGCGTCCCGGGCCTGGCGGAGGAGTGCCTCCTGACGGGGTGCGGTGAGGAGCGAGCCCAGCCGCGCCAGGTCGTCCCGCGCCTGGNCGGTCTGCTCCTCCCAGCGGCTCACATAGCGCGGATCGCGCAAGATCAGCATGCGCGCCTCCAGGCGCGCCAGCCCGGGCATGGCGGCATGAATGGACGAGGCGTCCCGGATGGCGGGCATCGTGCGCGTCGTGATGTCGCGGTTGACGGAGACCAGCCGGCCGACAGCGCGCAGGCTCAGCCCCCCCACGATGAAGAGCACGACGATCACCAGCGATGAGGCCAGGAAGATCTTGGAGGCGAGCTTCATCCCCGGCCGGCCCCGGATCGCGGCGCGCGCCCATTCGTTGATCTTGGCGGCGAACTCCTTGGGTGTCATCCTCGAATCGGGGTTCCCCCAAAGATATCGTGAACCCAGGAGGCTTGTCCCCACTTACGGTCGGGCCGGCGCCCGCGGGGACGCCGGGCCACGCAACTCCGCGTAAATGTTACTGACGCGGGCCTGGCGCGGCTGCCGGCTGAGCCGGGCGGGGGCGAGCCCCAGGCGCGCTCCCACAAAAGTGAATTGCGGCGCCCCCGAGATACGCGCAACGATGCGGTCCTCGATCAGCCCGGTCAGCGGCGTGGCGTCTCCTCGTCGCGATGGCCACGCGCGATTGCAAAGGTCTACCGGCTGGCCTACCATTAGCGCCGCCATGGAGTTCGGCTTCTCGCTCCCCGGTCGCGGTCCGCTCGCCGAAGTCGATGTGGTGCTCAAGATCGCGGCGAAAGCCGACTCCCTGCGCTACAGCTCGCTGTTCGTCACCGATCACATCGTCTTGCCCGCCTCGACGGCGGGATCGGTGTACCCCTACTCGGCGACGGGCCAGTTCCCCGGCGGCTCCCGTCAGGATTACCTGGAGCCGCTGACGATGCTCGGCTACCTCGCTCGCGCGACGAAAAAGATCCGGCTGGGCACCAGCGTGCTCGTGATCCCCTATCGCAATCCCCTGACCGCGGCGAAGATGCTCGCGACGATCGACGTGCTCTCCCAGGGGCGCGTCATCCTGGGCGCGGGGGTGGGCTGGCTCCGGGAGGAGTTCGAGGCGCTGGCGGCGCCGCCGTTCGAGCAGCGCGGGCGTGTCACTGACGAGTACCTCCGACTCATGCGCCTGGTGTGGACGACGGACCCGGTCAGCTTCACGGGGCAATATTACAAGGTCCGCGAGGTCCACGCGCTGCCCAAGCCCATGCAACCGGCCGGCATCCCCATCTGGATCGGGGGCCACACGGACGCCGCACTGAAGCGCGCGGCCACGCTCGGCGACGGCTGGCATCCGATCGGCCTGCGGCCGCCGGCGCTGCTGCTGCCCGACGAGTACGCGGTGAAGGTGAAGCAGCTCCACGTCTACGCCCAGAAGGCCGGGCGCGATCCCAAGACCATCGCTCTGACTCTCCGCGCGCCGATGGAGGTGCGCTCGAAGCGCGAGAAGACGCCGGCCCGCGATCGACCGATGTTCCAGGGAACCGCTCAGGAGGTCATCGCGGACCTCGATCGCTACCGGGCGGCCGGCGTNACCCATTTCGTCTTCGATCCCACCCGGCCGGACCTCGAGGCCGCGTTCGCCAACATGGAGCGCTTCGCCGACGAAGTACGCCCCAAGGTGACGGGACGGCGCCGATGACGGTCAGCCACACCGAAGCCTGCGCGCTGATCGAGGCGCCGAGCGACGGTCTCGAAGACCTGCTGGCCCGCGCGGGCGAGTTGCGCGACCGCGGCCGGGGACGGCGGNTCACCTTCTCCAAGAAGGTNTTCGTGCCGCTGACCACGCTCTGCCGCGACTATTGCGGCTACTGCACCTTCCGACGCGATCCGGGTGAGCCGGGCGCTCACACCATGACGCCCGACGAGGTGGNGGCGCTCGTGCAGGCGGGCGGCCGGCTGGGCGCGAAGGAGGCCCTGTTTTCCCTCGGCGACAAGCCGGAAGCGCGCTTCCCCGAGCAGCGCGCCTTCCTCCGGCGCCATGGCCACCGGACGACGTTGGGCTATCTCCGCGCGATGTGCGAGCTGACGCTGCGCGAATCGCCGCTCCTGCCCCACGCCAATCCGGGCGTCATGGGGGAACGCGACCTCGCCGCGCTCCGCGAGGTCAACGTCAGCATGGGCCTCATGCTGGAGACGGTCTCCGAGCGGCTGCTGGCCCCCGGCCTGGCCCACGACCGGGCCCCCGACAAGGTCCCCGCCCGGCGGCTCAAGACGATCGAGCTGGCGGGCAAGCTGCAGATCCCGTTCACGACCGGCATCCTCATCGGCATCGGCGAGACGCCGCGCGAGCGCGTCGACGCGCTGGCGGCGATCCGGGACCTGCACGAGCGGTACGGCCACATCCAGGAAGTCATCATCCAGAACTTCCGGGCCAAGCCGCGAATCCCCATGCGGGACGCGCCGGAGCCCGCCTTGACGGACCTGCTGCGCGCGGTGGCGGTGGCCCGCCTCGTGCTCGGCCCCGACGTGAACGTCCAGGCCCCGCCCAACCTGTCGCCGGGCGCCTATCCGCGCCTGCTCGCCGCGGGGCTCAACGACTGGGGGGGGATCTCGCCCCTCACGATCGACCACATCAACCCCGAAGCGCCCTGGCCCCTCATCCCCGAGCTCAGGCGCGCGACCGAGAGCCTCGGCTTCGTCTTGCGCGAGCGCCTGGCGGTCTATCCCGAGTTGGCGACGCGGCCCGAGTTCGTCGCCGAGGCGCTGCGCCCGCGGATCGCCGCCCTGATCGACGCCGACGGCCTCGTCAAGGAGTCGCATGAGCACTGGCGACGCTGGTAGCCTGCGCCCCGCCCTCGACTGGGCCTCCCCCGCGGTGCGCCGCGTCCTCGGCCGCGCGCTGGACGGCGACGAGGTCTCCATCGACGAGGGCCTGACGCTGGCGGCGGCCGGCGGCGGCGATCTGCACGCGCTCACGCTCGCCGCCGACGAGCTGCGCCGCCGGCAGGCGGGCGAGGTCGTCACCTTCGTCGTCAACCGCAACATCAACTTCACGAACGTCTGCATCAAGCACTGCACCTTCTGCGCCTTCAGCCGGGACCACCGCCAGGAGGAGGGCTACCTCCTGCCGATGGAGGAGGTGGTNCGGCGGGCCCAGGAGGCCTGGGACCTCGGCGCCACCGAGGTCTGCGTCCAGGCCGGCCTGCCGCCCAAGCTCGACGGTCGCTACTACATCGACCTCTGCCGCGCCATCAAGCAGGCGGTGCCGGAGATGCACCTGCACGCCTTCTCTCCGGAGGAGATCCTGTACGGCTCGCTGCGCTCGGGGCTGTCGATCCGCGAGTACCTGACCGAGCTGAAGGCGGCCGGCCTGGGGACGCTGCCCGGGACCTCGGCCGAGATCCTGGACCAGGAGATCCGCGACGTCATCGCCCGCGGGCGCATCACCGTCCAGCAGTGGATCGACGTCATCACCACCGCGCACGCGCTGGGCATCCGCACGACCTCGACCATCATGTACGGCCACATCGAGACGCATGCCCACTGGGTGCGTCACATGGCGCTGCTGCGCTCGATCCAGAGGGACACCGGCGGCTTCACCGAGTTCGTGCCGCTCTCGCTGATCCACACCGAGGCGCCCATGTGGGCCAAGCGTCTGGTGCCGGGCGTGCGCCCCGGCGCGACCGGGGTCGAGGTGGTCAAGATGCACGCNCTGGCCCGGCTCATGCTGGGGCCGACCTTCCGCAACATCCAGTCGTCCTGGGTGAAGGAGGGGCCCAAGCTCGCCCAGGTTCTCCTGGGAGCCGGCGCCAACGACCTCGGCGGAACGCTGATCAACGAGTCGATCTCGACGTCCGCCGGCGCCGCCTACGGCCAGCTCGTGCCCCCCGCGGAGCTCAAGCGGCTCGTGCGCGACGCGGGCCGGGTACCGGCCCAGCGCGACACGACGTACAACCTCGTGCGGGTCTACGGGGCGGACGACGACGAGCCCTCGCCCCTGGACGCCATCGAGGACGCCGAGTCCCGCTTCGGCTCGTACCGTCGTCTGATCGCGTCGGGCGAGTTCCGCTACACACGGCGGTAGCCCTAATCCAAGGCCTGTGGTAATAATTCACGTCGCGCTGATTTTCACCCGACGAACAGGAGGCGACCCGTGGCGAAAATGATGACGAAGTCCGCAACCTTCTCCCACCTCGCGCAGAAGGCCAACCTCTCGAAGAAGCAGATCACGGAACTCTTCGACGAGATGGTCATGCTGGCGACCAAGGAGGCGAAGAACGGGTTCGTGCTGCCGGGCTTCGGCAAGCTGGTCCTGGCAAACCGCAAGGCGCGGATGGGACGCAACCCCCAGACCGGCGAGCCCCTCAAGATCCCGGCCAAGCGCGTGTGCAAGTTCCGCCTGGCGAAGAGCCTGAAGGACACGGTGCTTGGGAAGAAGTAACCCGGGGCGGCGCCGGCTCGCCGACCAGCGGGCCCCGGCGTCGGAGTCGCAGACTTCTCCCACCGGGGTCGGCGTGGTTCCGGCCCCTTCGCTGGCTGCAGCGACGGTGCCGCGGGTGTGGCAGGGCGTCGGATATCGACCCCTGCCGGACGCCGCCCTGGCCCGCCCCCTCTTCGATTTCGCCGCGCTGACGTGGCCGGAGGCCGCGCGCGTGGCGTTCGGCTGGGGGGCGTTCGCCGCAGCCCCGGGTATGGCACCGGGCGAGCGCCTGGTGGGCGCGCTGATCGCCGAGGCTCACGAGCGGGTGATGCTTCTTCATGGCCCCGTCGTGCTCGAAGGCGACGAGCCGCTGGAGACCGCCGCCCAGCTGGTGGCGGCGGCGCTCGATCACGCCGGCGCGCTCGGCGCCGAGACGCTCTTCGCGCGCCCGCAAGGGCTCGACCGCGTCTGGGTGCGGTTCGGCTTCATCCCGGTGCCGGAGAGCACCCTGCCGACCNCGCTGGCCGGGCGGGTGGGGGCCGGCCTCTACGCCTGGCGNGGCGGCAGCGCGCTCTGGACGCTGCGCGAGTCCCCGCGCGGGTGATCCGGATGAAGGTCACCGCGCTCGCGGGAGGCACCGGCGCTGCCAAGCTTCTCCGCGGCCTNGCCGCCTGCGTGGGGCCGCGGAACCTCACCGTCATCGGCAACACCGGCGATGATCTCGAGATCTGGGGCCTGCACGTNTCCCCCGACATCGATAGCGTGACCTACGCGCTGGCAGGACGGCTCGATGTCGAGCGCGGCTGGGGGCTGGCGGGCGACACGTTCCGGTGCCTGGAGGCGATGGCCCAGCTCGGCGCCGACAGCTGGTTCAATCTCGGGGACCGGGACCTCGCGACCCACATCCTCCGAACTCAGGCCCTCCGCGATGGCGCGGCGCTGTCGACCGTGACCGCACACATCGCGCGCGACCTCGGCGTCCAGGCGCTCATCCTGCCGATGAGCGACGATTCCATCCGCACGTGGCTCCGGACGCCGGAGGGTTGGCTCACCTTTCAGGAGTACTTCGTGCGCGAGAAGGCGCTCGTCGAGGTGCTCGAGGTGGCCTACCGGGGGGCGGAGGGGGCCCGGCCGGCGCCCGGCGTCCTCGAGGCGATCGCGGCCGCCGAGCTGATCGTGGTGTGCCCCTCGAATCCGGTCACGTCCGTGGGACCGGTGCTCGCCGTCCCCGGCGTCGTCCACGCCCTGGCGGGGGCGCGCGCGCCGGTCGTCGGCGTCAGCCCGATCGTCGCCGGCGCGGCCGTCAGCGGTCCGGCCGGCGACCTGATGCGGGCTCGGGGGCTGCCTGTCTCCCCCGTCGGCGTCGCCCTCGCGTATGCGCCGTGGCTGGGCGTGCTGCTCATCGACCCGCGGGACCAGGCGTGCGTGCCCGCCCTGCTCGCCCATGGCGTGTCCCCCGCCGTCGCCGACATCGTCATGACGGACCGGGAGCGCGAGGTGGCGCTGGCGCGTCGCGTGCTCGAAACTCTCGGCGCATGATCGTCGCGGCGGTGCCCGTGAAGGACCTCGCCAACGCCAAGCAACGGCTGGTGCTCGTGCTCGAACCCGAGGAGCGGGCGGAGCTGGCCCGGGCGATGCTGCGTGATGTCCTGCGGGCGCTGACCGGGGCACGCCTCGACCACGTCTGGGTGGTAACGCGGGAGGCCGGGGTGACCGCCATTGCCCGCGAGTTCGGAGTGGAGACGCTCAGCGAGGCGGAGAACCGCGGGCACACCGCGGCGGTGGCGCTGGCCCAGACGACGGCGGCCGAGCGCGGGGCGCGGGNATTCCTCACCGTGCCCGGCGACGTTCCCTGCGTGAGCGCGGGCGAGATCGAGGCCCTGGGGGCGCTGGTCGCCGAGCGCGCGCCGGCCGTGGTCCTGGTGCCCTCGCGCTCNGGGCTGGGCACCAATGGCGTGGCTCTGACGCCACCCGCGGCCATGCCGCTCACGTTCGGCGAGCCCTCGTTCGACAATCATCTCGCCGCGGCCCGTCGGCGGGGCCTGGCGCCCCGGGTGCTGTCGCTGGCGGGGTTGGGCCTCGACGTCGACAGCGCCGACGACCTGCGCGCCCTGCTCCGCGAAGGTGCCCACACCGAGAGCGGCCGCCTCCTCGCCCGCTGGCCGATCGCCGCCCGTCTGGCCGCCGGCGGGCTCGAGCGCCGGCTTCGCCGGCGCAATCCTGTTCTGGGGGAGGCTTCGGAGGGGGCCGCCCAGGCCCCCTCCGACTAAACTGATGCCGCCGCGATTCGAGGTCATCGGCGTCCAGGGCATCGGCGAGGTCCATCCCGGCGACGATCTGGCTCGGCTGATCGTCGAGGCGGCCGCGGCCCAGGCCACGCCGCTCCTGGACGGCGACNTCCTGGTGGTCGGCCAGAAGATCGTCTCCAAGGCCGAAGGCCGGCTGGTGAGGCTCGACGACGTGACGCCCTCGCCCGCCGCGGTCTCGATGGCCGCCCAGCTGGGCCGCGACGCGCGTCTGGTCGAGGTGATCCTGCGCGAGTGCCGCCGCATCGTGCGGATGGACCGGGGCGTGCTCATCGCGGAGACGCACCACGGATGGATCTGCGCCAATGCCGGCGTCGACCAGTCCAACGTCGAGCGCGACTGGGTGGCGCTCCTTCCCGAGGATCCCGACCGCTCGGCCCGGCGGCTGCGCGAGGCGGTGCGCGAGCGGGGCGTCGAGACCGGCATCATCATCGCCGACACCTTCGGTCGGCCCTGGCGCGAGGGCTTGACCAACGTCGCGATCGGCGTCAGCGGCATCGCGCCCCTGCGCAGCTACCTGGGCGAGCGCGACCCCGCGGGGCGCGAGCTGCAGGCNACGATCCTGGCCCTGGCCGATGAGCTGGCGGGCGCGGCGGAGGTGGTCATGGGCAAGCTCGATCGGATCCCCGTCGCCGTCGTCCGCGGGCTCCGGCTGGCGCCGGGTGAGGAGGGATCCAAGCCGCTCCTGCGCGATCCCGCGCGCGATCTCTTCCGGTGAGTCCGTGAACATCGCGATTCTGGGGGGCACCGGCAAGGAAGGCTCGGGGCTGGGGGCCCGCTGGGCGCTCGCCGGCCACTCCATCATCCTCGGCTCCCGCGACGCCGAGCGCGCCCGCACCAAGGCCGCCGAGCTGCGGGAGCGGACCCGGAAGCTCGCGATCATCGGCCACACCAACGCCGAGACCGCGGAGCTCGGTCAGGTGATCGTCATCGCGCTGCCCGCCCTGGGCCTGGCCTCGACGCTGCCCCAGGTGCGTGAGAGCTGCCGGGACAAGGTCGTCATCAGCACGGTCGTCGCCCTCAGCTTCGGCGGCCCGCGCCTGTTCACGCCGCCCGCCGCCGGCTCCTCGGCCGAGGAAGCCCAGCAGCTCCTGCCCGGGGCGAAGGTGGTTGCCGCCTTCCACCACATCGCCGCCCACGAGCTGGCGGAGACCGATCAGGCCATCGACTGCGATCTGCTGCTCTGCGGCGACGACGCCGAGGCCAAGCAGACCGTGGGCGAGTTGGGGGCCTCGATGGGGCTCCGGGGCATCGACGTGGGCCCGCTCTCGAACGCGGGGCCGCTGGAGGGGATCACCGCTCTGCTCGCCACCATCAACCGCCGCTACCAGCGCAAAAGCGCCGGCCTCAAGATCACCGGTCTCTGAGCTCGCTCGCTTTCAAAGGAGATCGACATGGCTGACACCCCCGTCCTCGTCACCCCCACCCGGCTGCGCGACTTCATCGTCGACGCGCTGGCGGCCATGAAGATGCCCCGCCCCGCCGAGATCACCGCGGACCTCATGGTGCGCACCGATCTGCGTGGCGTCGATTCCCACGGCATCGGCNTGCTGCCGCGTTACCACGAGCTCTGGCAGGCCGGCTACATCAGCATGGACGCCGAGCCGACCGTGGTCCGCGACGACATGGCGACCGGCCTGTTCGACGGCCAGAAGGGGCTCGGCCACCACGTCTCCACGCTGGCGATGCGCCGGTGCATCGAGAAGGCGCGCACCTGCGGNGTCGGCATGGTAGCCGTGCGGAACTCCGGTCACTACGGGGCGGCCGCTAACTACTCGATGATGGCAACGCGCTCGAGCNTTTCTCCACATCGAGACCGACACTGCGCCCTGAAACACGGNNTCCGAGGGTCCCCCGCGCCCCCGGCCCTGGCGCGACACTCGCGGCCGATGCCGGCGCCCACCGTCAGCTTCGAGAGATCGCGAGGCCCAGGTAGACGATGACGGCGCCGAGGAGCAGCGCCAGGCGGTCGAGCCAGGCGATCGCCCGCAGCGCCGGCGCGGGGTCCTCGGCGCCGCCGAGCGCGCGACGGAGCCGGGGGACCTGGGCGAAGTCGCGCTGCGCGGTCAGCGTGATCACGACCAGAACCAGCACGAACTTGCCGGCCAGTACCAGCGCCGCCCCGCTCTGCAGTACCTGCTCGAACGGTCCGAGCCGGGTGACGTTGTAGAAGCCGGTCAG
>JGI25382J43887_10000316_pt1 | contig 15130 bp, 13 predicted proteins | sample GraSoi013_1_40cm_3_FD_43887 | JGI IMG/M metagenome (IMG submission 43887) | reverse complement strand
GGTTTTCATGATGTCGCCGACGAGGCGGCCGACCTGCTTGGCGTCGGTGACGCCGAGCGCCCGCGCACGCTCCTGCACGAGGCTACGCAACGCGGTGACGTCGAGGCCCCTGGGGAGGAACCGCTCGCAGAACNCGATCTCGAACCGGAGCTGGGCCGCCTGCNCGGCGCCGCGCTCGCCCAGCTTCTCGTACTCGGCCAGCGCCTTCTGGAGCTGCTTGCGGTAGGCGCCGATNACNTCCAGCAGGAGCGCGTCGTCCACCTGGCCCGTGAAGCCCTTGGCGGTGCGGCGCTCCTGCAGCCGCGTCTTGAGCATGCGGACGACGTCCGCGGTGCGCGNGTCCNTGGCGCGGATGGCCTGCGTCAGCGTGTCGGTCAGCTGCTGCTCGATGGCCATCAGTTGATCCGCTTCGCCCGGCCCTTCCACTCCTTGTCGCGCAGGACGAACTTCTGGACCTTGCCCGTCGAGGTCTTGGGCAGGTCGCCGAACTCGACGGCGGCCGGACACTTGAAGTGCGCGATGTGCTGGCGGCAGAACTCGATGACCTCGGCCTCGGTCGCCTTCATCCCCGGCTTGAGGGTGACGAACGCCTTCGGCCGCTCGCCCCACTTGTCGTCGGGCACGGCGACCACCGCGCACTCCATGACCGCGGGGTGGCGCGCGACGGCCTGCTCCACCTCGATGGTCGAGATGTTCTCGCCGCCTGAGATAATGATGTCCTTCTTGCGGTCACGCAGTTCGATATATCCATCCGGGTGCCACACCGCAATATCACCCGAGTGAAACCATCCTCCCCGGAACGCCTCGGCGCTGGCGTCGGGCTGCTCGAAGTAGCCCTTCATGACGTTGTTGCCGCGCATGACCACCTCGCCGAGGGTCTCGCCGTCCATCGGCACGTCCTGCATCGTATCGTCGACGACGCGCACGAGGTCGAACACGACGTACCCCTGGCCCTGGCGGGCGGCCTTCTTCGCCATCTCGTCGGCGGGCAGGCGGTCCCACTCGGCGTGCCACGCGCAGACGGTGTGCGGGCCGTAGGTCTCGGTGAGGCCGTAGACGTGCACGGGCCGGAAGCCCAGCTCCTTCAGCCTGGCCAGGAGCGTGGGCGACGGCGGGGCGCCGGCGACGGCACAGGTGACGGGGCGCGGCAGCGGGTGGGCCTTGGGATCGTTCACGATGCCGATCTGCACGGTCGGCGCGCCGCAGTAGTGGGTGACGCCCTCCTTGTCGATGAGGTCCCAGATACGCGCCGACTCCACGCGGCGCAGGCAGACGTGCGTGGCGCCCATGGCCGTCACGCCCCACGTGAAGCACCAGCCGTTGCAGTGGAACATCGGCAGCGTCCACAGGTACTTCGAGTCGAACGACAGCCCCGTCTCGAGCAGCTCGCCGACGGCGTTCAGGTACCCGCCGCGGTGGTGGATCATCACGCCCTTGGGCCGGCCCGTCGTGCCCGACGTGTAGTTGATGGAGAGCGTCTCCATCTCGTCCTCGATCCACGGCTCGCCCGGCTCGGGCGAGGCGGCGGCGAGGAAGTCTTCGTACGGATCGCCCGCCGCGCCGGTGTCATCCACGCGGATCACGCGCACGCCCGCGAGGTCGAGCGGCTTGACGAGTCCTTCCAGCTCGTGGTCCACGAAGACGAACTTCGCGCCCGAGTGCTTGAGGATGTAGCCGATCTCGTCGCTGTTGAGCCGCGTGTTGATCGGCACGAGCACGAGCCCGGCGGCGGGCACGCCGAAGTGCGCCTCGAGCATCGCGGGCGTGTTCGGACAGATGAAGGCGACGCGGTCGAGGTGGCGCAGCCCGGCCGCGCGCAGCCCCGAGGCGAGGCGGTTCGCGCGCTCCTCGAACTGCCGGTAGGTGTAGCGGCGGTCGCCGTGCACGACCGCGATCTTGTCGGGAAACACGTACGCGCTGCGCCGCAGGAACGACACCGGGGTCAGCTCCGTGCGGTACGGCTGCGTCTCCCTGGAGATGCGCAGCACGCGCTTGGCATTCGTTCCGGCCATGGATCGTCGTCCTCCCGTGAGCCGAATTATAGCCTCGGTGGTCCGCGGATTGCTCCGAGGCGCTCGGCGTGACCGCGGTCAGCGGCTGACGCGATCGGTCTTGGCGGGGTCGAACTGCCGCGTCGTCGCCAGCGTCCACAGCACGCGCCACGCGCCCCGCGTGGCGAGCAGCCAGTAGGTCTGGCAACGGAACGTGCCGACGAACTTCTGGCCGAGCGTGGTGCGGCTCACGTCGACGCGCCGCGGAAAGTACGGCGCGAGCCCTTCGATCAGGTCCTGGGTCACGATGCCGCCCACCCAGATCGTGAGCCCGAGCGAGATCGAGGGGAAGGCGATGCCGAGGGCGAACAGCACGGGGTGGTCGCCGAAGCGGTAGGCGAGATGCCAGCCGAGAAAGCCCACAACGGGATAGACGACGGCGGCGATCGGCCACTCCACCACCTTGTTGCCGACGTGCCGGCAGAGCTGGGCGGCGTTGAACGCGTTCGGGGCCGCCCGCCACGCGCGCCACAGAAACGCCACGTCGTCGAGCACGCCCTTGTACCAGCGCGCGTTCTGCCGGACCATCTTCTCCTTCGTCTCCGGCAGGTCCACCAGCTCCAGCAAGGGCAGCGGCGCCATCAACAGGCCGCGCGCGCCGAGCGCGTAGCCGAGCGTCGAATCCTCCGTGGCGCCCGAGGTCGGGAAGCCGCCGAGCGCCTGCAGCACGTCGAGGCGCACGAACTGGTTGTGGCCGAGGCAGATCTGCGAGCGGCGAAAGCCGAGCTCGAAGGCGGGCCCGATGGCGCGCGCCAGCCGCGGCGCCCGCGAGGCCAGCGCCGCGAACCAGCGCACGCGGCGTGCCTCGTTGATGAGCCGCGCGATCGACACCCGGATGAAGATCGACGACTGCTGGATCGCGCACACGCGGCCGCGCGCGTCGTGGGCGGCGAGGTTCGCCAGGGAGAGCGTGACGCCCTGGTAGGCGGGGGCCCCGCGGCCGGCCAGGACTTGCGCGGCGATCCACCGATACACATTCCGATCGGGCAGCGAGTCGGCGTCGCTCACGCCGACGTAGACGCGGCGCGGGTCGTAGCCTTCGCCCAGCGTCGCCCCCAGTGTCTCGGGACGCAGCGCCCAGTTGAGCTGGTGGGCCTTGCGCCCGGCGCCGGGCATCGCCACCACCGACAGCATCTTTTGCTGCCACGACGGCAGGCCCCCGCGAAAGCGCCGCACCAGCTCCGCCGTCGACGCGGCCATGACGGGATGCGGCGCCGCCTCCTCGCTGGCCTTCGTCGCCACCACGACGTGCAGCCGGCCGTTCGGATAGCGCGAGGCGAGCAACGCCGCGAGGGTGCCGGCGATGGCCGGCTCCTCCCACGCGGGGACGAGATGCAGAAAGACCGGCGCCCCCGCGCGCTCGAGGGCGGCCTCGTCGGGCAGCGTGTCGAGCGCGGCGTACGCGTCCTCGACGAAGCGGCACGTCGTCAGCATGCCCTTCCAGTCCACGAGCAGCTTGAAGGCGGCGCGGCCGTTGACGAGCATGGCGGCGACGAACACGCCGAACCAGGCCCAGCCGGACCCCCAGAGCCAGTCCACGGGCTTACTTGTTGGTCTGCGAGGGGAACTTCAGGACGGTCTCGCCCTCGCGCACGTAGCCGAGGTCCTCGCGGGCGAGCTTCTCGATGTAGGCGGGGTCGTTGCGCAGCCGCTCGACCGTCCGCGTCAGCTCGTCGGTGCGCGCGCGCAGCGTGACGAGGTCGCGCTCCATCGTGTCCATCTCGCGGCGCATCTCCGACACCTTCAGCACCGCGCGCATGCCGTAGGCGCCGAGGCCGACGGCGACGAGCAGGACGGCGGCGACGCCGAACGCCCGCGGGCGGCCGCTCACCGGGCGGTGCGGGAGTAGAGGCTGCGCCCGGGCCACGAGGCGGCGTGGCCGAGCTCTTCCTCGATGCGCAGCAGCTGGTTGTACTTGGCGGTGCGCTCGCTGCGCGCGACGGAGCCGGTCTTGATCTGGCCGGCGTTCACGGCGACGGCGAGGTCGGCGACGAAGGTGTCTTCCGTCTCGCCGGAGCGGTGCGAGATGACCGTGCCGTAGCCGGCGCGCTTGGCCAGCTCGATGGCGTCGAGCGTCTCCGTCAGCGTGCCGACCTGGTTGACCTTCACGAGCACGGCGTTGGCGAGCCCCTTCTGGATCCCCTGCTGGATCACGGCGGGGTTGGTGACGAACAGGTCGTCGCCGACCAGCTGCACGCGGCCGCCGAGGCGCCGCGTGAGCATCGCCCAGCCGCCCAGTCGTCCTCGCCCAGCCCGTCCTCGATCGACACGACGGGATAGCGATCGACGATCGCCTCGTAGCGGGAGATCAATTCGTCGCTGTCGAGGGTGACGCCCTCACGGCGGAGGCGATACCGGCCGTTGTCCTGGGCGAACTCACTGGCCGCGACGTCCAACGCCAGCGCGATGTCGTCGCCGGGACGGTAGCCGGCGCGCTCGATGGCCTGCATGAGGAAGTCGAGCGCGGCGGTGTTGCTGCCGAGCGCCGGCGCAAAGCCGCCCTCGTCGCCCAGCCCCGTGCCGAGCTTCTTTTCCTTCAGGGTCTCCTTGAGCGCGTGGAAGACCTCGACGGCCATGCGGAGCGCGTTGCCGAACGAGTCGGCGCCCGCCGGCACCAGCATGAACTCCTGGAAGTCGATGCCGTTGTCGGCGTGGGCGCCGCCGTTGATCACGTTCACGAGCGGCACCGGCAGCAGCCGGCCGCCGACGCCGCCGAGATAGGCATACAGCGGCAGCCCCGCGTCGTCGGCGGCCGCGCGCGCCACGGCCAGCGAGACCGCGAGAATCGCGTTCGCACCGAGCGCCGACTTGTTCGGCGTGCCGTCCAGCTCCAGCAAGGCCTGATCGACCGCCGCCTGCTCGCTGGCCTCCATGCCGTCGATCTCGGGCGCGATCGTTTCCTCGACGTTGCTCACGGCCCGACTCACGCCTTTACCGCCGTACCGCTGCGTGTCCCCGTCCCTCAGCTCGACCGCCTCGCGCTTGCCGGTGGAGGCGCCGGAGGGCACGGCCGCGCGGCCCCAGGCGCCCGACTCGAGCTGGACCTCGACCTCGACGGTGGGATTGCCGCGCGAGTCGAGGATCTCGCGTCCGTAGACGCCGGTGATCGCGGACATGGACTCAGGACCTCCGTTCGAACACGAAGTCGGCGAGCGCGCGGATCGGCTCGGCCGGCGGGCCGAGCGGCTCCAGCAAACGCTTCGTCTCGTCGATGAGCCCACGAGCCTTGCGCTTGGAGGCGTCGAGTCCGAGCAGCGCCGGGTACGTCACCTTCTTCTTTCTCACGTCGCTCCCGGCGGTCTTGCCCAGCTCCGCGAGGCTGCCTTCCACGTCGAGGATATCATCCACGATCTGGAAGGCGAGCCCGAGCGACTCGCCCGCCCTCCGCACCGCGTCGATCTGCGCCGGGGTGCCGCCCGCGAGGGTGGCCCCGGCCGTGAGCGAGACGCGGATGAGCGCCGCCGTCTTGTGGCGATGGATGTACTCCAGCGTGTCGGCGCCGACGTCCTTGCCCTCCGACTCGATGTCGATGACCTGGCCGCCCACCATGCCGTCGGTGCCGGCGGCGTCGGCGACGTCGGCCACCACCCGCGCGACCGCGCGCGGGTCGGCGAGGCGCGCCGCGTTGTCGGCGACGAGCCTGAAGGCGAGCGTCAGCAACGCGTCGCCGGCGAGGATGGCCATGGCCTCGCCGAAGACCTTGTGGTTGGTCAGGCGGCCGCGGCGATAGTCGTCGTCGTCCATGGCCGGCAGGTCGTCGTGGATCAGCGAGTACGCGTGGATCAGCTCGAGCGCGCACGCCGTGTCGAGCACGGCCTCGGCGGCGCCGCCGACGGCCTCGGCGCCGGCGATGACCAGCGTGGGCCGCAGCCGCTTGCCCGGCGCGAGCACGCTGTAGCGCATGGCGCGGTGGAGGTTGACGGGCACGATCTCCTCCGACGGCAGCACGCGGTCGAGGGCGGCGTCCACGATCACGCGATGCGCCTCGAGATACGCCTTGAGGTCGAAGCTCATTTATGCCCCCCCTGGGGGTACCGCTCCTCCTCTTCCCAGGTGAGCGGCCTGGTCGTCGTCGCCCCGCTCTCGTCCTTGGCGAGCAGCTCGATGCGGCGCTCGGCCTCGTCGAGGTACTTCGCGCAGTGACGCGCCAGCGACACGCCCTCCTCGAACACCTTCAGCGAGTCCTCCAGCGGCAGGTTGCCCGCCTCCAGCGCGGCCACGATCTGCTCGAGCCGGGCGAGGCAGTCCTCAAACTTGAGGTCGGTCATCGCGCTCCTTCCTGGCCGTCACGCGGGCCGCGAGGCGGCCCTCGTGCAGCATCACGCCCACCTCGTCGCCCACCGCCACCTGCCGCACGCTCCGCACGATCGCTCCCGACGCCGTGAGCGTGAGACTGTAGCCGCGGCCCAGCACGGCCAGCGGCGAGAGCGAGTCGAGCCGGCCGGCGACGCCGACGAGGCGGTGACGCCGGCGGTCCAGGCCGCGCGCGAGCGCGCGGTCGAGCCGTCCCGCGAGGTCGTCGAGGCGGCGGCGGTCCTGCCGCGTGCGCGCGACCGGGCTGCGCTCCCTGAGATCGCGCGTGGCCAGCTCCACGCGGTGAGCGACGCGCTGGATCGTCGCCCTCAGCGCCCGTCGCAGACGCTCGGTGGCCTCGTCAACCCGGCGCGACAGCTCACGCAGCGGCCGGCGCGGATCGGTCAGCACGCGGCGCTCGCGGATGGTCTCCAGCCGGTCCCGCTGGGCCGCGAGCCGGCGGCTCATGGCGCGGACCAGGCGCCGGCTCAGCTCGCCGACCGACTCGGCCACCGCCTGCTTCTCGCGCACGACCAGCTCCGCCGCCTGCGACGGCGTGGCCGCCCGCACGTCGGCGACGAAGTCCGCGATCGTGTAGTCGACCTCGTGGCCGACGGCGGAGATCACGGGGATCTTGCTGGCGACGATCGTGCGCGCGAGCATTTCGTCGTTGAACGCCCAGAGGTCCTCGAGCGAGCCGCCCCCGCGTCCGACGATGATGACGTCCACGCCGCCCAGCGCGTTGAGCTCGCGCACGCCCTGGGCGATCTCCTGGGCGGCGCCGTCCCCCTGCACTTTCGCGGGCGCGACCACGACATGGATCTCGCCGAAGCGCCGGCCGATGACACGCAGCATGTCGTGCAGGGCGGCGCCGCTGGGCGAGGTCACGATGCCGATCTTGCGCGGAAAGCGCGGCAGGTGGCGCTTGCGCGCCGGGTCGAACAGGCCTTCGCGTCCCAGGCGCTCCTTGAGCTGCTCGAAGGCGAGCTGCAGCGCGCCGAGCCCGCGCGGCTCGAGCAGCTCGATCACCAGCTGGTACTCGCCGCGCTGGGCGTAGATCTCGACAGCGCCGAACGCGAGCACGTGCAGGCCGTCGGCGGGCTCGAAGCGGATCCGACGGACACGGTTGCGGAACAGGACGGCGCGCAGCTGCGCCCCCTCGTCCTTGAGGGTGAAGTAGGCGTGGCCCGAGCCGTAGACCTTGAAGTTCGAGATCTCGCCCTCGACCCAGACGGCGGGGAAGCGCTCGTCGAGCGTCGCGGCGAGCCGCCGCGACAGCTCCGAGACGCTCCAGACGGCGCGCTCGCTTGTCCTACCGGAGGTAGGGCTCACGCGACCGTCAGCGCGCGGCCTGGCGTTGCGCCGCGGCCAGCGTGTTCTTGAGGAGCATGGCGACGGTGAGGAGGCCGACGCCGCCCGGGACCGGCGTGATCGCGCCGGCGCGGGTGACGACGGAGTCGAAGTCGACGTCGCCGGCGAGCTTGCCGGTGTCCAGCCGATTGACGCCGACGTCGATCACCCACGCGCCTTCCTTGACCATGTCGCCCGTGATCATGCGCGGGCGGCCGGCCGCGACGCAGAGGACATCGGCGCGGCGCGTGTGCTCGCCGAGGTCGCGCGTCCGCGTGTGGCACATGGTCACGGTGGCGTGGCGCGCGAGCAGCAGCTGGGCGAGCGGCTTGCCGACGAGGCGCGAGCGGCCGACGACGACGGCCTCGGCGCCCTCGAGCTTGGCGCCGTAATGATCGAGGATCTCCAGGCAGCCGGCCGGCGTGCACGGCACGGTGCCGGCTTCCCCCGCGAGCAGCCGGCCGAGATTCGTCGGGTGCAGGCCGTCGACGTCCTTCTCGGGATCGATGGCCGCCAGCGCGACGGTCTCGTCGAGGCCCTTGGGCAGCGGCAGCTGGAGCAGGATGCCGTGGATGGCGGGATCGGCGCTCAGCGCGCGGAGCAGCGCGTTCAGCTCGCGCTGGGCGATCCCCTGCGGGTACAGGCAGTCGCGCGAGGCGATGCCCACCGAGTCGGCCGCGCGCTTCTTGTTCCGGACATAGATCTGCGAGGCGGGGTCCTCGCCGATGAGCACGACCCCGAGGGTCGGGGTCACGCCGCTCGCCTGCTTCAAGCGGTCGACGCCGGCTTTGACCTCCGCGAGGACGCGCTCCTGGACGGGCTTGCCGTGGAGGATCACGCGGCTACGCGCAGGCGGCGGATGTCCGAGGCGCGACCGGTCTCCGGCTCGATCGCGATCACGACGCCGTGCAGCGCGGCCGGGCCCTTGGCGGGCTCGAAGCGCATCGGCATCTGCGTGAGGAACCGCTGCAGGATGATCTCGCGGTCCACGCCGATGACGCCGTCGGTCGGGCCCGTCATGCCGAGGTCGGTGATGTAGGCGGTGCCGCCCGGCAGCACGCGCTCGTCGGCGGTCTGCACGTGGCGGTGGGTGCCGACGACGGCGCTCACGCGGCCGTCGAGGTACCAGCCCATCGCCAGCGACTCGCTCGTCGCCTCGCAGTGCATGTCGACCAGGATGATCGGCGTCTCTTTCCGCAGCTCGGGCAGGATCTCGTCGGCCTTGCGGAATGGGCAGTCGATCGGGCTCATGAACACGCGGCCCATGAGGTTGACCACGGCCACGCGGTGCGGGCCGGCCTTCACGGTCACGTGGCCCACGCCCGGCGTGCCGGCCGGGAAGTTCGCGGGGCGCAGGAGCAGGTTCTCCTTCGTGATGTACTCGATGATCTCTTTTTTGTCCCAGATGTGGTTGCCGGAGGTGAGCACGTCGGCGCCCTGCTCCAGCATCTGTTTGGCCATCGGCCCCGTGATGCCGAAGCCGCCGGCGGCGTTCTCGCAGTTCACCACGCAAAAGTCGATGGCGTGCTGCTCGCGCAGCCGCGGCAGGAGCTTCGCCAGCGCCGCGCGCCCGGGCTCGCCGAAGATGTCGCCGACCATCAGGACATTCATGCCGCTACTTGGCCACCTCGACCGCGCGCGTCTCGCGGATCACCACGACCTTGATGTGGCCGGGGTACTGCATCTCGGCCTCGATGCGCTTGGAGATGTCCTTCGCCAGCTGGTGCGCGTCGAGATCGGAGACGATCTCGGCCCGCGTCATCACGCGCAGCTCGCGGCCGGCCTGGATCGCGTAGCACATGTCGACGCCCTTGTAGGAGAGCGCGATCTCTTCGAGCTGAGCCAGCCGCTTGATGTAGGACTCGAGCACGTCGCGCCGCGCGCCGGGCCGCGCCGCCGAGATCCCGTCGGCGGCCTCGGTGAGCACCGCCTCCACCGTCTCCGCCTTCACGTCCTCGTGGCCGCAGAGCGCGGCGTTGATCACCTGCGGGCTCTCGCTGTACTTCGTCAAGACCTGAAGGCTGAGCTCGGGGTGGCTGCCCTCCTGCTCGTGCGTGAGCGCCTTGCCGATGTCGTGCAGCAGCCCCATGCGCTTGGCCAGCTTGACNTCGGCGCCGATCTCGGCGGCCATCATGCCGGCGAGCCAGGAGACCTCCTTGGAGTGCTGCAGGCAGTTCTGGCCGTACGACGTCCGGAACTTCAGCCGGCCCACCAGCTTCACCAGCTCGGGATGCAGGCCGTGCACGCCCACCTCGAAGCAGGCCTTCTCCCCCTCCTCCTTGAGGTGCACGTCCATCTCCTGCTTGACCTTGTTGACGACCTCCTCGATCCGCGCGGGATGGATGCGCCCGTCGGCGACGAGGCGCTGGAGCGCCAGCCGCGCGATCTCGCGGCGGTACGGATCGTAGGCGGAGATCAGGACGGCCTCGGGCGTGTCGTCCACGATGAGGTCCACNCCGGTGTGCTGCTCGAGCGCGCGGATGTTGCGGCCCTCGCGGCCGATGATGCGGCCCTTCATGTCGTCGGAGGGCAGGTCGACCACCGACACCGCGGTCTCCACCGTGTAGTCCGGGGCGAGGCGCTGGATCGTGGTGGCGAGCACCTCGCGCGCCTTGTCGCGCGCGCCCTCGCGGGCCTCTTCCTCCAGGCGCATGCCCAGCAGCGCGGCCTCGCGGCGCGCCTCCTCCTCCATCTGCCCGAGGAGCTGCCGCTTGGCCTCCTCGGCGGTGAGACCGGCGATGGATTCCAGCTTGCGGCGCTGCTCCTCCGCCGCGGCAGCCATACGCTGCTCGCGCTCGCCCAGCGTCCGCTCGCGGCCCACGAAGGCGCGCTCCTTCTCGGCGGACTCCGTCAGCCGGCGATCGAGCTGGTCGAGCTTGCGCGCCAGCTCTTCCTCCTTGGTGACGACGCGCTGCTCGACCTGCTTGAGCTCGCGCTCGCTGCGCCGCGTGTCATCCTCCAGCGCGGCACGCGCCTTGAGCGAGGCCTCCCGCGCCTCCAGCTCGGCGGCCTTGCGGAGGGCGTCGGCCTCGCGCTCGCCGTCCGCGATGATCTTCTTCGCGGCGACGCCGGCGTCGCCGAGCCGGCGGTCGGTGAACCACTTGTGCAGGAGCACGCCGATGAGCAGGGAGAGCAAGCCGACGAGCGAATCGAACCACGCTAGAGAGTCCATCATCCGCCCTCTCGTAAGAGGCCGTTCAGTGTCATCGAAGTACGCGTCAGATTTGATGAGTATAGGTGGGGGGCGCGCGGCGAGTCAAATACCCAGAAACGAAAGTCCCCGCCTCTGCCGTGTGCCGGGGTGTTTCGAACCTGGTATGACCAGGTGGGCGTCTTTGATGGAGAGCTTCAGGCTTCCCCTTCGAAGAGGGGCTTGCACACCACTCTCGGTTCGACACCCGATGTGTAAACGAGGTTGAAACTTCCCTCCGGCATCACCAACAGCGCAGGGACACGTTACGTGTACCCCGGGGACCGGCCGCAGGTCAAGCCCCTGGCCACCGGGTCAGGGGCGACGGGGCGGGTCGGGCGCGACGCGGTCGAGCAGCTCGACGAGGGCCCCCAGCCGGGCCTCGACCTCACCCGCATCGCGCGTTTTTCCTCGCGCGCGCGGTGCAGCTCGTCGGCGATCTCGAGGGCCGCGAGCGTCAGCGCCTTGAGCGGGTCGCGGACGCCGCTGCGCTGCAGCGCGGCCACACGCTGTTCCACGAACGCGGCCAGCGCCTTCAGATATGCGGGATCGGCCTCGCTGCGCAGGGTCAGCGTCTGGCCGAGCAGGGTCAGCTCGACGCGCGCACGGTTGTCGGTCACGTCTCCGCTCCGAGGTCGAGCTTGGCGATGTCGCGCAGCACGGCGTCGATCTGGCCGAGCACCTGCCGGCGCTCGTCCTCGAGCCGGCGGTTGTCGCGGCGCAGGCGGTCGTTCTCGTCGCGCAGGCGCGCCACGGCCTCGGCGGCGCGACGCACCGCGGCCTCGAGCTCGGTCAGCCGGTCGGCGATGGAGTCGGTCACGGCCCCTTCATAGGCTCGCCTCGAACGGCGGGGCCCCAGCCCCGCGACGTTCTGCGGCTCGCACTACGCCCCCCTCAGCGTGAGCCCGAGCGCGGCGCAGACGCGCTGCGCGACCCGCGCGTGGATCGCGTTCACCTCGTCGTCGGTGAGCGTGCGGTCCTCGGCCTGGAACGTCAGCCGGAAGGCGATGCTGCGCCGGCCGTCGGGCAGCGGGAACACGTCGAAGACGGCGAGCCCGCGCAGCAGTGGCCCCGCCTCGCCGCGAATGGCGGCGGCGATGGCGTCGGCGGTCACCGGCCGCTCGCCGAGCGCGAAGGCCATGTCGCGCTGCACGGCCGGGAAGCGCGGCACCGGCTCGTGGCGCGGCGTGCGCGGCGCCGTCGGCAGCGCGCCGTCGAGCCGGAGGGCGGCGGCGAACACCGGCACCTCGATGCCGTAGGCCGCGCGCGCGGAGGCCGCGACCTCGCCGAACTCGCCGACGCCGGCGNCGCCGACGAGCAGCGTCGCGTGGGAGTCGGGCTCGAAGCCCGCCAGCGCTCCGCCGAGCCGCGTCGTGGGGGTCAGGCCGAAGCCCGCGACGACCAGCTCGGCCACACCCTTGGCGTCGAACACGTCGACCTTCGTCGCGGGCGTGTGCCAGCCGGCCTCGGCGCGCGCGCCCGCCAGCGCCACCACCGCCCAGCGCGGCTCGGCCGTGTCGGTNTCGCCGCCGGGCGCCGCCTCGTACGTCCGGCAGAGCTCGAAGACGCGCACGGCGGGCTGCTGGCGGCTGAGGTTGGTCGCGACCACGCCCAGCAGGCCCTCCAGCGGGTGCTCGCGCAGCGCTGCGGCGTCCTGGCTGAGCGGGTTCAGGAGCTTGAGCGGGCGGGAGGCGCCGAGGGCCGCCGACCGGACGGGATCGCTGAAGGCGTAGGTGACGCACTCCGCGAGGCCGGCGCCGACGAGGATCTCACGCACGAGCCGCTCCTGGCGCCCGGTCTCGCTGTCGCGCGCGGGCGCGACGTCGCCCCGGCTGAACGTCGTCGGGATGCGCTCGTAGCCCCAGACGCGGATGATCTCCTCGACCAGGTCGTCCTCGATCGCGAGGTCGCGCCGGAAGCTCGGGACGTCGACCTCGAGGTCGCGGCCGCGCGCCCGCACCGGCAGCTCAAGGCCCGTGAGGATCCGCCGCGCCTTCGCCGGCGGCGGCGCCACGCCCAGCACGCGCTGCACGCGCGACATCCGCAGGCGCACGCGGACGGGCCGCCGCTTGCGCGGGTACGCGTCGAGCACGCCGCGCGCCACGGTGCCGCCGCCCAGCTCGGCGATGAGCGCGGCCGTGCGCGCGCCGGCGTCCACGAGGCCCTCGATGTCGGCGCCGCGCTCGAAGCGGTACGCGGCGTCCGTCTTGAGTCCGAGCGTCCGCGAGGTGCGCCGCGTCGCCGCCGGATCGAAGTACGCGCTCTCGAGCAGCACGCGCGTCGTCGACGCCGTCACCTCGCTGTTGCGCCCGCCCATCACGCCGGCGAGGCCGATGGCGCGCCGCGGGTCGGCGATGACGCACATNCCGGGATCGAGCGCATGCACCTGGCCGTCGAGCGTGGTGAAACGCTCGCCCTCCCGCGCCCGGCGCACCACGATCGTCGCGTCGGCGACGGTGGCATGGTCGAACGCGTGCAGCGGGTGGCCGAGCTCCCAGAGGACGTAGTTGGTCACGTCGACGACNTTCGAGATCGGACGTAACCCCGCGGCGCGGAGCCGCGACTGCATCCACGCCGGCGAGGGCGCCACCCGCACGCCGTCGATCACGCGCACCGTGTAGCGCGGGCACAGCGCGGGCGCCTCGATGCGCACGCGCGCCAGCGTGCGCACGGGCGGCGCGCCCTCCTTCATCCGGATCTTCGGCGGGCGCAGCCGCGCGCCCGTGAGCGCGGCCAGCTCGCGGGCGATGCCGAGCACCGAGAGACAGTCCGGCCGGTTCGGCGTGATCTCGATCTCGAGCACGTGGTCGTCGAGGCCGAGGTGCCGCGCCAGGTCGCCGCCCACGGGCGCGTCGCCGTCGAGGAGCAGCAGGCCGGCCTCGTGCTCGTCGCCGAGGCCCAGCTCGCGCTCCGAGCAGAGGATGCCCTGCGACTCGACGCCGTGGATCTTCTTGGCGGCCACGGCGCCGAGCCCGGGCAGCGTCGCTCCCGGTGGAGCGAACGCGGCGCGGACGCCCGCGCGCGTGTTGGGGGCGCCGCACACGACGCTGAAGCGCTCGCCCTTGCCGGCGCGCACGCGACAGACCACCAGCCGGTGGCCGCGGCTCTCGTCCAGCTCGCGCTCGATCGCCTCGATCTCGCCGATCACGGCGCCGCGCAGCCCCGTCGGCGCCAGCGGCGTCACGCTCGCCACCTCGATCCCTGCGTTGACGAGGCGGTCGGCGGCGTCCTGCGGCGAGAGCCGCAGGTCGACGAACTCGCGCACCCAGCCGTAGGGAATCTTCACGCGAACTGCCTCAGGAAGCGCAGGTCGTTCTCGAAGAAGAGGCGGATGTCGTCCACGCCGTACTTGAGCATCGCGATGCGCTCGATGCCCATGCCGAACGCCCAGCCGGTCACCTGCTCCGGATCGTAGCCGACGTTCTGCAGCACGCGCGGATGGACCATCCCCGAGCCGAGGATCTCCAGCCAGCCCGACTGGCTGCACACGCGGCAGCCCGCGCCCGCGCAGAGAAAGCAGAGGACGTCCACCTCCGCCGACGGCTCCGTGAACGGGAAGAAGGATGGGCGAAAGCGGATCCGGCTGCGCGCGCCGAACATCTCCTGCGCGAACAGCGTCAGCGTGCCCTTGAGATCGGCCATCGTGATGTCGCGGTCCACCGCGAGGCCTTCGACCTGATGGAACATCGGCGAGTGCGTGATGTCCGCGTCGCGGCGGTAGACGGTCCCGGGGACGATGATCCGCACGGGCGGCTTCTGCGCGCGCATCGTGCGGATCTGCACCGGCGAGGTGTGCGTGCGCAGGAGGGTCTCCGGCGACAGGTAGAACGTGTCCTGCATGTCCCGCGCGGGATGGTCCTTGGGGATGTTGAGCGCCTCGAAGTTGTAGGCATCGGTCTCGATCTCCGGCCCCTCGGCCACGGAGAAGCCGAGCCCGGCGAAGATCCGGACGATCTCGTCCTGCACGCGCGTCAGCGGGTGCAGGATGCCGCGCGGGGGACGCCGGCCCGGCAGCGTGAGATCCGGGCGCTCGCTCTCGCGCTGGCGCCGGCGCTCGGTCACGCGGGCGGCCTCCAGGCGGGACTCGAGCAGCGCCTCCAGCTCGCGCTTGGCCTCGTTGGCGGCGGCGCCGACCTGCGGCCGCTCCTCCGCGGGGAGCGTGCCGAGGGACTTGAGGATCTGCGTGAGGTCGCCCGAGCGCCCGAGGTACTTGACCCGGATCCCCTCGAGCTCGGCCGACGAGGCG
>JGI25382J43887_10000313_pt1 | contig 15169 bp, 14 predicted proteins | sample GraSoi013_1_40cm_3_FD_43887 | JGI IMG/M metagenome (IMG submission 43887) | reverse complement strand
CCCTACCGCTCGCCCACACCGAGTCGCCTCTCCAAGCGACGGCTGGCGGATGACAGAGCGAAGGAGAACACGAAGTAGATCACGAGCAAGAATACGTAGACTTCCCGGACGTCGTGCAGGTACGCGGTAATCGCCAGCAGCGCCCGGCCGGTGCCCACCAACTCGGTGAGCCCGATGATGACGGTCAGCGAGGTGTCTTTGAACAGGCTGATGAACTGGCCGACGAGGGCGGGGATCATNTTCTTGANGGCTTGCGGCAGCACGACGACACNCATCGTCTGCCACGGCGAGAGACCCACTGCGCGCGCCGCCTCGCGCTGGCCCCGGGGCACGGACTGGATGCCGGCGCGGACGATCTCCCCCACGTACGCCGAGGCGAAGATGATCATCCCGATCATCGCCCGCTGGACTTTACTCAGGGCGTCGCCTGAGACCAGGGTGACGAACACGGAAAACCAGAGCAGCACGGTGATAAACGGGATGCCGCGGATCACCTCGATGTACAGCGTCGACAACGCCCGAATGACCGGCAGCTGACTGACCCGCCCCATCCCGACCAACACGCCGATGGGAAACGACCCCGCGATCGCCACCGTCGCCAGCACCAACGTGAGGTACAGACCCCCGAGGTGATCTAGTCGGAGAGGAACCAGAAGCCACACAGCCCCGACCAGCACACCGCCCCACGCCCCCATCAGAGTCCCCACTCTCACGCGCACGCGCTGAGCGACCGCCGTCAGGATCGCCATCATCGCAACCAGGCCTCCCGCCCAGTAGGCGCGCCAGGCGAGTTCGGCGGGGAGAAACCCAATCAGCCAAAACCGCAGGTTCGCGACGATGACCGCCCAGTGCGCNCGCAAGACCCAGCGGGTCCAACCGGCAACGAGCGCGCTCAGGACGAGCGCGAGCGCCACGGTCAGCAGTGTATTCCAAACNCCATCAAACAGGTGGCGTTCCAGCCACTGGCGCGGAGTCGGCCGCACGTCGGGGGCGAGAGCGGGGACACCGGCGGCCATGAACTAGACCGTCCCCGGAAGGGCCAGGCGGGCGCGCAGCAGGTTGAGGGCGGCGGAGATCGCGAGCGACAACCCGAGGTACGTCAGCGTCACCACCGTAAACACCTCAAGCGAGCGGAAGGATTGACTGCTTACGGTATTTGCGACCGTGAGCAATTCGGCGTAGCCGATGCCCAGCGCCAGACTGCTATTCTTCGTGAGATTGAGGAACTGGTTCCCAAGCGGCGGGATGATGATTCGGACCGCCTGAGGGAGGACCACAAGGACGAGGCCCTGGCGGTAGGTCAGCCCCAGACTGCGCGCGGCCTCCATCTGCCCCCGCGACACCGTCTGGATCCCGCCGCGGACGATTTCAGCGATAAATGCGGATGTATAGCAGGCGAGCCCAATCACGAGCGCCACAAGCTCTGGCGTGAGTTGATACCCCCCCTCGGCGATCAGCCGACCGAAGCGCGGGACCAACGTGGCGCCGACAGCGAGACCCGAGTTCGTGAGGATGACGGCTCCGCCCCACAACTGCAGAGGAGGGTGAGAGGGCGACCCGTCAGGCAGCTGCAAGAAGATCGCGAAATACCAGAAGAACAGTTGCACGAGCAACGGGGTGTTGCGCAACGCCTCCACATACCCCAGCGCGAGCTTCCCCACCAGCCAGTTTCGGGACAGTCGGGCGATACCAACCAGCGTGCCAAGCAGAGTGGCGACCACGATCCCTGTGACCGCCACCTGCACCGTGTTGAACAACCCGGCGACGATGGCTTCCGCGTTGGTGCTGGTGGGATCGTACCGTTTGACGTGGAAGGTCTTCAGGTCGAGCGTCCACTGCAGCGCGCTCAGTTCAAACCCTGCGCTCTGACCGAAGACGCGCCAATCCAGCGAGATGTGCTGGCGTGCAANGCTGCGCTGCAGCGCGCCGCTGGCNCCGTAGAGGGCCAGGGCGACGACGAGCACGACGAGGATCTGCGCGCCGATGGCTTGTGTGCGTGCGTCCCGCCAGAGGGCTCGACGGGCCGGGGAACGCATTAGTCAGCCAGGGTCCCCATGTACGTCCTCCCCGGCACCCGTCCCCTCATGCACGCCCAGGAGTGATTACGCCGTGCCCGCGCCACCGTCACTCGCTTAACTCGTTTATTACTGGAGTTTGGCAAATTGAGTTCGGATCATCGCTTAGCCCTTCGGCGCGCGAGTTGCCACCGCGTAGATCACGTTCGTTTCGACGCGATCCACCCTGTGCGCGGCAAGCCACTCTAATACTTCCTGCTTTACTTGCTCCGCTAGGAGAGGTCCAAGTTGTTCGACGGTCCACCGCAGACCGGAACCGAGGACAATGGTCCAGAAGTCCCCGGGCGATGCGAGTGGTTGGTATCCATCCGTGGGTTCNACNTCGACATTCAGAATTCCAGCACTTCGAAATAGCGTCCTTACCGCATCAGGAGTAGTAATCCGATCCCACGGGTTATAGGCGGCGGACAAGTCGGGACGGGCCTTTCGGACCGCTCCGTTCCACACCTCGTAAGCAGGAGCAAAGATCCGCGGACCCCACGTCGTCACCGCCAGCTTGCCACCGGGTCGGACCATACGCCACAGTTCCGCAACCAGGGACTCCATATTGGAGACGAAGAACACCCCGAAGACGCATATCACAGCATCGAAGTGTGCGTCGGGGTAACCAAGTTCAGTCATGTCGGCCTGTAGAAACTCGATGTTGGCAAGGCCCTGTTGCGTGGCCCTCTCTTGGCCCCGGGCGAGCAGCTGGTCCGCAAGATCCACACCCATAACCGATCCCGTCGGTCCCACGGCTTCAGCTGCTGGCAGGGCAGACGCCCCGCTGCCGCATGCCACATCCAAAACGCTGGCACCGGGGTTCAGTGCGAGTCGTTCTACCGTCCGCCGGCCATAGCGCCCCCAGAACCCGAGCGGTGGAGCGTCGAAGTAAGCGGAAGCCAAGTTGTAGGTTTTCTGAGCTTTGAGCTTAGCTGGATCCAATCGACGCAATATGGACACCCGCCCTACGCCGCCGTCACGGGATCGTCGATATGAAAATCTCCCGAGCCTGTTTTCAAACGCTTCTTACGCTAGGCNGCATGAACCTAACCCAACTGCAGTTTGTTAGGAGCCTAGGTGTGACGTGTGCCGAATTGTTTACGAAACTAGTTACGGAACGGCCGGCTGGTCATAGCCCCACCCCGCTTGGCGAGATCATTACGCGTGCCCGCTCGTGNGATAGCGGTCTTCTGGCGGGGACCAAAGTAGCGGTCGTACACTTCGCCGTAATTCCCGACCAGGCGGACGACNCGCTGGATCGCGCCGCCCTTGAGTTCGAGCAGGTTCTTGACGTTTGGGTCTTTGCTGGACAGGTCTGCCACCTGCGCGGCATCACGGGCGACCGCTTGGTTGATGCCCAGCTCTTCGGCCAGGATCATCCCCCACACCGTGTAGTCGACGACCTTCGCCCACTTGGAGTCGTCCTGTGGGAACATCGGCGCCAGGGGCTCGTCGCTGAACTCCCGTCCGACGATCTTGAAGTCTGCGGGCGTTGGCGCGGTGGACCGGAACGCGGTGAGCTGGCTGGCATCAGTCGTAAACACATCACACCGGCCGGCGGCCATTCCGTCGAACCCCTGCTTGGCTTCGGCGAAGGTCACCAGCTGGAAGCGAAAATTGCGCTGCCGCAGCTGGTCAGTGATGTTGCGCTCGCTGGTCGTCCCAGTGGCGACGCAGATCCGGGCGCCGTTGAGATCGTCCAGCCCGCTGATATTCGAGCTCGTCCGCACCAACAAACGCTGGCCATCGAAGAACGTCACCGGGCCAAAGTCGACCTGATCGTCCCGGCTGATCGTCTGCGTCGTCGTCCGGAACACTACATCCACCGATCCCGAGATGACCGCGGGAATTCGTGAGGCGGAGGTGAGGTTGGCGAACTCGACGTCAGGCACATCGAGGAACGCCGCCACCGCCCAACAGAAATCGGCGTCGAAGCCGACCATCCGACCGGAGACGGGATCGGGGAAGGAAAACCCCGGCGTGCTGCCAGAGACGCCACAAATGAGTTTGCCGCGGGCCCGCACGGTGTCCACCCGGGTCTTGGCCTGGCCGAGCACAGAATATGAGACCGTCGCCACCGTCAGCGCCACTGCTAGCGCGTAGATAATGACTTTGCGCAACATCCCCACCCCCTTGTGTGGTTACCGCAACGCTTCCGCTGTCTGGTTGGGTCCGTCGTCACACTNCCGTGGAGACCGGGCCATCCTTGCACCGCGGTCCGGCCTCCTGCCGCATCTCATCGCGGCCGTGAAAATCGTGCACGGATTGCTNAGTGCTGCGTTCTCGATCCCTGATCGCGTCTACTGAGAGTGAAGTGTGTGGGGGGAACAGAAACGCCGCAGGATCCCTGGTTGTCTACGACATGACCGCACCGGCTCCTCTGTGAGACGCTGCGCGGACGGCACCGGACTAGCGATGCGGGAGAGTCGGAGGGGCAGGCCGTGCGTGAGGTGACCCCCGTGGCGGCTGGGCAAGGATCCCCGCGCCGGCAAGTACGGCGACGAAGGCCAGCACCCGAGACCAGCGGGCTGCTGTCAGCGCGTCTATCCCGACGGCCGCACCCACCCGGGGTCCTAACACCAAGAAGCCGATGACCGCCGCGCCGACGACGGTGACGACGACGCCGGCGGCGGCAATGTCCTTCGCGACCTTGGCAAGGACATGGTGGTTGCGATCCACCAAGAGGTCGACGACGACCTCGACCCCGGTGTTGAGNAGTTCCGCGGCCAGGACGACGATCATGGCGAGCACCACGACCGCCGCCTCCAGCGCCGGGGCCTGGACCCAGAGCAGCACGACGCCGACAGCCGCGGCAAGGGCCAGCTGGATCCGGAAGGTGCGCTGGGTGCGCACAGCATAGCGCAACCCTTCCGCCGCGTAGGCCAGGGCCTGCGCCAAGGAGTTTGACCGACTCGACTGCATCACCCGGCGACCTCGATACCCGCCTCGGCCAGCAGCGTCCGCTGGCGGCGCGCCATTCGAGACGCTTGGCGGGGACGATGATCATTGTAACCTAACAGGTGGAGGACACCGTGAACCGCCAACAGCGCAATCTCCGTCCCCACGGGATGGCCCACCGCTCGTGCCTGCACCCGCGCGCGGTCCACGGAGATCACGATGTCTCCCCCATATCGTCCTGTCCCCGCCGGCGGGGGACCGTTGCGCGGGCCAGCGGGAAAGGCCAGGACGTCNGTGGGAAAGTCGTGGTGGAGAAACACAGCGTTGAGCGTGCGGATGGTGCGGTCGGACACAAGAGCGACCCCGATCNCAGACCCGATCCTGCTCCGGTGCCGCCGCACTACATGCCGGACGATTTGCTGCAGCCTTCGGGCGGTGATCCCCGGCCGTCGCACCTGCACGGTGACACTGACCCGCATCCTCAATCCGCTATCTGACGGAGGCCCGGTCGAGCGAGCACGACAGTGTTGTCGAGGAGGATGGGTGACTTGCGGCNCAGCAGGGCCGCGCGCTCCGCACTCGACAGCCCACTCGCAGCCCGGGCGCGTGCAATGGCCGCGAACGTCTGGATGGTNAGCTGGTCTTGGGCGGAGGCGATTTCGGCGGACGTTTGGCGAAGGACGAGCTGGATGCTGTCCGCGGCTGCGCTGCGCAGTGTAGCCGTCCGCGCGCGATCGACAAACTCGATCGTGCGGGGCGCCACAATATCCCGGGGACTCACCCCGCCGACGCTCAGGTGAAGGCGCGGGGGAAGGTACTGAACCCCGGTGAGCAGCGTCAGCGCCACGGACGTCGCGGCACCGATGGCGACCCTGCGCGTCGGCGCGTGCATACTCGTCCACAAGCGTCGCACCCAGACCCGCATCGTCCTCATTATAGCCGACCCCCAACGNACTTCCGGAGCGGTCAGCGGGGCACCAAGGGCCGAAGACGACGCCGAAGCCCCTGCGCGGCGCCGCGAGAACGCGGGACCACGATGATGGTATCTTCGCCGGCGACCGTGCCGGCCACGTCCGCCCAACGCATGTCGTCAATCGCCTGNGCCACGGGCGGTGCGCCGCCGCTCACGGTCTTCACCAAAATGAGATCGCGGGCCAATTCCACGCCCGTCGCAAACTCGGTGAAGACGCTGGCAAGATGCTCCGCGGTGTCGGGCGANGGCTCGCGCANGGCGTCGGGCAGTCCATAGCGGGGCTGACCGCGGCCCGCATGGATCTTCACCACACCGAGGTGCCTGATGTCACGGCTCACTGTCGCCTGGGTTACGCGGACCCCCCTACGGCGCAGCGCGGCCACGAGTTCCGCCTGCGTGCCGATACTCTGTCTGCTAATGATCTCCCGGATCTTGCGCGTCCGCTCAGCCAGGCGTTCTGCGGTCATCCACGGTCCCCCAGTGCGGCAACGCGCTGCATGCGGCGCGCGGCCTCTTCGGCCCACGCCCGCCGCCCTGCGACCTGCCTGTGAGCATCAGCGAGCTGAGCCTGGACCGCGGCCTTCGCCGTCCCGCCGGGCACGCGCTTCGCCTCAACGGCAGCCAGCGGACGCACTGCGTCGAGGATGTCGGCGCCTGCCAGGGGGGTGATCTTGGTATAGACGTCCAAAGGCAACTCCCACAAAGGACAGCCGCGCCCCAGAGCTTCCTGGACCACGCGGCCTGCGACCTCATGCGCGTCCCGAAATGGCATGCCCTTGCGGACTAAGTAGTCAGCAATTTCGGTGGCTGTGAGCAGTCCGCGGTGGGCGGCCTCGCCCATGCGGGCGGCAGAAAACGTCACGCCCTTCAAGAACGTATGCATCGCACGCACCGAGGCGCTGACGAGGTCGAGAGCCTCAAAAACTATCTCTTTGTCCTCCTGCAAGTCACGGGAGTAGCCGGCCGGCAGNCCTTTCAGCATCGTCAGGAGGGCTGANAGCGCCCCGCACACCCGCCCTGTGCGGCCGCGGATGAGTTCGACTGGATCCGGGTTTTTCTTCTGCGGCATCAAGCTGCTGCCGGTCGCCACCCGATCGGCCAGCGCAATGAANGCAAACTCGTCACTTGCCCACAACACGAGTTCCTCGCTCCATCGCGACAGATGGATCATCAGCTGCGCCGCCGCGGCGACCGCGTCCACGGCAAAGTCGCGATCGCCGGTGGCGTCCACACTATTGTCGCTGAGACGCGCGAACCCCAACGCATCGGCCACACGCTGGCGGTCGATGGGAAACGACACCCCGGCTAGCGCGCCCGAGCCTAGGGGGAGGACATCCGCGCGGCGGTAGCTCTCGACCATGCGGTCAGCATCGCGGTCCAGCATCCACACATATGCCAACAGATGGTGCGCGAGGCGCACCGGTTGGGCGTGTTGCAGGTGCGTGAAGCCCGGCAGAAGGACGTCGACGGTGGCCTCGGCCCGAGCCACCGTGGCTCTCATCAAGTCGATGGTCAGCGCGATGAGGTCAACAAGTTGATCTTTCACGAACAGGCGAAAGGCGGTCGCGACTTGATCGTTGCGGCTCCGGGCCGTGTGCAGTCGCCCGGCCATTGGGCCGAGGCGCTGATAGAGAGCCGCCTCCACAAACGAGTGGATGTCTTCGTATGGCCCCTCGATCTTCAACTCTCCGGACGCCGCGTCCGCGAGCAGCGCCCGCAGGCCGCTCGCGATGGCGGTNGCATCGGGGTCAGGGATGATGCCCGTGGCCCCCAGCATCTGCACGTGGGCGATACTGGCCACCACATCCCACCGCAATAGGCGCCGGTCGGTCCCGAAAGACGACGTAAAGGACAGGAGATCGGGGTCCAGCGCCTCGTGGAATCGTCCTCCCCACATCTTATGGGGCGCATCTTTACCAGACATGCGATGTTATGACTCCTAGCAGGGACGCCGGATCAGATCACAGGACCGAGCACACCTCCGCTCTGTCCTCGATCAGCTGGACTNGTGGACGGTGGCGTCAGCGGACCGGATGCCGGAGNCCCTGCCGTATCCTCTGCGGGTTAACCTGAGCGAAGACACGCGCGGGAAGCCCCCACAGTCGAATGAACCCCTCAGCATCCTTTTGGTTATACACGGCATCTTCACCGAAGGTCGCCAGATCNTGCTGGTACANAGAATGGGGCGACGTCCGGCCGACCGCCGTGCACGCGCCCTTGTACAACTTCATCCGTGCGGTGCCGGTGACACTGCGTTGGGCTACGTCGACGAACCCGTCGATCGCCTGGCGCAACGGCGAATACCACTGACCATTGTAAACGAGCTCCGCGTACCGCGGCGCGAGGAGTGTCGCGTAGTGTTGCGTATCGCGGTCTATGGTAATCGCCTCGAGCGCACGGTGGGCCGTGGAAAGAATCGTCCCCCCCGGAGTCTCGTACACGCCGCGCACCTTGATCCCGACCAACCGGTTCTCGACCATGTCTACCCGACCGACCCCGTGCGCTGCCCCGAGCCGGTTGAGCGCACGGATGAGCGTCACGGGATCCTGNGCGGTCCCGTCCAGGGCGACTGGGGTTCCTTCTTTAAAGGAAACCTCGACGTACGCCGGCTGTTGTGGCGCCTGNGNGGGTGACACCGTCAACGCGTACACATCCTCGGGGGGCTCTTGCCAGGGATCTTCCAGCACGCCAGCCTCGGCACTGCGGTGCCAGAGGTTCTGATCGACGCTGTACGGCTTCGCCTTCGTCACGGAGACGGGAATGCCGTGCNTCGCGGCATACNCAATTTCGTCCNCGCGCGAGCGCAGCGACCATTCGCGCCAGGGAGCGATCACCCGCAGCTGGGGGGCGAGCGCTTGATAGGCGAGCTCAAAACGGACCTGGTCGTTACCCTTGCCTGTGCACCCGTGGGCCACCGCGTCGGCGCCCTCCGCCAAAGCGGCTTCCACCTGTACTTTGGCAATCAGCGGCCGTGCGAGGGCCGTGCCCAACAAGTACTGCCCCTCGTAAATGGCGTTGGCGCGAAGGGCGGGGAAGAGGAACCCGGTCGCAAACTCCGCCTTGACGTCGACGACATGCGCTGCGTCAGCGCCACTCGAAAGCGCCTTCTGACGGATGGCGGGAAAGTCCTCATCCTGACCGACATCGGCCACGACCGCGACCACCCGACAACCGTACGTCTCCTTCAGCCACGGGATGATGACTGAAGTATCGAGGCCGCCCGAATACGCGAGGACCACTTTCTGCAGATCACTCATGTCCGCACCTCCGCGTGCGGTATCGCTGGCGGAGCCATCGCCGCGAGGGTGGCATCGAGGATGTCCACCGCCTCATCCACATCGGCTTGGGTAATGATGAGCGGTGGCACCAGTCGCAATGCTGAGGGCGTGACCGCGTTCACCAGCAGGCCGCGCTGTCGGCACGCATCGACGACGGGCGCCGCCTCGGTCGCTAACTCAACTGCCACCATCAGACCCCGCCCGCGGACCTCGCGGATCAGCGGATGACGGTGAGCCAGCTCCTGGAGCTGTGTCGAGAGGTAGGTTCCAACTGTGGCCGCGCGTTCAACCAAGCCCTCCGCCTCCAGCGTGGTCACGACGGCCAGGGCGGCCGCGCAGGCCAGTGGATTGCCGCCAAAGGTCGCACCGTGGTCCCCCGGGACCAACGTGTCGGCGACGTGCGAGCGCGCCAGCATCGCGCCGATNGGCACACCGCCGCCTAGCCCCTTGGCGAGGGTGAGCACGTCGGGGACGATCCCGTAATGCTCGTAGGCGAACAGGCGGCCCGTGCGACCGACTCCAGTCTGCACCTCGTCGAGGACCAACAGCACTCCACGGGCGTCGCACAGCTTGCGGACTCCACGCAGATAGTCGACTGAAGCGGGGTAGATGCCTCCCTCCCCCTGGATCGGCTCGAGCATCACGGCGCAGGTCGCCTCCGTGACGGCGCCCTCTAGCGCCTGCAGATCGTTGAACGGCACGGCGTGAAAACCGGNCGGGAGNGGTTCAAAGGCGTGCTGGTACTTCGGCTGCGCGGTGGCCGCGAGCGACCCGAGCGTGCGNCCGTGGAACGAGTGCTCGGCTACGATGATTTCGAATCGNCCCTCTCGCTGACTCCTCCCGTATTTGCGGGCGAGCTTGATGGCGGCTTCGTTCGCCTCGGCCCCGCTGTTGCAGAAGAACGCGCGCGCGAACGCGGAGTGCTCCACCAGCCAGCGCGCGAGCTCGGCTTGTTGGGGGATGTAGTACAGGTTGCTGACGTGCAACAGGCGGGCGGCCTGCGCCCGGATGGCCGCCGTCAGCGCGGGATGGTTGTGTCCCAGCACCGTTACGGCAATCCCGGCGACAAAATCGAGATAGGTTTTCCCCTCTGTATCCACCACGCGGGCACCCTGCCCCATAACAAACGCCACGGGGGCCCGCCGATACGTCTGCATCAGATACTTGTTGCTGAGCTCAGTGACGGTCTGCAAGTCCATGAGGCTCTCCTCCGTCAGTGGGTCGTCGACTCCGGCTACGGCGTCATCATCGTCCCCACGCCTTCCTGGGTGAACAGTTCGACCAGGAGAGCGTGGGGAGTCCGACCCCCAATGATGTGCGCCGTGGGGACCCCGGCGGCCAAGGCGGCGAGACAGGCCTCGACTTTGGGGATCATCCCCCGCGCGATCACGCCTTCGCGGATGAGTCGCCGCGCATCATTGGCCTGGAGAGTCGAGAGCACCTCGTCCCCCTCCCCTCCGGCGAGCACACCTGGGACGTCGGTCAACAAGATGAACTTGCTCGCCCCCAGCGCCGCCGCGAGTGCGCCTGCGGCGTGATCGGCGTTGAGGTTGAAACTCCGGCCATCCGCCCCGATGCCGATCGAGGCGACGACGGGAATGTACCCATTCCCTGACAACAGCTTGATTAGTGTCGGATCGACGGCGTCGATCTCGCCCACATGACCGAGATCCTCCGGCCCGGGCAGTTTTCGCGCCTGCAACACCTTCCCATCCTTGCCGCTGACGCCGACGGCGGATCCACCGGCCGCGACGATCATCGAGACGAGGGCCTTGTTGGCGCGCCCGGCCAGCACCATCTCGACGACATCCATCGTTTCATCGTCGGTCACCCGCAAGCCATTGACAAACCGGCTGCGTTTGCCCAGGCGATCCAGCATACGCGTGATTTCCGGCCCGCCTCCATGAATCAGCACGGGATCCACACCTATACCTTTGAGCAGCACGAGGTCTTCGATCAGCGTATCGCCAGCCGGTGAAGCGTCCTCGGGCGACATCAGGCTGCCCCCGTACTTGACCACCACGGTCTTCGACTTCCACGCGTTCACGTAGCGCAGCGTCTGCGCCAACGATGTGCCGAGAGTTGTCGACACCAGTGTGTCCATCGGATCGTGTTGTCGAACGTCCCGCCTTCGGACGCGGAGCCCCCCGTCAGCTCATGTAACCGGAATTCAACTTCACNTAATTCTCGTTCAGATCGGAGAACCACCCGGTGAACGTCCCACTTCCCAGGTGCAGATCCAGCGCGATCTCCACCGCGGGCCGTTTCATCGCCTCTGCGGCCGAGGAGAGATCGTCGGTGGCGGCGATCCCGTCTCGCACGACCAGGTGACCACCGATCCACATCTCGATCGCATCGGGGTCAACGGCGGCGCCTGACCGGCCCACGGCGGCGACGATGCGTCCCCAGTTCGGCTCCCCGCCATACACAGCTGTCTTCACCAGTGGAGAGGTCATGATCGCCGTCGCGGCGCGTTTGGCATCCTCGTGCGACCGCGCCCCGCGGACGGTCAACGTCGCGACCTTCGAGGCTCCCTCCCCGTCGCGGACCACCTGGAGCGCAAGCGCTTCGGCAACGTCGGTTAATGCAGACTGGAACAGCGCGAAGGACTCATCGTCTTCGACCAGCGGCGGGTTGCCGGCACACGCATTGGCCAGACAGAATATGGCGTCGTTCGTGCTGGTGTCGCCGTCGACCGAGATGCGGTTGAAGGACCGCTCAGTCGCCGTCCGCAGCGCCCGGCGCAGCCGCTGCGGGGGAATGACGGCATCCGTGGTGAGGAAGCACAGCATCGTCGCCATATTGGGGTGAATCATCCCGGCTCCTTTGGCCATGCCGCCGATCGTCACCGGGACGCCTCCCAACAACACTTGCGCGGCGGCCGTCTTGGTGAAGGCATCCGTGGTGAGAATGGCCTCGGCCGCATCGGCGCCCCCCTCGGGGCTGAGCGCCCGGGCGACTTGCGGAATCCCCCGGCGCAGGTCTGGCATGGGCAAGGGCACCCCGATCACGCCCGTGCTGGCCACCAGCACGAACTCCTCGGACAGCCCGAGGGCGTGCGCGGTCAACGCGGCCATCTCCCGCGCATCCGCGAGGCCCGGTGCCCCCGTGCAGGCATTCGCAATCCCGCTGTTCACCACGATGGCCGCTGCAGCACCGGATTGGACCTTCTCCTGGCTGACCAGGACGGGCGCCGCCTTCACGGCATTGGCCGTAAACAGCGCGGCGCACGTAGCCAACCGATCGGAGGCTAGCAGCGCAAGGTCTTTGCGGGACGCCTTGATGCCGCAGTGCACTCCCGCGGCGCGGTACCCTTGCGGCGCAGTCACACCGCCGTCGATCTTCCGAATTCGTCCCGTCTCAAGCGCGATGCTCATACACCCCTCCCGCGCAGCGTGGCGCGACCTGACACCGTCAGATGCCTAAGGGTATAGCCCCGGCGCCCGCAGCCCCAGCTCCTCCGGCAACCCAAACATCACATTCATGTTCTGCACGGCTTGCCCGCTCGCGCCTTTGACCAGGTTGTCCAACGCGGCCATGACGATCACGAGACCAGCACGCGCATCGACCCGCACACCCACATCGCAGAAATTGGATCCGCTGGTAGCCTTGGTCTGCGGGAGCCCGTCGGAGAGTACGCGCACAAACGGCTCTTGCGCATACGCCTCGTGCAGGATCGCCGTCGCTTCGCCCGTGGCCAGGGACCCGGCAAGCGGCAGGTATGCCGTGGCGAGAATCCCACGCGTCATCGGCACAAGATGCGGAGTAAAACTCACCGCCACCGCCCGTCCGACGACATCCGCGAGTTCCTGCTCGATCTCGGGCGTGTGCCGGTGACCGGCGACATTGTACGGTTGCACGTTCTCGTTGACCTCGGAAAAGTGCGTCCCGAGCGACAACCCCCGCCCCGCCCCCGACACTCCGGATTTGGCATCGATGATGATGCGTCCGGCATCCACCCGCCCGGACTGCACGAGCGGGAGGATTGCCAGGAGGGCCGCGGTGGGATAGCAGCCGGGATTACCCACAATCCCTGCCCGGCGGATCGAGGCGCGCCGAAACTCCGTCAGACCGTAGGCGGACTGCTCCAGCAGGCCGGGGCAGGCGTGCGCGCGACCGTACCACTGCTCGTAGACCTGCGGATCGGTGAAGCGAAAATCCGCGCCCAGGTCTACGAGACGGGTGTGCTCGACCATCGCGGGCGCGAGGGTCATCGCCTCGCCATTGGGTAGCGCGAGGAAAACGACATCGGAGTCGCGGGCGATCGCCTCGGCGTCGGCCGTTTCCGTCACCGCATCAGTGAATCCGCGCAGATTGGGGTAGAGTCCACTCATGGCTTCCCCCGCGCGGCTGCCAGCGGCCAGGTGGACAAGCCGCACCTGTGGATGCCCGACGAGCAGCCGGGCCAGCTCGCCGCCGCCGTACCCCGATACTCCGATGATGCTCGCCCGGATGGTCACGCCCGCGCCTCCGTGCCCGCCGCCTGAAGCAGTCTCATAATAATACTCTGCTTTGAATAAAAATACAACGTGGCTTTGGGACCGCGTGGTGTAGGGCATGGCGGCGACAGTTGGACAGGACTGCTGGCACTGTTGCAGAATGTTTCCCGCCCATGAACAAGCAGACGATCGGGGTGGCCCTACTCGCCTGTGCCCTAGTGCTCGCGATCGGGCCGGCTCCGGGGTCGGCACAGCTGAGCCTGGAGGAGCTGGTCATCCGGGCGTTCGATATCGCCGTGGAGGTCACCCCGGTCCCGCTCAAGTACGAATACCAAGGCGGCGACATCCAGTTCACGAGCCACGGCACGCTGCGCGGCACGACGGTCGCACAACTCGAAGTGACTGCTACCAGTCCGGTGACTACCGCCCGGTTTGACTTTGATAGCGATGTTAACCTTACTTCGGTCGCAGCACCAGGCTATCAGGTGGCATCCAGCCGACTGCGAGACACGCTCACTCTCACTTTCACCCCCGCGCTACCGCCTGGTGGGAAAGTGCCGCTGACCTTTGCGTATGAGGGGGGGCCAGACTACATCTACAATGAGTTCGTGAAGGTCGGACCGGGCTCGCTCTATCCGCTCCTGATCAGCCCCTTCGGCGACCTCTCGGCGAACCTCGGCCGCGTCGTACTCAAAATCACAACCCCGGGTGGGTACAATATCGCCGGCACGGGCAAACTGATCTCCCGCAACGGGGACACCTCCACGTGGGATTCGGAGGTGCTCGTGCCGTGGGTGGCACTCGCCGGGGGGCAAAAGCACACCGTGCGCAACCGCACGATCGCCGGCGTGCAGATGGAGTTCTATGTACCGCCGGGAGAGGACCGCAACCTCGATAAGCTCGCCGATTTTGCCGGTCGATCCGTGGATTACTACAGTAAGCTGCTGTACCCGTTTCCGTACTCGCAGCTGCGNACGGTATCGCTCCTCATTGTGGGNGGGGGGATCGGCTACCCCGCGTTCCTGTTGATTGACGACCGAGCCTTCCGCAATACGTATACCGGCGATCTGAACAGGGACTCCCACCTCTTTCAGCTCATCGCACACGAGATCTTGCACAGCTATGTCCCTAGCCAGACCGTCCCCAAAGGCAACGGCTTCATCTGGCTGTCAGAAGGGTTCGCGGAGTATCTGTCGCTGATGGCTTTGGAGGCGGTGATGGGACCGGAGGCCTTCAAGCGAGAACTGCAAGAGGAACGCAATCTCTACGCTTCCGTCGTCGCGACCACCACTGAACCTCCTCTCGGAGCGATCACCTTCACCAACTACCATGGAGCCGCCCGCCGGTCGATCTACGCGAAAGGGTCGCTGGTCCTGCACATGCTCCGCGGGGTGGTGGGCGATGAGGTCTTCCGAAAGGGGCTGGCAGCCTACTTTGCCGCGTACCGCGGCAAAGCCGCCCGAGTGTCCGATTTCCAAGAGATTATGGAGCAGGCGTCCGGTCAACCCCTGGACTGGTTCTTCC